>LFFM01002006.1_pt1 | contig 13703 bp, 8 predicted proteins | sample 643131 | NCBI WGS metagenome assembly LFFM01 (sample SAMN03777445, study PRJNA286221) | soda lake metagenome | biome: soda lake; feature: Kulunda steppe; material: water; isolation source: sample Tc-Br brine of Tanatar trona crystallizer | place: Russia: Kulunda steppe | collected 2011-07
AATACGCTTGGCGTCAAAACGGTCCCAAGGGAGATAAGCGGGGGATGGGCAGAGGAATTCCTCGCCGACTACGCCGGTGAAGATCTCGTGAGCGGAGAAACCGTCCTCGAAGAAATCGAAGGACGTCGGGGGAAGTATCTGGGCACCCCTCTGGAGGCACTCGCTGCACTGTTGATCACACTCGCTGCGGCAAACAAAATAGAGATCCGGCGTGATGGGGTCCGAATCGAAGATAGGGGTGAGATTGGTCGGGTAATGGTACGTCGTTCCGACATCCGAGATATCGACATCGGATTCGATCCGGTAGATATCGAAGGGAGCGCGGATCTGAAATCGGTGTATCAGTCTCTTCGAGGATTTTCACCTCAGGGGAACGATCCGACCGCGTGGCTCACAAGCTTGGCCGAGTGGGCTGAGGAAAACAGTGCAGAAATCCGAAATATCTGTGCACGGGTGGACATCGAATTTGACGAGGAGATCACGCTTGATGACCTCCGAGAGGCACTCGAACCGGGCTTGGGCGGCGGCAAACTCGACGACGCCGTTCTGACGGAGTCACCAGTGCCGACACAGGCGGAGTGGTACCGGAAGGTTGAGCCCCTATTTACCGGTGATGAGCCACTTTGGGACGAATTCAGCGAAACTCTGGAGAAAATGCAGTCTCTGTATCCCGATGCCGCGGTTACGTACAGGATGGAAGAAGCCACGGATGGCTCACAAATCCCATCCAAGAATCGACTCACAGGATTGCAGGAAGATGCGGAAGAATTCCGTCTCTCCCAGGTTAGCGAGCTGTATCGCTTACTCACTGGAGATCAGCCAGAGGCAGAAACGATCGACGAACTGTGTGCTACAATAGGCGAAGAACTCGCTGAGAGCGAGCTTACTGACGAATTGGAAATGATCCGCAAAACTATTCCCGAGGTAGAATTCGAATCCCTATTGCAACTCGTTCGAAAAAGCCAGTCCGCCGAGCCGATTACCGAGAACGATATTGCATCGAGTGAGGCAGTTACTGAGGCCCAACGTCTAGAGAAGGCACGAGCGCTCCTCGAAGAACATCAGGAGGGGGCATTGTACACTCGCCTTCAAGAGAAACACGAACAACTCAAGACCAGTAAGCCAGACGAGTTCATCACCACTCAGGTTGAACGAGCACTCAGAGGGCCGGAACTGGTCTCAGCCTCTCGAACAGAAGCGTTGATCGGACAGGCTGAATCAATACTGACTGCGGATGATGACGACGATGAGAAAGATGATGATGACGACGATGAGAAGGATGATGAAGAAGATGATGAGGTCCCTATTGAGGAGCTCTGGGCTGAAATTACTGAACCTGGTGACGGTACGATTGTTGTTCTCGATCGGACGGGGGGTAAACGATGAAATCTCAACCGACGACGACGTTAGAAGAACACGCTATATCCAAACTGGAAGAGGAGTTCCCAGAAACACATGCTGAGACCGTACGTGTCGTCTGGTGGGACGATGGCGGTCATCTACGCGAAATCGTACGTTCTGCAGCCGAGCAAATCGGTGTCGGGTTTTCAGAAGCAGAACGCTTCCCACTCGAACTCCGACGCACCGCTATTGCAGAACCAGATGGCCCTCTCGTGTGGTATGTCCCCGAGGCAAAAGACGGTCGTGACTGGTTCAGAGACGTTCGAGAAACGGGCGGTGAAATAGAACTCTCAATCGAAGAGATAACCGCTGAACTCTACGAAGTAAATTCATGGGAGATCTACGATATCGAGCGTGGAACCCAAGGGGATCGCCAGATCGCCGCGAGAGTAATCAAGGAACAGTTCGCCAGCGGCGGCATTCCGAGATACGGTGACCTCGTCGGTGAGATCATAACAAAGGGCGAAGGCCAGATACTGGAGCATCTCCTCGAAGGAGGATGGCCGGACATCGATCGTGATGATGAAACCATCGCCCGTGTGAAGGAGTCGCTACGAGACAGACACGTGCAACCTGTCAAGAACGCCGACTCACCCGAAAAAATCGAAGAGGTCGTCTGGAAGTGGGCCGTGGCTCGATGGCTGGTCGCTGAAGGGTTGGATGTCGAAGCCTTCCCTGAGGGATACGGAAACGTTGGTAGTACGCTCGGTGACATCAACCCGCTGAAACGGATCGTCGAATCACGGCAGAGTAAGCAACTAGCCGAGCGCTACCTCAGCCAGACCTACTGGGACGAGGTTATCGATGAGTATGAGGACGTCTGGGGACTTGTAGAATGTCCTGTTGATGGTGCTCTCGATGCCGAACTCTGGCAGGAGTGGTACGCCACTCTCGAAAATGGCGATTTCGAAGAATGCCGACAAAAAGCAAAAACCCGCAAAGAAGTGCTGTCAGTCTTCCCTGACGAAATTCCTTGGAGGACAATCTGGGAACAGTCAGCAAAGGTTGCGGAACTGAAACAGCGGTTCGAAGACTGGGAGAAGCAGTCGGCCTCACGCGATCCGTTCGAGGTATATGCTGATCAAGAGGAAGGAACTTGGAGAATCGATTACGGAGTGCTGGAATTAGAGATCACGGGACAACCCGAGCAACATCAGTTGTGCCGATCCCACGCGGCAACAGAATCCCTTCCTGACCTTCGTTCGGAGGTGCTGGAATCACGATATCTGCAGTATCTTGAAGAGATGAGCGAGGCAGTGATCAACGCGTTCGACAGCGGTGAGCCGCTTGCCGGCAGAAATGCCGCCTATCAATGGTGGAACGACAATGAGGAAGACCTCGCAACTGGAGAGACCGTCGCCCTGTTTTTGATCGACGCACTTCGATTGGACCTGGCCCGTGAATTAGCAAATCGCCTTCGAGAGGATTATTCCGTTACTGAAGACGTGCGGGTGAGCACTCTCCCGTCCGAAACGAAATTCGGAATGGCCGCCCTCACTCCTGGTCGTGCTCATCGCTTCCAGATCAAGATGCGGAATGGGACGCTATCAGTAGAGCGCGGGGGACAGCGGTTAGATACGAAAGGAAATCGAGTAGATGTCCTTGAACGAGAAGGCTGGGATGTCCCTGACAATCGAAATAAAGGCTGGCAGCACCACCAGATTGCGTACTACGATAAAGAGATTGATGACATCGGTGAAAACGAGCTAACAAACCCCGAGGAGGAGTTCACCGATTATCTGGACGAACTATATCAGCTGATAACCGACAAGTTAGAGCACGAAAACTGGGATCGAATCTATGTGGCAACTGACCACGGGTTTGTTCTCTTGCCTGAGGGAACTACGATGGAGTCAATCTCCAGTTACGATGGTGATGGTGAAGTGAAATACCGACGGATTGCCGGTGAAGATATTGATGATAGCGGTACTGGTGTGCAGGTTTCCTCGCAGACCCCTGGAACTGAATACCTAAAGACACCCCTCAGATTGCTCGTCCGACCCAGGCAATATAACAGCAAAAGTGGGATTACAGACGCAAGATACTATCACGGCGGTATTCTTCCGCAAGAGTGTATGCTCAATTTCATCCAAATAGAGAAAGAGTAGGTGGAGTAGCTACCTAGACAGCCAACACTCTTTCTCCCGGTTTCATAGAAATCATTGCAACCGGAGATGGATCTCCATTCGAAGTTAGTACGGGCCCACCCCGCTTCCTTCATGCGGTTTCAATCTGGGAGACCTGTTGAGTACGAGGGTTTTATTTAAACCACAAATTACCCTCGCTTGCGATGAAACGCGTCATCAATCGCAAGCTCTACGACACGGAGACCGCAGAAAAGATAGCGCAACACGCACCGATCACTGACCGTGGAGATTTCAACTATCTCGTTGAGACGCTCTACCGAACAGACGACGGGGAATACTTCCTTCATGGTGAGGGCGGTCCGGCGACTGAGTACGCCCAGCGGTGCAACGGGGGAAAGACAGGCGGTGCAGAAATCAAGCCCCTAACTGACGAACAGGCACTCGACTGGTGCGAGGACCACTCTATTGACGGTGAAATCGTCGTCGAGGAGTTTGCTGACCTGATAGAAGTGTAGTCAGGTAGTGAAATCGCCCCGGAGTCCCATCTACCGGTGGGTGGCTGAACTGTGGATCGTTCCCACAGCGGGGTTTCAGGCGAATGCCTTTGCCAATCATGCATCCTGTTCAGTTAGCACAGTCACTAACCACCGTTATCGGGAGCGTCTTAACAAGCCCCTTCCACACCAAAATTTCACGAGCCTGCAATAGAGACACACCTCTATCGATATGCGAATGTGACAAGTTAGCAGGCACACTTGAAATCTGGTGTGATCGTTCACACCATCGCCGGCGGGGCGGCGGGGAACGGCCACCACACCGATCCCCGCGCAAGAAATTCAGGTAATGCGCGCACGCTTGCCGGGGCAACCAACCCGGCATTGCGATGCAGTGGATACATCATAAAATACGCTTGCAAAACACCTCGTGAAATAACTCGGGACGAATTTGAACCGACATCCCCACACGAGCCGATCCATTATAAGCGATGAACTCATAATTGCAACTGAAAACACCACCGGGACGTTCGCTTATTCCTGGATGTGTCTCCTTGCATCCGTAGTATTCGGGAGAACCCGGCCCCCATCAGCAGGCGTGAATGGCGTAGGCACTGCAGTCACCGCCTATCCAACGAACGAAATAAAGCAAGCCTGGACGATTGCAACAGAATATCAAACATGTCCCAAAATACCACGTGGAATCATCCGATCGACGAACAGTACGTCATATCCCCATTCCATCCGGAGCTCACAGTGTACGATATTCATTTCTGGCTGGAGACTATTGATGCCTCCATTACAGAACGTCGCGTCCGAGACATTTCGGTGGTCTTCCCGGATGATGCGTTAGCTACGAGTGAGCACGCTGCCGGAACGTACACCGACATCGAATGGGAAGACAACATATTCCCAAGAATCGGGCTCACGTTCGATTCCCCTACTTACTCCAGTGATTATGTTGAGGAGGCGCGATACGCCATATTGGAGGCGCACGAGCAATACGGAGTCAACGCACTCGGTATGGACTATAATCATCCTCAGTCGATACTCGTGGTTTCGACCGATCCAACCACAGAGAAAAGGGATTAATTCTGCGCTCTTTATTTTCTAAAGATTTGTGCATATTGAATCTCTGTACTGACCGGAACCGGAGCAGAATACGTCCCCCACAGAGAAGTTCAACAAAGCCACTTTCCCCATACTATCTAAGTATTGTCAACTTCTGCAAAACACAACCGTACAAAATGCAACGTTACGAAAATACACTTCACTGTGTTGACTCCCTTTCAACGATTTTACCCTTCCGCTTCAAAAAGTCTTCAACGAGTGCAACGACGGGTTTACGCGTCAATACGCCGCAACCGCGACTTTCCTGTGCTCACGGTCACATCCCACGCGGTCACGTCCGTGTCGATCCCAGTCCACCGCGACAATGGGAGTTGTCGGTCGGCACGCTCACCCGGGTCACCGTTCGACTGTCCCTTAGCGAGATTCTGTTCCATCAGGCCCGTGTCAGTGACTTCCTCGTCGTTGACAGTCTCGACGAGGTCGCCTGCCAGCGTCGCCTGCCGGGTTTCCACACCACCCCGACCGCCGGGCGTGGTGTGCACACCACTCCCAGCCGCCCGCGCTGGTGTGGACGACACTTGCGCCACCTCAGGGAGCTTACACTGCCCTCCAGCCGACCGACCGATCTCCTCGTCATCCGCCGCGTCCTGCAGGACCGCGACCCACAGCGCTTCAGTCGTCTGCCACTTGCTATCGTCATCAGCGTCTCTGACTATCAGGCCGTGATGGCGCAGGTAGTGCTTGAGCCGCTCCGACAGACCGCTCTCGCGCCACTCCCAGGCAATTCCTGGCGCTGCCAAGTACTCCGCAAGCTCGCCCCAGTAAGCGCGGATCGTCGCTCGCTCACTCCGAGTGAGGTCGTCCACCGGGCTCGACTGCCACCCCGGAGAGGCCGCGCGACTCACGCCGACACCACCACACGTTCACCGGTCACGTCAACAGCCTCCGCAACCTCCAACGCCTCGCGTTCTTTCCCAGGAGGCACCGCAGTGTCGTGCTGCAACACCGCGACTGCGTCATCGATCGAGAGACCATTACGCCCGCCGACCCGTCGCAACGCCTCTACGACAGGGATGTGATTCGACGTTCCTTCACTACCATCCCCACCGTCGTCTTCAGCGATCGTTAACTCGTCAAGGATGATGTCCCCGCGCTCCGCCAACTTCTCGATCCTGTGCTTGATTTGATCTAAGTCGTCAGTCTCGACCATGCCCGACACGCGTCCGGCGACCGCCGCGACCGTGTCAGCGCCCTCAGCCGCCTGCAGGACCGCTGTGTCGATCGCCTCACTGTCACTCCCATCACCGCTACCGTCCGCCCTCACACCACGCTGCGCCGACTCGCCGCCGTCTGACGCGCTTGGCGTGGTGTGGCCACCTTCGGCGTCGTCATCGTCGTTGACAGTCTCGGTAGCGCCGTCTACCGTCTCCTGGTCATCATCCGTCTCTTCGAGCACGTGGACGACAGTGTCTTCATCCATCTGCAGCTGTAGTTCGCCTTCGTACTCACCGAGGACCGCGCCCCGGATCTCGACGTGGCAGGGTGCCTCGATGTCATCTTCGTTCGCCGGCTCGCCGAATGCGACGAGGTCCATCACGGCCGGTGAGTACCTGTCAGCGGCATCCCCGAACGCGTGCACGTCGGTGTCAGAGGGCATCCACTCAGCAACCCCGGCGTTAACAACGTCTACTCTCTCACCGGTGAGAGTCAACAGAGAGGGCGGCACGCCTGCCACATCGGCAATGTCTATTTCCTCCCGGTCACCGTCACCGGCACAGTACCTGTCACCTGCTGTCTCGGTCACCTCCACCCACGGGTGCGACAGCCAGTAATCCGACAGGTGCTCAGCCGCATCCTCGCGGAATCGGACGCCCCGGAGGCTGTACTCGCGGTTGTTGTCCACGCCGTCGGGTGCCTGCGGGCGCGATTCGTGGTACGGCAAGTCTTCCATCCGGTCTTCGAGGATCGAGAAGAACCGGTTTTTAGGAATCGGCTCTACGCCATCATCACGCGCCATCGACTTGTACCCCTCGTACACAGCGGCTTTCGGCACGTACTTCTCAGCCTTCTCCGACGGGTTCCGCGCGGCTTCTAGGAGCTCAACCTCAACGCGACTGATCGGGTCAGCATCAAGCGCGTAATCCTCCAGTCGTTCCTCTGGTGATTCCGGCAGCGACACGTCCCCCTGCTCTTCTAGCCGTGCGAGACCTTCGACTGCAAGGAGTAACATGGCTTCGAGGTTCTCCTCGCGTGTCAACTTCCGCTTGATCTTCTTATCGTCCTGCTTCTGGAACGGATCATTCGGGTCCGGGTCCGGGACATACGAGTAGGGTAGTTCGATGGGGACCCAGCGCTCTTGCCACGATTCTTGGGTTTCCGGGGGCAGGATCGGCGAGTTCGCACCGAAAAACACGGTCGCGGTGTTCCGGAACGTTTCCGCTGACACCTGCTTATCCTCACCTTCCATCGGCTCACCGCCGGTGAGTTCCTTGAGTTTCGAGGCTTCGCGCTCACTGAGTTTGCGGCCGTTAAGCTCGCCGTTGACGTTCACGAGCGCGTGCTTCATCTTGAGACCTCGGAAATCGTTATCGACCAGCTCCTCAAGACTGTTCCCCGCCACGTTAGGTGACTCAACTCCCCCCATCATCTCAGCGAGGACATCCAGCAGCACACCCTTGCTGTTTCGGCCGCTCCCGTGGAGCATCGTGATCTTAGGGTGTCGGTAATCGGGTAGCAGCGCGTTCCCGACGAGTTCCTCGATGGCCATGCGGTCCTCTTCCCGGGCGGTGATGTCATCCAGCCACTCCGCAACTTCGAGGGTGTCGGCGTCGGTGTTGTAACCGATCGGGATGCGTTTCCGCGCCCGCAGATCCGGGTCGAATTCGAGTAGTTCTGGGTCACAAACGGACCCGTCCGACTGCTCCGTCGGCAGTCTCAAAATACCGTTACCCACTACCCTGTAATCGTCCCAGTCGGTGTCGAACTCACCGCGCGGTTCGAACGCTTCCGATGACGGTTCGCGCGTCCGGTCAGCGATCTTGCTCACGATTTCGCGCTTTTCGTGATCGCTCGCTCGCGCGGGACACACCGACTCAACGACTGCGCGCACAACTTCCCGGCCGTCGTCGTCGTAGATGCCCGTGCCTGGGTCGTACACGTACAGCGTCTTATCATCCTGCCCGCCGACAGTGACTACCTCTAACGCTTGCAGGATGCGCTGCACCGCGGCTGACCGCGCCTCAGCGTTGAGGCAGTCCTCGTACAGGGCATCGAGCCTGTGTGCGAGTTTGTGTACCGGTTCGTGGTTGACTACTCGCCGAGCGACCCGGCGCGGCATCTTCAGATCGGTCGTCATGTCAGCGTCCACGCGGTGCTCGCGCCGCGCGGTCTGCAGGTCTAACGTGCAGTACACGTCATCCACCGCGTCGATGGGGTCAGCGACGGTGAGACCGATTATCTCGTCCTTCTCGCCGTCGTCGTCTTTACTCCACTGCCACCCGACGACATCGTCACGCTCCTCGATGACCACGTTGCTCCCGATGCCCCATTCGACAGACTGGCGGTTCTCTTGGACGGCGGCCCAGTCAGTGCCGTGCGTGTCGTCACTGGTGTGCTGTCCCCATGGGGAGTGCAGGTCGATTGGGCAGTCATCGCCACACGACTCACCATCACCAAGGATGCCGTGCGCTCTCAGGGATGGGAGTGCTGGCGGCGAGTACCGACCCGACTCCAGCATCTCTTCGATGTGCCTGACTTGGTACTCAGTTTCCTCCTTGTCACTCAGGTCAGCGCCTCCGTCTTGCGGCGCGTATTCACCGCACATGTGCCTTGCGACGGCGTCGGCGTCGTACCCGGCTGCGAGGCCGCACAGTGCCGCTAACACGTTGACTTTGTGCGTGTTGGGGCGGTCATCAGGGGCTTCGCGCCGGAGTGATAGGGCTGCATGGTAGCAGGTCGGCATGTCCTCTGGAGCATCGTCGGGACGGTCCCAGTCGATATCCGCGCGCGTTGTCGTGTCGATTCGTAGCGCTGACTCACCGTCTAACTCAATGCGCTCTGCCGCCGCCTCAGGTTCGAACACGGTGTCGATCTCCGCGTCGTTGACAATCTCGTATGACCCGCCAACGCCCGGGATGTCGTTCGGGGCAACGACGTGGTGACTAACCGCTGACCCGCGGATGTCGATGTCGAACGGGAGGTCGTCACTGACGGTGAAATCGCTCTCGTCCAGGTCACCACGTGGAACGTGCACACGGTAGTACACGTGGAACCCGCCGTTCTGCGAACGCGTAACGAGGGTGTCCTCCGGGAGATTGATGCGTGACGGGTCCCAGTCGTCCGGTGCCTTGTGAGTATCGAGGTCGAAAATCAGGAGCGACAGACTCCCCTTCTCGATGTCCTCGTAGTCAACGATCCCCCACGCGCCCGCATCGTGTTCGACGACTTCGTCGTGCGTGTGGACGTGTTCAGCTTCACCGAACTCCTGAGAGTACCCGCCCCACTTGTTGGCGGGGAGTTTGCTATCGTCGCCTCGCAGCTGGATGTACCGCAGTGACTCGTAATCGACATTGAGGTCGGCGTCCTCGCCGTCGCCGTCGTCGGGGTCGTAGTCGTTCGGGACACCGCTCTCCGCGTCTTCTTCAGGGACTTGGACGTCCGCGGTAAAGTCGAGCGTCGTCTCATCCGCATCGCCCTCAACTGGTTTCCCGCCATCCGTCATGAGGCGACGACAGGTGCCAAAGTCATCGAGGCGCATCTGCCCATCACCGCCCATCTCCTCGTCACCACTGTCATCGTTGACAGTATCGAGGTGCCCGACCGGGAGGATCTGAGGTGCCTGTCCCTCACGGAAGAGGCGCGCAAAGTCGTCGTCGATCGCGTCGATGTGCCACTGCTCGCCGTCGTAACTGACTGTTTCCGCTCGGTGCTCCTCCTCGTCGGTCCGCCCAGACTTATTAGGGCGGGGGCCGTTGATTATCATGTGGGATCGCCTGGTGGTGCAGGGTTCCCGTTCCGCGCGGCGCTGTGAACGCCGCGCGGATTTTTGCTATGCATCCAAGGAGTGGCGAGAGGGGTCTACGGATGCGGGGATTGTATTGCAGCCGGTGAGCGACCCGTACCGGCGGACGGGGGTACTGCCTTGTGATAATGCATGTACGCGAGATACATAAACTCCCTCCACTAAGGTTTAAGATACCCCTCCACGGCCCGTCTGACGTTCACTACACCCAAATAACACAAACATTTTTAAACCCTTTCCCTACCCTATATTCTCCCCCTCACCTGCGGGCAGTAGTTCGGCACAATCCATTGCAACCATGACTTGCGCCAGTCAGACAGCGACCGGGCGCGGAGGCCAAGCAGCGACCGGGGTGCGGAGTGGTCCGACGTGGTCCGACCACGACCGCGCTGCATGGACCTCCCTGAGACGGGCGATACTGGGGGCGAGAGCGACTGTGACCAACGACTGGTTTTCGGTGGTCCAAGTGGTCCATGCGTCGAGGGGGCTTATTGATAGATGTGTTCGTATTCTCGCTATTCACACTGACTGATTGCCCTACCCGTCTCTCACAATAACCCTGAGACCACCTAGACCACTTGGACCACTCGGGACAATCCCGTTGCTGTGTGGCGATTATCGTGGTCCAACCAGGTTTTGAGTGGTTCGACCATCTTGGACCACTCGTAGGTTGTGGGTGTGTCGATGTGGGTTGACAGTCTCGCGCTGCTCGACGTGGTGGTGGACCGGGTGAGGCGCGCCCGGTCTGAGGGCGGGCTGGTTGCTTTCCTCGTGGATTCGAGGAGTGTGTCCTTCATCGATGGGACGATGTCTCTTGCTGATCGTCTGCTTGTAGGCAACCGCGGGTCTGCTTGTAGTAGTCACACCAGTGTTCCTGAGCCTGCGCGGCGTGTGAGCGCAAAGCTTCGCGCGGGAGTGTTCGGTCATCGATGGGTCAATGTTGCCTCGCCTGCCCAGTTGCCATCGCCCTCTCGCTCGCCTGCCCAGTACCGCGCCCGCCCCCTCTCGCCACCGGGCGTGGTGTGCACACCAGCACAGACTATGACAAGAGACAAACACAAACAAGCCGAACGGCGCATGAGCTACCACCCGCCTGCCCAGCCACACACTCCACCACACCCCCTGGGTAAATCCCCTCGATACAGTCTATAGTAACACACATTTGCGGAAATTTTGGACAACTATAGAACCTGAGCGAGGTGGATTAAGCGCTTAGATTGCTCCCCCGAGTCTCTTAGGGTTTTAGCATCCCTAGACCGTCAAACTCGCCGTTTACCCCGTTTCTGCGCGGGGTTGTGCGACCCCGGTTGTCATTTTTGTCGTGTGGTTCTGTCGGGTCGGTTTTGCTTCTGCGGGGGTATCTGTCTTGGATAGTTGTGTATATGTCGTGTGGTTCTGCGGGGGCGCGTATCCCCCCGCAAAAGCTTATGATACCACAGTCAATAACATGATATATGCCGCCCTCCCAAACAGACAGTGACAGTAGCACAGCTACGATTGACAGTTTCGTCGCGCCCGACGTACCCGGCGACAGCAGCGATGAGGACAGGGATACCGGAGAGAGTGAGCGCGAGTCGTTCATCCTCGTCGCTGGTGTCGATGACCCGGCAGCGGTGGGTGAGGCAGCTGAGGGGGCATTCAATCTGGACAGCACTACGGTTGAGGCTCTTGAGTCCGATGTAGTTGCCTGGGTCGATGACAATGATGCCACCGTGTTCCGCGATCGGGATCGAGCGGTCGTGTGTGGGAGCGACAGGGATGCCTGTCGCGCCAAACTCCTCCAGTTCGTCCGGTCCTCTGATGCCCGCGATAAAGTCGTGCTGACAGACTGGCTTGTATACTGTGAGGATGATCTTGCCTCGCTGTCGTCGTTCCTCGCCGCACTCCTCGATGCCGGCGCGGCGGTCACCGCTGCCGGGTCCGATGTCCTCCTCTCGCCCGGCGGGTCCCTCGACGACACTGATGCCGTCGCCCTGCTCGGTGAGATATCCGCGGCAGCGCTGGACCCCCGCGAGCACCCAGAGCGGCAGATCGAGGTGCTGGAGCACAACTGGAGTGGCCGGACACCGATCGGCACTGAGGTCGAACACGGCGCTCTCGTGCCCTCTCAGGATTGGAGCCGGGTGCGTTCGCACCTCCTCGACGTCGTGGAGGGGACCGAGTCGCGGACGTGGGCCGCTAACCGGATCGGGTGTTCGCTCCGTACGGTCTCACGGATCTTGGACGACTCACGGCGGCGGGAGTGGTACCGGCTGCCAGCGGCGGGCGAGTAGCCGGGCAGGCGGGCGACCACTCGTTGCTTCCACACCACCGCTGCCGGCGGCGGGGTTGACAATCTAAATGTTATCGAGGTAATCCCTCCTCACTTCCATCGATTCCGCCTGGCTGAGTCGGGCGTAGTGCTCATCGAGGACATCGTGGGACACGTCAGTCCTGTCGCTCACCACACCAACAGGGACTCCTTCGCGGAGGTGATGAGTGATTGCCCCGCGTCGAATCGGGTGGGGGCTCACGCTCCCGGGGCACTGTGATGCTTCCTCCCAGCTGGTGTAATCGCACGTGTCTGGGTCACGATCGTGAGGGCATGCAAGACCCACGCGGCACGGCGTGCTCCAATAATACACAGTCGCGCGGATCGACTGCATCGATCGGCGTCCGTGCACCGTAGATGCGAGCGGCCGTCGCCCGTGCTCATCGGTAACATCGGGTCTGTGTTCGTCGATGTGATCATCGAGAATCCGGCTCGTCCGGGATTTGATGGATATGAGTCGATGAGCATCCTCCCCGTTCTTGAGTGGGGTGTCTGTGTCGGGTCGATGTCTGATCCGGAGGCTCAGATCCGCCTCGTTGTAGTCTCTAATATCGAGTGCTCGTAGGGTGCCTGCCCGAATTCCGGTCTCCCATAAGAGTCGGACGATTACGTGTGCGTCGCTGGCGTACTCGTACTTGCTCAGATAGGATAGGATTCGTTCGGCGTGCTCAGTTTCGAGTTTCACATCCCGGCTTCGTTTGGCTTCGTCCGGAAGAATCAGGCGTTCGGGAAGGTCGGGGTGGACTGCGTCGATGGATGCGGAGAATCGTAGATAGACTCTGAGTGTAAGTAACGCTGATCGGAGCGTCTCGGGTGATATGCTGTCCTTCCGTACGCCTTGTTGCCTCCATACGCGGTAGTCGTGGAGGTCTCGTGGGGAGAGTTCGTTGAGTGTGTCGATGCCTCCTTCGTCGTCGCACCAGTCGGTGAAGAGGGTGAGTCGGCGTCGGTGCGCTTGGAGTGTGCTGTCTGCGAGTTCGCTTTGCCTGGATTGCAGGTACATGTCGAGCGCTACAGCTGGGTTGACAGGGTCGAGGTCGTCGTTGCTTGTTGTCATAGTGTTTGGTGACTCTGACCCTGGTACGTTGGGTGTGTGCGCGTGCCAGTAGCTCCAGCGCTATTGCATAGTGCAATCTTCACCTTTTGGTCAAGCTTTTGCGCCCCGAGCGTAGCGAGGGGCGACAAAAGGTTGGTTCAAATCGCGCCCGGCCCGTTTTTATGACGGTCGCCCCGTTTCCCGGGCTACTCGTCGATCCGCTCGAATCGGTGTCTAACCACGGTGGCGTCGTCGTTCCACTCGAAGTTCCCGCCATGTACAC
>LFFM01002007.1_pt1 | contig 13681 bp, 12 predicted proteins | sample 643131 | NCBI WGS metagenome assembly LFFM01 (sample SAMN03777445, study PRJNA286221) | soda lake metagenome | biome: soda lake; feature: Kulunda steppe; material: water; isolation source: sample Tc-Br brine of Tanatar trona crystallizer | place: Russia: Kulunda steppe | collected 2011-07
AAGCCACCGAGACGCCGCAAAAAGTACGATCACTCGGCATGTGAACGCGCTTGCAGCCGATGGATTTGTAACGGCCTGGACTGAAGACCGAACCAAGAACGTCTCAATTACGCTCGCTGGTCGACTGTGTCTTGCGCGAACTGAGTCTGTCTGAGGGGTACGTTACGTCGACCAATATAAACCTCGTGTACAGCAAGGGTCGACGTAATGTGGTGGTGAAATGAGTCCGTTAGAAACGCTTTTGTTAGCTATGATCGTATTTTCACCCCCTGATGCGACGACCAGAAAATCCAAGACGGAATTGAAACTACCAATATCGCCGGTCATAGATCGCCCCGGTACCGATGCGACGACCAGAAAATCCAAGACGGAATTGAAACTTACTGACGGCATCGGTTGCGTGTTTAAATTCGGTGTGATGCGACGACCAGAAAATCCAAGACGGAATTGAAACGGATCAATTGTTCCGGTTTCGAGCGACCCGTCACCGATGCGACGACCAGAAAATCCAAGACGGAATTGAAACGGTGGGAGGGTGGTGTTGAAGAAAACGGCAAGGTTTGATGCGACGACCAGAAAATCCAAGACGGAATTGAAACGATGTGCTCGGAGACGAGATCGGCAGCTTTGATTCGATGCGACGACCAGAAAATCCAAGACGGAATTGAAACTTTGGCCCAGTAGAACTCCCTCGGTCGTACTGCCCGGATGCGACGACCAGAAAATCCAAGACGGAATTGAAACTGATTTCAGACTCGGTGTGGGGTGTGACGTGCAACAGATGCGACGACCAGAAAATCCAAGACGGAATTGAAACACAATGCTCTTGCGTCTCACGCGGGACGGTATCCTCGATGCGACGACCAGAAAATCCAAGACGGAATTGAAACGGAAATATCTTGGCCCGCACGATCTGCGTCGAACGGATGCGACGACCAGAAAATCCAAGACGGAATTGAAACACAATGCCGATTGACTGGGCACTCGTCCGAAGGATGCGACGACCAGAAAATCCAAGACGGAATTGAAACATTTTTTGCTGAGTTGTGTCGGCCATGCTCAAAAGGATGCGACGACCAGAAAATCCAAGACGGAATTGAAACTTGCAAACCATTATTCGAACTATGCGGTGCATGGAGATGCGACGACCAGAAAATCCAAGACGGAATTGAAACTTACACAAGGCCTTTCGATACTCGTTATAGACTGACGATGCGACGACCAGAAAATCCAAGACGGAATTGAAACCAATCACTTACTGGAGAGTCATCTCCAGACTATGCACGCTGAGACGTTCCGAAAACATAGCTTGAGATTGAAAAAATACTAGGAGAGCGGTTCGACCGAGTTATGCTAGAACTCGATTGAAGTTTGTACAACTGTTGCTATGCGCTATCTTCTAAGAATCACCACATCATTTTATCAACGGATATTCTTTCTCACTTTTACACATTGGCGATAGAAATTAGCTAGTCGGTATTAATATCTTTGCATAAAATTACTCATATTGTACACCCTAATGTTCCTATATGACTATCAAATAGATTTTAATGTCTCATATAGGTACATTTATTGCTCATTATGGTTTGTTTGATATTGTCATGTGTGCCAAACACACTCAAAGTGGCGAATCGTTAAAATCGCCCATCGCCGAGACGTTCAGAGATCACAAGACTCGACGCCGGTTTCTCCAGGGTTTAGGTGCCGCGGGTGTTGCCGGCTTAGCTGGTTGCAGCGCTGAAGACCCCGAAGGTAACGGAAGCTCAGGGGACACTGCAGATGATAATGGAGTTGGTTCCGGCGTGGATGATGACCGTCGCACGTTTGGGATGAACGCAGTCCAGCGGTTCGGCACGATTGACCCCGCGCGTGGGACCGATTACACGCAAGTTATGGCCATGGTCAACCTGTATGATCCGTTAGCGTTCCCGAACGAAGCGGGTGAAATAGAGCCCCACGTGGCTGAAGATTGGACTATTTCGGATGATAACCTCACGTATACGTTCACGCTACGTGAAGACATCCAGTTCCACAGCGGTAATCAACTCACCGCGGATGACGTGAAGTATTCTCTTGAACGACTCCTAGAGATCAATGAAGGGTACTCTGGACAGTTCGCTGACATCGTCGATCCGGACGGGATCGAAGTACATGATGATTATGAGATTAGCATTACGCTGACCGAAGTCTACACACCTTTCATCGAGGTATTGGTGTTGCTGTTCATTGTCGACCAGGAGGAAACAGAAGCCAATGCAGAGGACGGCGACTATGGGATGGAGTTCCTAAATGACGCTGATTCGGGATCTGGACCCTACGAGCTGCATAACTTCGAGCGTGGGTCGTCGATCTCGTTCGATCGGTTTGACGGGTACTGGAAAGATTTCTCGGATAACTCATATGAACGGGTGTATGTTGACATCATAGAGACTGACTCGACGGTCCGGACGCTCATGCGGAACGAAGAACTCCACATGACGAGTCAGTACCAGAGCGAGGAGACCTATCGAACCCTTGGCGAGGAAGACCACATTCGCGTCGACGAAATTCCGACTGCGACATTGCTGTATTTCAAACTGAACACCCAACGAGCTCCAACCGATGATATCGAGGTTCGGAAAGCGATCGCTCACGCTTTCGATTATGAGACCGCTAGAACGGATATTGCACCGGGGTCGGAACAGGCTGTTGGTCCGATTGCACCGGTCTTTGACGCCCATAACCCAGACATTCCACAGCCAACGTACGACCCCGACCGTGCCCGAGAAATTCTTGAGGATGCGGGATACAGTGAGGGAGATATTGAGATCGAACATACATTTGTTCGAGAGACAGACCTGCAAGAACAGATCGCGCTGTTGTATCAGCAGAACCTCGATGAGATCGGTATCGACGTTGAATTGAACCCACAGACGTGGGGGACGATGACCGACATGGCGACTGATCCGGAGCAGACATCACACTCGAACAACGTATTCTACGGCCCCGTGTATCCGTCCGTCGATGCTTACCTCACTAACCAGTACTACTCCGAGTCACCGGCGACATGGATGAGCATGGAACACTTCGAAGATGATGAACTCGATTCGTTGGTCGAGGAGTCTCAGCGGACCGTTGACCCGGACGACCGGGCAGAGATCTACCGACAAGCCCAACAGCGTATTGCGGAACAATACCCAAGCGTTTTCGTCTTTGTTGACACGAAGAAACACGCCGTCAATGAGGAGGTTCAGGGCTACACGTTCCGACCTACCATGAGCTTCGACTACCTGTTCCACGATCTGTATCAAGAATGACGTCAGTAACGGGTCCACGACGTCGTAGTCGGACGGCAGGAGTTGATCCCTCACTCACGGCGGTGATGAGTCTCACGGTTGCAAATCTGGTTCAGACGGCTCCTTCACAAGATCTCGGGTGGAGAATCCCCGCGATCGGAGTAACGTTATGAAGTACCACGAGTACCTCACTCGACGGTTCGTTGGCATGATCGTGAGTCTAATCGGTCTATCAATAATCATTTTCACCGTCTCGCGAATTCTCCCTGGGAATCCCGCGCGAATGGCGTTGGGACCAACGGCGACTGCTGAGCAGGTTGAGGCATTCTCGCGTGAGCTCGGGTTACACCAACCGCTTCCGCTTCAGTATGTCGACTATTTGCAGGGATTGATCACAGGCGATCTGGGGATGAGTCTTCAAACACGGAGTCCCGTTGCGAATGATATTCTCTGGTATTTGCCCGCGACGCTCGAGCTCATTACCCTTGCGATGGTGTTCACTATCATCTTTGGGATCGTACTCGGCGTGATTGCGGCCAGTAATAAGGACGGTGCCGTCGACAACGCCACACGGCTCGTTGCGTTCGTCGGTGTTAGTATACCTGGATTCTTTATTGGCATCCTGTTACAACTCTTGTTCGGGTACTTCCTCAGGTGGCTCCCGATCACGGGTCGACTCTCACGGGAGTTCCAAGACGAGGTGTCGAGACAAACTGGGTTCATGCTCATCGATACGCTCCTACAGGGCCATTGGGCAGCTCATATCGACGTTTGGATGCACCTGGTCTTGCCAGCGCTTGCGCTGTCGATGGCCGGGATCGGACAGATCATGCGGATCACGCGATCGAGTATGATCGACGTTCAGCGAAAAGAATTCATTGAGGCCGAGCGTGGATTAGGCCTTCCGAACTGGCTAGTCGTCTACAAGTACACATTGAAGAATGCATTTATTCCGACATTGACTATCCTCGGGCTGTTGTACGCGTCATTGCTCGGAAACGCGTTCCTTATCGAACTGGTCTTCAATTTCCCAGGGCTCGCCTCGTACGGCGTTAATGCCGTCCTCACGAACGACTTCAACGCGATCGTGGGAGTTACCATGACGATCGGTCTCGCGTTTGTCTTTGCGAACCTTGCGGTCGACTTGTTATTGGGCCGCGTCGATCCACGGATCAGACTTTCAATGGAGGAGGCTACATGAGTACTGACACACTCGACGGTGAGTCGGCGACCGATACCGGGGAACCTGATTGGCTTGATAAATATCTCCCACCCGCGAGGCGGGAAGCGTGGTGGCGTGCCACTCGCCGGTTCCTCAGCCGGCCAATTAGCGCTGTCGGACTTGCAATCGTCGCCATCATCGTACTTCTTGCGGTGTTTGCACCGATCGTTGCGCCACACCCAGAGCATGCTGGCACGTTTACTAATTTCAGCAACTCGATGCAACCGCCGAGTCTTGAGCATCCTTTCGGGACCGATCAGAACGGTCGCGACGTGTTCAGCCGCGTCCTGTTTGGCTACCGGCTTTCCCTGACGATGGTTGCCGTCGTGCTTGGAATCGGCGTTCCGCTCGGCGTCATGCTGGGGCTCGTCGCTGGCTACTATGGGGGGCCGGTGGAGACTGGGATCATGCGTACAACGGATGCGTTCCTGTCGCTCCCACCATTGGTGATGGCGCTTGCGATCACGTCTGCGCTTGAACCGACGATTACCAACGCGATGCTCGCGATTGCCGCATTGTGGTGGACGTGGCATGCTCGACTCGTCCAGAGTTTAGTCGCAAGCGAACGAAACGAGGAGTACGTCGCGGCCGCAAAGCTTGCCGGTGCATCGACACCTCACATTTTGTTCCGAGAAATCCTTCCGAACTGCCTCTCACCGATTCTCGTGAAGGTTACACTTGACGCAGGGTTTGTGATCCTAATCGGTGCTGGGCTATCGTTCATTGGTGTGGGCGTACAGCCACCACAGCCAGGGCTCGGAACCATGGTGAGTGACGGGACGACCTATTTACCTGATGGCTGGTGGGTGAGCATCTTCCCAGGTGTCGCGATCTTTGTCGTGGTTATGGGGTTCAATATGATTGGTGACGGACTTCGAGATCTGTTCGACGTGGAGGTACAGCGATGATGAATACCGAACGCAGCACGGAAACGATTCTCTCAGTGAACGACCTTCGTGTCCACTTCGATTCGTTTGATGGGACTGCAGAAGTGATCGATGGCGTTGATCTTTCCGTTGGGAAAGGAGAGGTTGTCGCCGTTGTCGGTGAAACTGGCTGTGGGAAATCGGTAACGATGAAATCAATTCTCGGGACGCTCCAGCAGCCACCAGGACGGATTCCGACCGGTGAGATCCGGTTCAAAAACCATGATCTCCTTGCGGCCTCACGCAGCGAGGTCGATCGGATTAAAGGCCGTGAGATCGGGATGATTTTCCAAGACCCAATGGCGTCGCTGAATCCCGTCTTCACGGTAGGTGAACAACTCACCGACACCGCTCAGTTTGGTGGGAATCAGAGTGCTGGAGTGGTAGAGTATCTTCGGAGAAAACATCTTGGGTCGGAGCGTGCGGAGGCTCGACAACGAGTCATCGACATGCTGGAAGAGGTCCAAATGCCGGACCCCGAGAGGATTCTGGATAACTACCCATCCCAGCTGTCGGGAGGTATGTCTCAGCGTGTGTTGATCGCGCAGGCACTTCTCAATGAGCCGGACCTACTCATTGCCGATGAGATAGGGACCGCGCTTGACGTGACTATTCATGATCAGGTCCTTGGTCTACTTGAGGATCTCATCGCTGAGCGAGACCTCTCACTGCTGATGATCACACATAATCTCGGCGTGGCACGACAGATCAGTGACCGTGTCTACATTATGTACGCGGGCCGGATCGTTGAGACAGCACCGACTGAAGAGATCTTCGCAGAGCCGAAACATCCGTACACACAGGGACTCATTGCGTCGATTCCAAAACTCACTGGTGAGAACATGACCGACGGAATCGACGGTTCGATCCCTGAGTACATCGATCCACCAGCCGGATGTCGTTTTGCGTCTCGATGTCCCTACGCACACGAACAGTGTGAGACGGAACGCCCAGAGATGGAGTACGACTCCCGTGACGCCGGTGTAGCATGCTTCCTGTATGATGATCGGCCCGCGCCGTACGATCCGCCAACGCTTGCAGAGACTCGTGAACAGATGCGTCACGAAGGATCTCCCACAGATCCGGTGGATGAGCCCACCGACCGGAGCAGAGGTGGTGCACATGAGTGAACCGTTGCTTGAAGTACGTGACCTTGAAAAATACTTCCCGATCAAGTCAGGGCTACTACAACGAACAACGGGACACGTCAAGGCGGTTGACGGTGTCTCCTTCGAAATTGATCGCGGCGAGACACTGGCGCTGATCGGGGAGTCTGGGAGTGGAAAGAGCACAATTGCCGAGACAATCATCGGGCTGAAACGGGCGACTGGTGGACAGTTAATTTTTGATGGTGATGACATCACCAATCTTTCCGATGCAGAACTCGAAGCACTCCGATCGAGAGTCCAGATGGTGTTTCAAGACCCGACGTCGAGTTTAAATCCACGTCGGACAGTCGGACAGACACTCGAAGTACCATTAAAAGCCCGTGGCGTGCCACGTCAAGAGCGTGCCGAACGGGTCATCGACCTGCTTGAACGGGTCGAACTGAATCCGCAGCATCGCCACCGCTACCCACACGAACTGAGTGGTGGACAGAAGCAACGGATCAATATTGCTCGGGCTGTCTCGGTCGAGCCTGAGCTGTTAATCCTTGATGAGCCGACGAGCGCACTGGACGTCAGCGTCCAAGCGAAGATCGTTCGGTTGCTGGATGATCTTCAGGCAGAGTACGGGCTCACGTATCTGTTCATCACCCACGATCTCTCTCTTGTTCGGAATGTCGCCGAACGGACTGCTGTGATGTATCTTGGACAGATACAGGAGCGTGGTGAGACACGGCAGCTGTTCGAACAGCCACACCATCCGTACACCCAGGCACTGCTATCGGCAATTCCGGTGACAAGTGATGATGAAGAGGCGTACAAACCACATAAAAACGAACTAAAAGGAGAGATACCGAGCCCCGAAAACGTTCCATCAGGCTGTCGGTTCCATACACGCTGTCCGTATGCAACTGAGGTTTGCGGGACGGAGGTCGTCGACTTACGGTCAGTTGATGGCCATTGGGACACCCGTTGTCATATCTATGATCCGGATCAGGCTCATAACTTTGACCTAACACCGGATGTGGCGACGGAGGCAGTGAAACGGAGGCAGACGCAGACATCCAATGAGTAACGATACAATTACACGAGCCGATCTGGACGCTCTCGCGACAGGTGCCACGGTATTAGGCACCGGTGGTGGCGGAGACCCATACATCGGCCGACTAATGGCGGAACAGGCAATCGAAGAACACGGTCCGGTCGAACTGATAGATCCGGACGACGTCCCGAGCGATGCGCTCGTCGTCCCGAGCGCGATGCTCGGCGCGCCGACCGTAATGGTAGAAAAGATACCGCGTGGCACTGAGACATTATCGGCGTTCGAAGCGCTCGAAACACACCTCAGCGAACAGGCTTATGCAACGATGAGTATCGAAGCCGGTGGGCTCAATAGCACGGTCCCGATTGCTGTTGCGGCAGCGCTTGACCTCCCCTTGGTCGATGCTGACGCCATGGGTCGGGCATTCCCGGAAGTACAGATGGTCACGTTGACGCTTGGAGGTATCGACGCGACACCGATGGCAATCGCCGATGAAAAAGGAAATACGGTATTTGTGAATACCAAAACGAACGAGAAAGCGGAGCAGTTCGCTCGCTCTACAAGTATAGATATGGGTGGATCGTGTATGATCGCCACGTATCCTCACACTGGTGCGGAGCTTCGGAAGCACGGTATCTTGCGATCGATGTCGTATGCCCGCGATATCGGGGAGACAATCAACCGTGCACAAGCGAATTCGACAGACCCAATCGATGAACTCATCGAGTTCGTCGACGGATTCGAACTATTCGAAGGAAAGGTCATGGACGTTGCCCGCCGTACGGAAGGTGGGTTTGCTGTCGGTGAAGCGGTAATTGACGGCCTTGGATCGTATGAAGGGAGAAAACTAACGCTCGACTTCCAGAATGAGCATCTTGTTGCTAGAGATAGCGACTACGGCATACTCGCGAGCGTTCCGGATCTCATCACCGTTCTCGATTCAGAAACTGGTGACCCGGTCACCACCGAAGGCCTCCGATACGGGCATCGCGTTACGGTGGTTGGGATGAAGTGCTCCGAAAAATGGCGAACACCCGCCGGCCTTGACCTTGTTGGACCACGCTATTTCAACTACGACATTGACTACGAACCGATTGAAGACATTCACATGGAGATTATCAAATGAACGGATACAGACTCGGAATTGACGTTGGTGGAACAAATACAGACGCAGTTATCCTCGACGCAGAGGACAACCCGATCGCCCAGACGAAACAACCGACAACGGAGGATATCACGACTGGCATCCTCAATGCGCTAGACGATGTTCTCGACGCTGTCGAGTTCACTGTCTCTGAAATTGAGTACGTTATGCTTGGAACGACCCACGCAACGAACGCGATCACTGAGCGACGAGGACTGAACGACGTCGGTGTGATTCGTCTCGGTGCGCCTGCAACCGAAAGTATCCGGCCACTTCTTGAATGGCCGGATGACCTCGAAGCAGCGATAGGCAACAAAACAGCCATCCTCGACGGAGGTCACGAGTTCGATGGTCGAACGCTTAACGACCTAGACGAGTTGCAGGTACGGGAGACGGTACGTGAGTTCAGTGACGCCGACGCATTCGCCGTCACGAGCGTGTTTTCCCCGGTTCGTGACGACCACGAAACCCGCGTCAAAGAAATAATTCACGACGAGCTCGACAAGGAGGTTTCTGTCTCACTCTCCAATGAGATTGGGAGTGTTGGACTGCTTGAGCGTGAGAACGCAACGGCGCTGAATGCGGCGCTGACGAGCGTCGCTGCAGAGGCGGCGTCCGCCTTCTTAGATGCGATGGATGAGCGTGGAATTGAAGCCCAGCTCTACTTTGGACAGAACGATGGTACACTCATGAGCATCGAGTATGCCCTCGATTACCCAATCTTTACTGTCGCAAGCGGACCATCGAACTCCGTTCGGGGTGCTGCCTATCTCTCCGGCATCGAAAACGGAATTATCGTTGATGTCGGTGGCACGACAACAGATGTCGGCGCCGTGAGCGATGGTTTCCCACGAGAAAGTAGCGTCGCAGTCGAAATCGGGGAGGTCAAAACGAACTTCCGAATGCCTGACCTGATTAGTATCGGGATCGGTGGTGGGTCACATGTCGACACCGATGGTGAGACGATCACTGTCGGCCCACAAAGTGTCGGATATCGATTGACCGAGGAAGGCCGTTGTTTCGGTGGTTCCACGCTCACCGCAACCGATATCGAGGTAGCAAGCGGTTCTGTCGATATCGGACCCGTCTCACCATCAGTCGCTGAGGAGACGATTTCCGGAGCTCGGGCGTACATTCGGACAGAAGTGGAGAAAGCCATCGATCGAATGAAAACGAGCCCAGAGCCTGTTCCAGTCGTCGTTGTGGGAGGGGGAAGCATTCTTGTCCCGTCAGACCTTGCGGGCGCCAGTGAGGTGTACATGCCCGACCACTACGAGGTCGCAAACGCAGTCGGCGTGGCGATTGCTCAAGTTTCGGGACAGGTTGATCGGATATACAGTCTTGACGGCCAGACACGAGATGAGGCACTTGAGGATGCGAAATCGGAGGCCACCGCGAACGCAGTCGAAGCAGGTGCCACCATTGAATCCGTCGATATCGTAGACATCGAGGAAGTTCCACTCTCGTATCTCCCGGGCAACGCCGTCCGAATCAAAGTGAAAGCCGCCGGCACGCTGGAGAACGAATGAAGCTCATCGACGCTTCTGACATCGATGACATTGCCCTTGGAGCAACTGTTCTCGGGACAGGTGGTGGCGGCGACCCCCATGTCGGGAAACTCGTAGCTCAGCAGGCAATCGAAAACCACGGGCCAGTTAAGCTCGTGCCTCCTGAAAGTTTGGACGATGATGCGTTCGTCGTTCCGACCGCACAAATGGGCGCACCGACCGTCGCTGTCGAAAAAGTCCCTGGAGGTGGCGAGCCAGCAGCCTCGCTCACTCGTGTCGAGCGCGAATGTGGACGTACGGCGGACGCGACGATGCCAATCGAATGTGGTGGGATAAATTCTACTTTCCCCTTCGCGGTTGCAGCCGAGAAGGATATACCTCTAGTTGACGCTGATGGAATGGGCCGGGCGTTCCCTGAACTTCAGCACGAGACGTTCAACATCTACGGCGTTGATGGGACACCGGCTGCGGTGAGCGACGAGCGGGGAAACACATGTCTACTAGACACGACGAGTAACGAACAGCTCGAATGGTTGGCCCGCGGAATCACCGTCCGAATGGGTGGGGTCGGATACATCGCGGACTATCCGATGACCGGACAAGAGGTAAAAGAGACCGCCATCCCGAAAACGATGTCGCTAGCAGCGAAGATCGGCGCTGCAGTACGTGACGCAGGGGAGGATGTTGTTGACGCTATCAGTGCGGTCACGGCTGATTCAATATACGGTGAAGCGCTCGCCCTATTCGAGGGAAAGATCGTCGATGTAAAGCGGCGGAATGAGCATGGCTTCGTTCTCGGTCACGTAAAGATCGAAGGATTCGGGAATAATGACGGCAACACGATGCAGATCCAGTTTCAGAACGAGAACCTTGGTGCGACAATCGACGGCGAGTACGTCGCAACAGTTCCAGATCTGATTACCGTTATGGACCATGAATCCGGTGATCCAATACCGACTGAACGTCTTCACTACGGAGCACGAACGAGAGTGCTTGGAATCCCAACACCACCGATCATGCGATCTGATGCGGCCCTCGACGTTTGGGGACCACGTACGTTCGGGTTAGACACAGACTACACGCCGATTACACCAATCAAATCATGACTTCAGCACACAAGACAACGGAATCAATCTCTACAATTGGTATCAACGATCTAGACTGGCTCGCAACTGGTGCAGGTATCCTCGGGACGGGTGGAGGTGGAGACCCACGACTCGGGAAATTGCGACTCCAGACAATCCTCGAAGACGACTCCCATCCGGATCAGGTCGAACTCGTAGATCCGAGCGATCTTGACCCAGATGCAACGGTTACGAGCGTCGGCGGGATGGGAGCTCCGACAATCAGTCGAGAGAAGTTCCCTAAAGGCGACGAGGACCTCGCCTCGCTTCGGGCAATTGAGAAATTCTCAGGAACAGATGTCGACGCGATCATTCCCGGTGAGATAGGTGGGGCCAACAGCATGGCGCCGCTCTGTGTAGCTGCTCTCACAGGCCTTCCTGTCGTAGACGGGGATGGCATGGGTCGAGCGTTCCCGGAGCTGCAGATGGACACGTTCTTCATTTATGGCTCACCGGTAAACTACGCCGCGAACACAGATGAGCACGGAAATCAGGTAGTTTATCAGAACATCCAGACCGCAAAGCAACTCGAAGACTTCGCAAGATCTATTACTGTCGATATGGGTGGCCGCTCAGGATATGCCTTCCCACTAATGAGTGGTGAATTTGTCACTAAGTACGCGATCTCCGATACGGTCTCACTTGCCCGACAACTTGGCCGTCGTGTCCATCGCGCACGTGACGGCGCCGGAAACCCTATTGAGGAGATCTGTGAGACGCTCAAAGGAGAGGATCTATTCACTGGTAAGATTGTCGACGTTTACCGTCGGAATAGAGATGGATTCGCGCTAGGCGAAGTCACGCTCGCAGCGCTAGACGGTGAGAAATCGTTGACGATTGAGTTCCAAAATGAGTTCCTCGTTGCACGAGATGAAACTGGAACAGTGCTTGCAGCGGTTCCTGATCTTCTCTGTATCGTGGATAAGGACACAGGCGCACCGATTACGACCGGGTCACTTCGATACGGCCAGCGAATAAAAGTGATAGGCGTACCGGCACCGAAGCTACTAAAAAGCGACGCAGCCCTTACAGTGATTGGCCCGGAGGCGTTCGGGTATGAATTCGAGTACCAGCCTCTTGCATCCGACTCAGCTATCGGACGTAATTAGATCGGCCTACACCGCAGTCCACATATTTACACAGTCAAATTAACGAAATACAAATACACAATGTCAGATACGAACTCGAAGTCACAGTCGCATACTGATACTAATAGCACAGCAAAAAAAAGTAAAACTGTCCCTCAAGGGATACTTGAAGATTACTTAGACGAGCATGACTACCAGATATTTCAGAAGCTCAATGAAGACGGACGAATGCCAGACACTGAGCTCGCCGAAGAGGTTGGACTATCACGGACTGCGGTTCGGAGGCGTCGTCAGAACTTGATTGACAGCGGTTCTATTGATATTCTTGCCGTAATCGTCTTGCAGGAACTTGACCTAGCGTATGCGGACGTTCTCGTTAACTTATCTAAAGATGCACCTGTAGCGGAACGATCCGCACTCATCTCAAAGCTCATTGACCAGGATCTTATCTACTCGCTAGATTCTTGTCTCGGACAGTACGATCTGTTCGTTCGACTCTGGCATGAGTCATTGAGTGAGGTGAAATCATATACTTGGGAGCTGTTTGCTGAAGAGTCGATTGTCGAATCGTACGAAGTCGTTCCAATGGTCCACACATGGAAAGCGTGGGACAAAGAACTTGATCGTCCCAAAGATTGAGGACACAGCCTATCTCAATCTTTCATGTAAGTAGATTTGGTTAATCTTGTATACGGTCTTAATTTACTTAACTCCCTTCCATGAGAATTATAATAACCACCTAGCATTGAACAATTTTGGAGCAATATGCGTTTGAAATTTACTTTTACAACTTCGTTCGAAGTTGCAAAATTGTTGTAGCCGTTCATGTCTGATGTATTTTAAAACCGGGTCTGCATCTTAATTAGTTCCGACTAAAACTATTTATTTCCAGATGGGACCACTGGTGCGACGTACTCTGATTTAATTTTATTACCCTCTCGCCACTGATAATAGTAGTAGTCACGGTTGTCGATCGTTTTTGTTGTTAATGTGGCGCGAGGTGGTGCGTTACTGTCTTTGAGCTGTTCGTCCCACTCGTCACACTCCCATCCATCAGGTGTTTTGTCTTCGTTGACCTCTACAGCCTTTGCGTCGAGTTCTTCCTGAACCGATCGTTCTTTCAGATCAGCAAGATCGGACGCATACCTGGCGATCGATCGCAGTACGTCCGGTGATTGTTTTTGTAAGCCTTCTCGAAGGTATTTTGGGGCGTTACTTGGCGGATCGAGTTGATTCATGTGCTAAC
>LFFM01002008.1_pt1 | contig 13679 bp, 7 predicted proteins | sample 643131 | NCBI WGS metagenome assembly LFFM01 (sample SAMN03777445, study PRJNA286221) | soda lake metagenome | biome: soda lake; feature: Kulunda steppe; material: water; isolation source: sample Tc-Br brine of Tanatar trona crystallizer | place: Russia: Kulunda steppe | collected 2011-07
CGAGGTTGAAGTTACGACCGTTCCAGCGGGACGGCCCGAGCGATATGATCCCACAATAAACTGCCGCAGTATAGTGATTCACCAGAGCCAATTATTGCTAGTCGGTGTACTCTATTCTTCGACGATAATAATCCCCGACACCGAGTGACCGTTCAGACTGTCGTATACCAACAAAGCGCCCTCTCCAGTTTTCGACCAGCTTCAGAGCCTACCATTGAATCCGTAATCTCAAGCGTATTGTGTGTCTGAGGCCGTCGGGCAGGGAGACCATTGACACAAGAAGATGAACAAACGTACGAGCAGGAGGCGGTTGAGGCGGAACACGAGGACGTCGTCGACGAGACCCCAGAGTTCCGAGCCACGGTGGAGGTAGAGATTCAGGCAAACATAGCATATAAGTTGGATAGAGCGGCTGTTCTCGCAATTCCGTTGAGAGAGATGGCGTACACCGATCGGCTCGCTGTAACACATTATTACGCAACTTTATCATATAGCAGATTCCACGTATCCTGATGAAAGAATTACGCCCGGCCCCATCGCTACAGACATTAGATGACCTCGTCGAAACGACTTTTTCGGTCGACGGTAACGACGATGTGGAATTTCGCTTATCAAAGCTCGACATGTCGCAGGATGTCGTCGACGACTGGGAACAGTTCACCCTCGTCTTCGACGGACCCGAAGAGATGACCCTCGAAGGCGATATGTATCGACTGGTGGACGAGGACGGCGAGTGGTTCGATCTTACGCTCAGTCCGACGCCGGGTGGGAGTTCCGATCCGAACGACGTCTACTACGAAGCGCCACTGTCCCGGGAAGCATTCGGTCGGCTAGCGACTGATGGTTCGGGTGATTCTCCTGAAACAGAGAATGCGGCCGCCGGCGCGCCGCAGTTGTCCGTTGAGCCATATATGGGTGGGATCAGCATGTTCGCTGGATCGTTCGCTCCGCAGGGGTTTTTGCTGTGCGCCGGACGTACGCTTCAGGTCCAAAATTACAGTGCGCTGTTCAGCTTACTCGGGACGAAGTATGGCGGGAACGGACAGACGACGTTCAAGCTTCCCGACCTATCTGGCCGAACGCCGATCGGAGCGGGAATGGGCTCGGGGCTAAGCCATCGAGAACTCGGTGACAGTGGTGGTGAGGAGAACGTCACGCTGACCAGAGACCAGATGCCAAGGCACCAACACGGAGCGCAATCAGAGCTACCAGTGAGTAGGGGACAAGGAAACACCGGAAACCCGGGTAGAAATCACCTCGCCCGATCTGACGAGGTCGACATCTACGCAGATTCGACCGGCGCGAATATGTCCGTCGAGACCACCGTAGAGGACGCTGGTAATAACTTTGCCCACGACAACATGCCGCCGTATCTGGCGATCAACTACGTCATCGCAGTACGGGGCGTCTATCCACAACGCCCCGCTTAGGGACTATTGTAGTTAGATACACGAAGCCTATGAGATACCGTCCGTCCCCGGCGAGCGATGCGAACACGTACAGTCCAGACTATAGCAGGCGTTGAACGTCATTTCACCCTCGATCGCTGGTCGAGAAACTCCTCGACTGGCGTTCCTCGTGACCAGCAGCCCTCGAACAATCCCTCGAGCCACGTACGCGCCTCAGGAGCGTCGCTAATCGCGAGTACCGTCGCGACTCCCGTCTGGTCGTTCACAGCAACGGTAACGACATCCTCGTGCAGAGCGAACGAGAACGGAATCCCGTCAAAAATGCGCACCGCCACGTTTTCTGCAGCGAGGTTCTCGGCGAGCAGCTCCGGCGCGAGATTCTGAAACGTCGAGAGAACGCTTGGTGTCAGACACATCTCGACGGCCATTCCTGAGTTACGGGCCTCGCTCGTTCCTCTGACGACGGAATCCCGCGAACCGATCGCAGGGATCGCAAACCGGATTCGGTCGGAGGTCTCCCAGAGGTCCATCGCACGGTCGGTCGCCACGTATGGGTTGGTTTCGGTCGCTACGACGAGTTCGGCATCGACGAGCAGGTGCGCGTGCGCTGTGAGTTCTCGTGAACTGGTACTGGTAAGCAACGGGTCGAGCTGGTCGATCGCCGTCATCGAATCGAGAAGGCGGTTCGCAGCACCGATTACGACCGCTCCCCGCTGCGTCGTCCGAAATCCATCCGGAGTCTGTTCGAGAAACCCGTTCTCATCGAGGAACGTTGTTGCACGATAGACCGTTGCACGAGAGCAGTCGACTCTATCGGTGATTTCGCCACGGGTCAGTGGCGCCCCATCACAAGCAGTGAGAACGTCTGCTCGGGAAACGGCAGCCAGCGCGTCTTGGAGCGCGCCTACGTCCATATCCTATGGAATATATCCGCTAGTATATTTGTTCATCGATGAGATTCCTGTTCAACAGTGAAACGATACTAAAGAAAGTACTATGAGCGTAGGGAATATGTTGTTGGTGATGAACATTCGACGAACACCGTACGTGATCGGTCTATTGTTACTCACGTTCGGTCTGATACTTACACTGGGGGTATTTGTAGCGGTGGGTAACATCAATAACACGAACGTACTGACAAACACGTTCGAAGATGGTAGCGACGACGGTTCGGTGAATGGATTCGGCGGCGTCAATGGTGCTGAACTGAGGGCGGGCGGGACGTACGAAAAAACGGTTCACGCAACTTCGTTATCGACGACATCGGGCGCAGGGGAAGCAAGTCTGGGTCCGAATCTACTGGACAACCCCACGTGTATTGTTGATGGACAGGGTAACGGAGATGAACCACTGTACTGGACAGTCGAACAGGGAGAACTCGAGTGTGGCGAGCCCGAACCGGATTTTATGCCGGATCCAATTGAAGGCGACTATGTTTTTATTGATTGGGAGGATTTGGAGCCGACGACAGACGAGTCTATCGCCACGCAGGCGGTTCCAGTAACGGGTGGTTCGGAGTATCAGTTCAGCGTGTGGGTTGGATCGGATAATGTAGAAAACGATTACGCACAGTTCGAAGTGCAGTTTCTCGACGACGGCACCCTCATCGACGATGGAATGATCGACAGCGGTGAGTTCCAGCCAGAAGACCACGAAGAGCCCGACCAGTTCGTAGAGACGACGGAGGCCCCAGAGAACGCTGACGAAGCGGTCGTTCGAATCAAACTGGTAAACGGTGGGGATGTTGATCTTGAGAGGCCGTTGCTCTGGGCAGACGACATCCGGCTGCAGGAGCTCAGCGACGCACCGACGGCGTTCGATGTCGAGGGTATCGAGATGGGAATCGAGCAGACGCTCGACCCCGACTGGACGCTCTTCGATGATGAGTTCGGTGAGGACGAAGATGACCGTGGATTCGACGATTCCGGAGAGATCAGCCACTTCGGCGGCGGCGACCTCGGTGGAAGCGTCACCGGCAACGACGCCGGAGATACGGCAGGGTTGGCTGGTGGCGACCTACGGGTTAACTCTGATGGCACGTTCAGCCTGACGAACCCGACCCAGACGGGCACGTTCGAGTTCGAGTATCGACTCGAGTACGAAGATAATCACGATGATGCGACAGTAACCATAGTGGTGTCCGACCACGAACTCGATAATCCGCTGTGTAATGAGTGGGATGACGCCCAACAGAACCAGCCGATCGGCTGGAGTGGAGAGGATTTCTCCTGTCTCGATCTCGATGATCTTCCGTTCACTGAAACCGATCACACGGCAGTCGGCGAGCGATCGTTTACTGATAATTACCTCAATCTCGATGACGAAGTGGAAACAGAACAGACCGTCTACGTGGTCGGTGGAGAGACGTACACCGTTTCTGGCCTGTACGGAACCGACACTGAAGACGAGTTCGGTCAAGTTGACTTCGAATATCTCGATGCAGACGGAAACGTAATTGCAGACGAGGGATTCGTGCTCGAGGATCTCCAGTCTGAGACGACCACTGACTTCGATCGGTTCACTGAAGCACCTGAGGCACCCGATAACGCCAAGCAGGCGACCCTTCGGCTTACGGTTGTTCGCCCGAGTGGGCATCAAGATCCAGCAGGAGTGTACTTCGACGACCTCTCGATCGAAGCCGGGGATCCAGGCGACGACCCCGTGAACGCCTACGATGTCAAGACCGAAGTCGGCGTCTACCACACGTTCGACCCGTCTGAGACGTTGTTCGACGATTGGGGTAATGGGGTAGACGAACTCGGCACGCCCGACGCGGAACTCGTGAATTTCGGCGGCGGTGACCTCTCAGACAGCGTCTCCGATCATGGGCCGGGCGACGAGGTTTCGTTTGCGGGCGGCACCCTCACGGTCGGCGAAGATGGCTCGTTTAGCCTCGAGGAGCCGACCGACCTCGGTACGCACACGTTCCAGTACGAAATCGAAAACGAACACGACTCGAGCGTGGCGACGGTCGAGATCTGGGTCCGAGATAGCACGTTGCTCGACGCCGACTGCGAAGCGGACGCCTTCGACGCGTGGAACGACGTTTCGCCCGGAAACGGCATCATCGGCTGTATCGATCCCCAAGAGTCCGGACAATCGCAGCCAAACGGAGAACAAGAGCCGCCGGTTCCGCCGTCTGCGATCGGGGATCGTGGCGGAGACGGATACAACGCAGTGGGCGAACAGACGGTTCCGATTCGAGACGGGTTCACGTACGAACTGGCCGGGTTCGTCGGAACCGAAGAAACGCCGGCGGACAGCTACGTCACCCTCGAGATAGACTATCTCGACGAGGACGGAGCGGAACTCGCTGTTTCGGATGAAGACGACCTCGACCTCTCCGAGATGCGCTCTGTGGAGACTGACGAGTTCGATGCCTTCTCGGATACAACCGTTCCACCCGAAGACGCGACGCACGCCACCGTTCGGATTTTCATCAACAGTCCCGGCGAGACTCCTGGTGAGTCGTACGCGCGGGCATACGTTGACGACCTTTCGTTTGAGCTACTCGGTACCCCACCTGAAGCGAACGACATCGATCTCGATGTGGACGTCGATGAGACGCTTACCGCCTCTGTACTCGATGATCACGGCCACGGAGCCGACGACCTCGGCGAACCCGACGCAGAGGTCGCGAGTTTCGGCGGCGGCGACCTCGACGGGGACGCCACGGAGCACGACGCGGGTGACACTGTCGACCTCACGGACGGAGACCTGACGATCGAGTCCGATGGAACGCTCGAGTTCGTTGCCACTGTGGAGCCCGACAGTTACGAGTTCGACTACCGCCTCGCAAACGATGCTGGCTCCGACGACGCGACCGTGACCATCGAGGTGATCGACCAGTCGTTCTTCGAGGTGTCGATCGAGGAGACGAACACCCCAGTCGAGGGCGAGACGCTGACGATCGATGCGACCGTCGAGAACACCGGCGATAACGACGGAACGCGGGTCGTTGTCCTCGAGATCGAAGACGAGGACGAGGCGATCGTCTTTGACGACGACCAGGAGGTGTCACTCGAGGAAGGCACAAACGACACCGTCAGCTTCGAGTGGGAGACCGAAGCCGACGACGGCGGTGCGTACGACGCGACGGTTTCGAGTGGCGACGACACTGTGAGTGAGACGCTAACAGTGTTCTCGAGGCTTGACCTCGAGGGAACGGTCGTCGACCTGCAGGCACACTCGCCGTCAGACGCCCCGATCGAAGGAGCGAGCGTCACACTCACCCATCCTGATGAGAGTGAAGACGAGACGACGACGAACGACGAGGGCGAGTTCACGTTCGAGAGCGTGCCCGGAACCGGTGAGGAGTACGAGATCGACGCGAGTGCTGCGGGCTATGATCCGAACGCGACGACAGTCACTGTCGACGGTTTCGAGCCGATCGACGACGTTTCGGTTGGGCTCGAGGGTAACGCGACCGTGAGCGGCCAGATTGAGGATACCACGTTCGAAACTGGCGTTTCGGACGCCGACGTGACCCTCGAGGCGGGCGGTATCGAGTACGCCGCAACGACGGATTCGAACGGTGCGTACGAGGCAGCCGTCCCCGGAACTGACGAGAACTACACCGTTAGCGCGAACCGCGAGGGTTGGGAGGCGAGCGAGTCGGTGACGACGCCGTCCGTCGGTGATGACGAGGACATCGTGGATGTGGATATCGAGATTACCGGCGATGCCTCAGACGACATCACGTTCAGGGACTCGGGAACCGACGTTCCGCTCGAGGGAGCGACCGTCGCAATCGAACAAGAGACGCTCGGCCTCACCGAGAACGCGTTCACGTCTGATGGAGATGGGAACATGGAGGTTGTGGTCCCTGGTGGCTTCACGTACGCCTATGAGTTCTCGAAACCGGGATACACTGCGAGTACCATCCCGCTCCGCTCGTTTAATCCTGGCCATAGATTGTCAGCAAACTATAAATTGGCTGGTAACGCCGAAATCACAGGCGAGATCACCGACAGCGAGAACGACGATGGAATCGAAGGTGCGACCATCTCCGCCCAGAACGGGACGGGAGCGTACGAAGCGACGACGAGCGCCGATGGGTCGTACACGATCGAGCGCGTCCCCGGCGGCCACGACTACGACGTGACGATCGAGAAAGACGGGTACGAACCAGCCACCCTCTCCGAAGAACGCGTTGCAGACGAAGCCGAACACGAACTCGACGCGAACCTCACCGGGACCGCGACGCTCAGCGGGGACCTCGGGGACTCTTCGGGCGTCGCTCTCTCCGATGTCGAAGTGACGGCGAGCGGCGACGCGGGTGAGTACACCGTCGAAACCGGTGGCGATGGCGCGTACGCGTTCGCTCTTCCGGGCGACGAGGAGTACACGCTCACCGTCGAGGCCGAAGGCTACGAGAGCGTCGAGACGGACGTGACGGTGGATGACGAGGAGGACAAAGAGCGCGACATCGAACTCGTCGGAGATGCGACGCTCGAGGTGGAGATCGTCGGTGAAGACTCGGCTCTCCCCCCTGAACCGGATTCGGCTGGCACCGTCGCCGTCGAACGAAGCGGCGTGGTCTACGACGGATCGCAGTCCGACACCGATCCGATCTTCGTCATCGAGGACGTGCCGAGCGTCGGCGAGTACACCCTTGAGGCGAGTGATCTCGACGGATTCGAGGACGGCAGCGAAACGATCACTATCACGGAAAGTGGAACGAACGCTGCCTCGCTGGTGCTCGAGGAGTCTGGCGAGATCGATCTCCAAGTGGAAACCGATGAGACGAACGTGGGGATAGAAGCGGCCTCGGTAACAGTCGAGTACGAAGCCGATCACTGGAATCAGGGAGCCACCACCGTGGGAACTACTGATGATACTGGTGAGTTGTCGTTCGGCGTCCCCGGAAACGAGAACAGCTATACAGTCGAGGTGGAAGCGACGGGGTACGACTTCGCTACCGAAGAGAGCGGCTCGATTGGTTCGGGAGCGTCCCAGTCTTTGGTTGTCGGTCTCCTCGGAAACGCCTCGATAAGCGGTATCGTTGAAAACGAGGTGACCGGGTCCTCGATCGCCGATGCTGATATCCAGGTGGCCCCCATTGGAACCGATGGCGAGTTCACCGCGGAGACGAACGCCGACGGCGAGTTCACGGTCGAGAACGTCCCCGGAACTGGAGAACACGAAGTAGTTGTGACTGCGGACGGCTACACCGAGGCGGCGATGACTGAGACGGTGGGCGACGGCGAGGACGTTTCCGACGTGACCGTCGAACTCGAGGGGAACGCGATCGTCAGCGGCCAGGTCGAGGATACGACGTTCGAATCCGACGTGCCCGACATCGAGGTGTCGGCCGAGAGCGCTCCGGAAACGTACACCGGCGAGACGGACGAAGATGGGTCGTACACGCTTGCCGTGCCCGGAACCGGCGAGGAGTACACCGTGAGCGCCGATCCCGACGGCTGGGAGGAGAACTCGAGGACTGCGTCAGTTGGTGATGGCGAAGAGGTCACCGACGTCGACCTCGAGCTTACCGGCGATGCGGACGTACGGATAAATTGGGCAGATAACCGTACGGATGAACGACTCGAGGGAGTCACAGTGACAGTCGAGAGCGACAACCTGGGGAGTACGGAGTTTACGAGCGATGACGCCGGCCAGATGGAGTTCAACCTTCCCAGTGGACAGCTCTATACGCTCATCGCCTCGAAAGACGGATACACCGATCGCGAGATCACCTACCCTCCGACCCGCGGTCAAAATACGCTCAACTTCGTGATAGGCGGCAACGCCGAACTCACCGGCTCAGTCACCGATACTGAGAGTGGCGGCGGAGTCGAAGGTGTGACCGTCACCGCCGAAAACGGCGCGGGTGCGTACAGTGCAACGACCGGCGCGGATGGCAGCTACGAGATCGACGTGCTTCCCGGCGGTCAGGAGTACGAGATAGCGATCGAGAGAGACGGGTACGAACCCGTCACCATCCCTGAAGAGAGCATTGGGGACGGAGCCGACCACGAACGTGATGTCGAACTATCTGGTGACGCCACAATCGAAGTTGAGGTGGTCTCCGAGCGAACGGGGGACGCACTCGAGGACGTGACGGTCGAGGCGATCGGCTCCGACAGTGCTGGACCCTACACGGCGTCGACGGCTGATAACGGTTCTGTCGTGTTCGAGGCCGTCTCGAGCGCCGATAGCTACGACCTCGAGATCGTGACGGACGGCTACGAGACGGTGACGATCGATGACGTCGACCTCGAGTCGGGCGAGACAGCCGAACTCGATGCCACGATCGAGTACTCAGCGTCGATCGACGGCACGGTGATCGACCGGCTCACCGGTGAGCCACTCGAGGATGCAGCCATCGAGTTCACGGAGGTTGGGACCGACGAGTCGTTCATTGCCGAGGATGCGACAGATGCCGATGGAGCCTACGAGGTGGCCGTGCCGGGGTATGCGGGTCTCGATACGAAGTACAATATCACAGTGTCAGCAGACGACTACGAATCCGAGACCGAGCGCAGCGAAACGGTGTTACGGCCTGGCGACAGCGAGACGATCGACGTTGCGCTCATTGCCCCCGGCGAGGAAACTATCTTCGGGGAGATAACCGACGCTGTGACGGGTGAGCCGATCGCAGACGCAAGCGTTACGATTGAAATCGATGACGAGCGCGTCGACGCTGAACTCACATTCGAGACCGAGACGGACGCCGACGGTGCCTATGAGGCGACTGACATCGTTGGTGGCTACAACTACACACTCACCGTTAACGCGGACGGCTACGACGACACGACGACAGCAGCCCGCGTCGATACTGACAAAGAACTCGACCTCTCACTGAGCGGTGACAGCACACTCGAAATTGACGTTGTCGGCGAGCAGTTCGGCGACGAACTCGAGGATGCGACCGTCGAGGTGATGCCGGTCGACGGCGCTAGTACCTACGAAGGAACCCACGACGGGGACGGCACTTACACCGTCGACACGCTACCAAGCGGGGTCGAGTACACTGTCACCGCCGCAGCGACCGGCTACGAAACGGTCGAGTTCGACCAAGACCTCGAGGAGTCCGGGACCACGACGGTGTCTGAGCCGGTGTTACTCGACGGCAACGCCGTTCTCGAAGTGGCTGCTGCTGACTTGCTCACCGACGAGTCGATCAACGGTGCCTCCCTGACGATCGAGCGCGAGGACGACGGCAACCAGTTCGAACCGGCAGAGATGACGGACGTCAACGGCGTGCTCTCGGTGACGCTTCCAGGCACGGGCGATGAATACGGTGTCACTGCGTCTGCCACGGGCTATGGAGAATCGACGGCGACGACAGACGCGGTCGACTCGGGCGCGCCGGCCACGGTTCGGATCACGCTCGAGGGCGACTCGACCATCGATGGCTCCGTGACCGATCGCGTGACCGGCGACGCGCTCGAAGGGGCGAACGTGACGGCCAATGCAAGCGGCTACGTACTCGAGACGACGACTACCGCGAGCGGTTCCTACGAACTGACTGGCGTTCCAGGCGAACGGTCCTATGCGGTGACGGTTGAGGAGGACGATTATCGATCAAATGAGACGACCGCCGCGCCAGCGGGTGAGACGGTTACGCTAACCAACTCACTCTGGCCAGTTCACGAGGGAGACGGCACGGACGACGAGCCATATCGGATCACGAACGCAGCCGAACTGCAAGCAATTGGTGCGGAACTCGACGCCTACTACGTCCTCGAGGGGCACCTCGACGCCGCCGAGGCCGACGTCTGGCACGACAGCGACGGTTTCGAACCGATTGGCGACTCGGACGCACCGTTTACGGGCTCGTTTGACGGCGCGGCGAACACGATATCGAATCTCACCGTCGATCGGGACAGTGATGATAAGGTCGGACTGTTCAGTGTCGTCGACGATGGGTCACTCGAGAACGTTGTATTCAGAAACGTAACGGTCGCGGGCACCGACGATGTCGGTGGCCTCGTTGGATCACTCGAAGAGGACAGCAGCGTTGACGGCGTTGACATCACTGGCACCGTCGAGGGCACGAACGCCGTTGGCGGGGTGGCGGGAACGATCGAAGACAGTACGATCTCGACAACTCGTTCAGCCCTAACGGTGTCCGGTACAGACGACGTGGGGGGAGTCGCCGGCTGGAACGGCGGCACCGTCTCACAGTCACTGGCGATCGGTGCAGTCGACGCAACCACCGGCGGTGGGCTGGTTGGAGGCGGAACAGGAGACGTCGCCGATAGTTACTGGGATACCCAAACGACGAATCAACGCGAGTCTGCTGGCTCCTCGGATCTGGAGGGACTGTCAACCAGCGAGCTCAGTGGCACCAATGTGACAGCGAATACTGCTCTCGAATTCGGAAACACCTGGACAGCACTCGACACCGAGTACCCTCGACTCGGCTGGATGGTCGACGAAATCACGCTCACACTCGAAGACGAGACAGTCGAACCAGGCGACGAGATTCCACTGGCAGTCAGCGTCGACCTGCGCGACGGATCGACTGCATACGCGAACGAGACGGCGACGTACTCGAGTCCTGAAGAGGATGTTGTCAGTATCGAGAACGCGACTGTCGAAGCGATCGACGATGGGGTCGCGACTCTTACTGCAAGAGTCGCTGGCGCGGAATCAGCCCTCTCTGTGACGGTCGAATCGCCGTCATCGTCATCGTCATCACCTCGATCGTCAGACATCTCCGTCACAGGGGTTGCTTACACTGACACCGAGTTGCTGGTCGGAGAACCCATTACCATGACGGTTAGTCTCGAAAACGACGGAAGTCGTAGTGGGACGTATACCGTCGACTCAACTCTCGATGGCCAACCGCATGCAGAATACGATGCGATTCTTGACGCATCCCAGACCAAGACTGTAAACGTTACTCACGTCTTCGAGGGGGCCGGAACGTACACGTTCGCTGTAGACGATCGATCGGTAACGCTCGAGGTAGCTGCTGATGGCGGCACGGACGATCCAGTCGATGAGGAGTCGGATGAGGGAGCTGGAGACGACAGTACTGCTGACGAGAGCAACAGTACCGAAGTCGCTGATGAGGATAGTGATGCTGCAGAGGAGGTTGGTACCGACGAAACCAGTGAAGACGACCCTGGAGATCCCGAGACAGACGAAGGTGACGACGATTCAGCGGATACAATTCCGGGCTTCGGAGCGATTGTCACGCTCGTGGTCTTACTGAGCTTCGTGTTGTTCGGACGGCGGCAGTGAACAGACAATCTGACTGAACGCTGGTACCGATTTCTGCTCGTGCTGATTGCGGAGGATGACACCGATCGACACAGATGTAGGAATATCTGCCTGTAAGTTCACCTTCCGATAACACACGCGTCGTGTTTTTTTGAGACCCGCTGACGGGCAGCGGTCTTTTCGAATTCGATTCGGGAAGAACCACTGTACCTATGGCTACGAGCAGTCACACCCGGGAGACGTTCGACGATTCGGACACCCGGCACGATGAGATGCACAGCACGATCGAAACATGGCTCACAGACCTCGTTGGAGAGGTTGATGACGCAGTTGCGAGCGAACAATTCAGAGCGTGGCTCGACGTCCAAAGCGGGTTCCGCGACTATTCCCCTCGAAACACCCTGTCGATCAAACACCAGTGTCCGCATGCAACTCGGGTTGCTGGCTACCGGAGCTGGTAAAACGAGTTCGATCGATGCGTAACAAAAGGCGAGAATGCGATCTGGATATGGGCTCCGATCATCGCAAAGAAGTGCCCCGGGTGTGGGAACTCGTTGTCGTATCACGATCGAAGTGACTGTGAGTACGACGAGACGTCACCGGACGAGTGGCCGAAGGGTCTCGTCGCTTTTCGGCCAGCACCTGTCCTTGATCGCGGGCGCGACGTCACGGTCGACACAATCGATTCCTTCCAGGGAAGTGAGAAGGTCGCGATCGTGATCTCGTTGGTTCGAAGCAATGCGGATGGCGATACAGGCTTCCTTGGACGTCCACTTGACGGCCTCCGGCGATTGAACGTCGCAATGACTCGATCCCAACGGTTCTGTGCGATCGTCGGTGACTGGTACACGTTGCGATCGGAGCCTGACGATACCGATGTCGACCTGTACGACGAGCTCTACTCGTTTCTGGAGAACACCGGAAGACTGCAGCAGGTTGAACCGGAGTTCATTCCAGTTCCCCAGTAGCAGCCGTTTCACTATCGTGTGCTACAGGGGTGGTCCCATGACCGATCGTCTGAGATTGCCGAAGTTCGCGACGACCGGAGCCGATGATTCGTCGAGCAGCGTTTCGCAGCACGTCGTTGCTCAACACTGCTCTTCGGGGGAAGTCACCCGAAGTTGGTCGTCGACCGCATAGAAGTAGCCCCGATCCAGCAACCGCGTAACTGCATACTCAGCGTCCTCGCGTTCAAGTTCTAACTCGAGATTGGTGCCCAGTACGTCGATCGATCGAGCCGATAGCGGCAGCGAGCGTCTACGGGGCCTGTCGATGTAACGGCCACTCACGGTTACTCGACGACGTCGTCGACACAGCATGCGTTGAACAATCGAGAGTCACGAATGTGTACAAGACACTGAATACAGAACTCGGGCTGCCGATCCAGCCTGTTCGCCCGAGCGAATTGATCTCCCGTCTCGCGTCAGAACTCGATGTTCCAGCGTACATCCGACAGCGAGCCCGAAGGTTGGCCGAACAGTCGGAATCGATAGGAGTAGCGTCGGGTGTCAAACCATCAGGATTCGCAGCGCCTGTCTGTATAAGGCGGGTCGTGAAGAGGACGATGGCTGACGCAGGCGGAAGCCACTGCGGTGGCGAGCGTCACCGCAACGACCATCCGGTCGCATCGAGACACGTTAGAGGAGCGAGTAGCCTGACAGTGCTCCTGTATAAGCACCGTTGAAAGGAATAGTTTTCTCAAGAAATTATTTGTCTATAGAGTGCGTAGCACCCAGTATGACCGAGATGTGGGATGACATCAACGAGCAGGTCAGAACGGACTGGAAAGCGGATACCACGCCATTCGAACGGGTGTACGAAATCGTTGAGCAAACCCACGGCGGGCAGTCGGCAGCCGATATCGCCGACCGCGCCCTCGTGAGCGAACCGACGGCACGTCGACACTGCAAGGCGCTCGTGAACACGGGCTTTGCCGAGACGGAGCAGGACGGCCAAACAACGCTGTACAATAGCCCGTTGCACGGTTTCGAAATTAGCTCAGACATATCATAGTGAGGTCACTATCAGCCTACAATAGTCAGTTTAACTAGACTAGAAGCCGGATTTGTGGTATGGTCAACCAACGATCCGGCA
>LFFM01002009.1_pt1 | contig 13671 bp, 14 predicted proteins | sample 643131 | NCBI WGS metagenome assembly LFFM01 (sample SAMN03777445, study PRJNA286221) | soda lake metagenome | biome: soda lake; feature: Kulunda steppe; material: water; isolation source: sample Tc-Br brine of Tanatar trona crystallizer | place: Russia: Kulunda steppe | collected 2011-07
ACAGAAAAAGAAAGACCCCGCCACCGGCTACCAGCAGCCCGAGCACCCGCCGGTCGCGCAGGCCTCCGCGCACGCTTACCAGGTAGCGCGGCACGCTCTGGTTCGCCTCTCCGCTGCCATCCACATCCAGCCGCCGCCACACGAGCAGCACGACCGGGAGCGCCAGCACGGGGAGCGCAAACGGATAATACCACGCCAGGAGGGCCAGCGCCCCGCCCAGCGAGGGATAGGTGGCGGTCCCGATATTGAGCACCGATGCATTTAGCCCGATAGCCTGCGTACGGCGCCGCCCATCGAAGCGGTCGCTGATGATGGTCACGCACAGCGCAATCAGCGGCGCCGACCCCAGCCCCTGCAGAAAGCGCAGGCTCAGCAGCACGTTGAAGTCGCGCGCTAAGGCACAGCTGGCCCCCGCGAGGCTGAAGAGGAGCAGCGAGGGCAGCAGCACACGCTTGCGCCCCACGCGGTCGGCCAGCACGCCAAGGAACGGCGTCAGGAAAATGCCCGGGATGGAGTAAACCGTTACCAGCAAGCCCACCTCCGACACCGAGATGCCCAGGTCCCGCACCACGCCCGGAAAGGCTGGGGTGACGCTGGAGATACTCATCACCGAGATGAGCGTCACGGCAAAGATGATGCGCAGCTGCCCATCGTGGTAGACGGGCGGTGGGGTGCGCGGAGACGTGGAAGGCATGCCGGGCGGGCAGGTGAGCAAAGAAGCCTTCAACGTACGCCCGATGCCCCGAAGGGATTGTGCCGATGTCGTTGAGGGAAGCGCGTTGACGTTATCATCCCATCGCCTTACATCCCTTGGTTCACCTACGACCGAAGGAGCGAAAACCGCCCCCACGCCCTCACGCCCCCAAACACTTATTCCCCTCCCGACGAACGCCACAGAAACTTGCCCCCCTCCGATGTAAGCGCTATCATGCGGGTACACTCCGCTTATTGATTGAGACGTTTACGCTTATGGCTGCACAGAAATGGTCATCCCCGCCCGAGATGCAGATCGACACCGATGCCACGTACGAAGTAACGATCGAGACCGACAAGGGCACGATTGAGCTTGAGCTGTATCCCGAACACGCCCCGCAGACCGTCAATAATTTTGTTTTTCTGGCCGAAGAGGGGTTCTATGATGGGGTCTCGTTCCATCGGGTGATCGACAACTTTATGATTCAAGGAGGCGACCCCACCGGCACGGGCCGCGGGGGGCCGGGTTACACGTTCGAGGACGAGCTTGATGGTAACCCGCTCACGCATGAGCGCGGCGTCCTCTCCATGGCCAATGCCGGCCCCAACACCAACGGCAGCCAGTTCTTCATCACGCACGCCCCCCAGCCCCACCTCGACGGCCGCCACACCGTGTTCGGCAAAGTCACCGATGGCATGGACGTTGTCGATAGCATCGAACAGGGCGACACCATGCAGTCGGTATCCGCCAGCCCAGCGTAAGGTTGCTTCCCCCACTCAGCCGTAACAATCGCTATGTATCGCTCCTCCACGCTTGCACTCGCGCTCCTTCTCAGCTTCGGGCTGCTCCTCTCAGCCTGCGACGCACCGGACGACGCGGTCACGGATGCCGCTGACGACGAACGGGTCACTACCATCGACTGGCCGCACACACCCTCGTATCAGGTGTTCGTCCACTCCTTTGCCGACGGTACCGGCGATGGCATCGGTGACTTTCAGGGGCTAACGGCCAAGCTCGATTACATCGATGACCTGGGCGTGGATGCCATGTGGCTGCTGCCCATCCACCCGTCGCCCACCTATCACAAGTACGACGTCACCAACTACTGGGAAATCCACCCCGATTACGGGACGATGGAGGACTTTGAGACCTTCCTGGACGAGGCCCACGCCCGCGACCTGCGCGTGGTGATCGACCTCGTGGTAAACCACACCTCCAACGAACACCCGTGGTTTCAGGAAGCCCTTGCCGATACCACCAGTCCGTTCTTCGACTTTTACATCTGGGGGCGGGGTGAGGACATCGAGAGCATCATGGTCGACGAAACCGGGCCCGATTCAGACAACCTGCAACGCTGGAATCCCGTGGACCATCTGCCCGGCCTGTACTACTACTCCTACTTCTGGAGTGGCATGCCCGATCTCAATTACGACAATCCCGTGGTGAAGGACAGCATCTTCGCCATCGGCCGGCACTGGTTGGAGAAGGGCGTGGACGGCTTCCGCCTTGACGCCGCAAAGCACATCTTCCCCGAGCATCGGATGGAGGACAACCACGCGTGGTGGGATGAATTCCGGGCCGAGATGGAGGAGGTGAATCCAGACGTGTACCTGGTCGGTGAGGTGTGGGACTCACCGGAGACCATTGCGCCGTTCCTGACCGGGCTGCCTGCGCAGTTTAACTTCGACATCGCCTATGGCATGTGGGAGGGGGTAGAACGCGGCGTGCACGACAGCCTTGTGTACCGCCACGCCAACATCCGTGAGGCTTACCGCGAGGTGACGGACGATTTCATCGATGCCACCTTCATCACCAACCACGACCAGGACCGCTTCCTGAGCGTGCTGGATGATGAAGCCAAGGCCCGCGTGACGACGGCCCTGCTCTTCACACTGCCGGGCGCGCCGTACATCTACTACGGCGAGGAGATCGGCATGCGCGGCATGAAGCCGGATGAGCACATCCGAGAGCCAATGCTGTGGGCGCCGCAGGATGAGGACGAGATGCGCACCACGTGGATCGAGCCGGAGTACAGCACGGACGAGACAGTCGACCCGGTGTCGGTGCAGGAGGAGGACGAGGACTCCATGCTGAACTACTACCGGCAGATGATTGCCATGCGAAACGACAGCCCGGCGCTGAGCATCGGCGAGCTCGTAACGACCGAAGACCTGCACGAGGCGCTGGTGCTCTTTGAGCGCGTGCACGAAGACGAGCGGCTGCTGGTGGCACACAACGTCAGCGGCGAAGCCCTCGAAATCGAGTTGGGTGAGGCCCACCGTGCCGCGGGCGATGTCGTCTACCAGTCGCACGACGACGCCGAAATCCGCGACGGCATCTTGCACCTCGGGCCGCATGCGTCGCTGGTGGTGGGGTTGTGACATGTGCCCCGTAGAGACGACCCGGCGGGTCGTCTCTACGTTCGTGTTTGCCAATTGGCGGATCGATGGTACCACCGAATGTTAGGTACGCCTGCGCCCTCGATCGGGGTCGAGGATGACGTTGGGGCTGAAAGTAGAAACAGCCTACGCTCTGCGCCCAAGCCGTTATTGGTCTTTATTCCCGTAGGCGTCGTCCCCTACAAACCGTCACCCCACCCGCGCCAGAAACCCGAGCAGCGCGGTGTTCACCTCCGCTGGCCGCTCGACGACCACCGCGTGGCCGGCATCGGGTACCGTTAAGAACGTGGCATCGGGGATATGGTCGGCGATGAGGCGACTGTAGGAGACGGGCTTTAGCGTGTCGTCGCTGCCGCAGAGGACGAGCGTCGGGCACGTGATGCCAGAAATGCGGTCGGTGAAGTCGAGCGTCAGAAACGCATCCACCAGCCGAGCGAACGCGGGGAAGAAGTCGGTTGGATATGAGGCGAGGCGTTTGCGTCCGGCTGCCACCCGTTCGGGATGTTCTTCCAGAAATGCACGCGCGTAGTTGTCGGGGATGGTGACGTCGTAGAGCTGACCGGGGCACGCACGCGCTACGGACGCCCACGCTTCGGTTTGCTGCCTGAGGCGCGGCCCGACCTCACTCACCGCGCTGATAACGGCGAGGCTTCGCACCCGCTCCGGATGCGCAAGGGCGAACAGCATTCCCACCTCGCCGCCGTACGAGGTGCCCACCAGATGGCACTGCTCGATCTTCAGATGATCGAGCAAGGCGCGGAGGTCGTCCACATGATCCTGCAGCGTGATCGCCTCTGGTTTCTCGCTCTTGAGCTGACCGCGCATATCGTGCAGCACGCAGCGGTAGCTCGACCGAAGCGCGGCAAGCTGGGGCCGCCATGAGGCGACCGTCATCATAATGCCGTTCAGAAAGACGACGGTCGGTCCGTCGCCGTGGATTTCGTGATAAACATCGACGCCGTTCAGGTGGACGGTAGGCATAAGGCACCTGCAGGGTTGGCCGTAGTGGTTGCTATGTTAACGACAACAGAAGCGCCCCCAACGAGGTGTCGCTACACCAATCGCAGCTACCCACGCCGCCGATGGCTCGTCTGCAGTGTATGACGGGCTTGGCTGCTACCGTCCCCACGCACGATCCGTTCACACGAGTCGTTTTATGCGCGTGCAGCGCTGGAGCCAGCGCTTTTTCTGCTCCAAAAGACGCAGGCTCATGCCCGCCTGCGCTTTCCCAAACCGCTGCTTCGCCTGCGCGTGAATGTCGCGGATGTGGACGTGCTGGCCGCGATCCTGCAGCGTGTACGCCAGTTCGGTGGCCAGCGCTGCACACTCCTTGCGTAGCTTTTCCTCCTGCGCCTTCATGTCCATGGCTTGCGGGGCGTCCTGCTGAAAAGCACCCCGCCGCACGCGCATCTGTCCGCCGTGCTCCAACTCCAGCCGGTGCGTCTCCACCTGCCGCTCGCTTACGGCCGTCATTGCCCAGGAGGAGCGCTCCGTCGGCTCCGTAGCTTTCTCGGGCGAGGTGCGCGTCTCGTCGCTCACCCGCGCCCCCATGCCGGCCTGCACCTCGCGCGTCATCCAGTCGAGCGTATCCGACACGCCAAGATCGCCTGATGCAAACACGTCGCAGACGTTGGCCTCGGGGCTCCATGGGGCGTAATAGCGCATCCCGCGGAAGATCTGCTGCAGGCACTTCGACCGGGCCGCCACGAGGTCCAGCTTGGCAATCACACTGATCGTCTTGATGTCCGTACCTTCGCCAATCATGTCCACCTGCACCATGATGTCCACATCGCCGTTGCGGTAGGCGTCGAGACGCTCCTCGCGTTCCTGCTCGGGCACGTCTTGCCCGATGCGGGTGGCGCTGAACCAGCTGTAGCGCCGCTGGATGAAGGCCAGCACGTCGGCAGCGTGCCGGTTACTCATGCAAATAACGAGCAGTTGATGGTTGCGCACGTCACGGCCGTGGGTGCCCTTGTGTTGGGCGCGCTTCGATTGCAGCCGTGCGATGGCCGGTCCGAGGAGGGTCTCCAGGTACACATCGTGGAACCGCAGGTGGCGCCGCGCAAAGTACCGGTCGATGTCCACATCCTCCCGTGAGATCTCATCCTTCAGCTCTGCCAGGGTGCACTGCACCTGCCGGCCGGAGTCTTCCTCCACCATCGTGATCTCGTAATCGACCACGTGCGCCTCGATGCGCTTCAGGATCTCACCCTCCGCATGAGCGTCCCGCAGGCTCACCTCGTGCAGCGCCTCGTACAGGTGCTCTTTGGTCCCATCGTCGTGCGTGACGACCTCGTGCGGCACGCCGAAGAGCGGCTTGCCATCGGTCCGGAGCGGCGTGCCCGAGAGGCCGACCAGGGCCGTGTGGGGCAACTGCGCGACGGCATCCGACCAGGCGCCTTCCTCCGGCAGGTGGTGGATCTCGTCCAGCACGAACAGCGGCGTACCCTGCGCGCAGTAGCGCTTGAGCGCGCGGTTGCCCGTCTGTCCGGACGCATACTGGTAAGTGGCTACGAGAATCGGGATGTCGGGGTTTTTGACGAACACCTCGCTGCGGTCGGCCACGCAGAAGGGGAGGGGCGGCCCGCCCAGCCAGCGCAGCATCTGTGCCAGTTCATCGGCGTCGGCGTACTGATCGCGCAGGTTGCCGCGCGGCACGAACACCACGAGGCGGTCGCAGACGCCCTGGGCCCGCGCGACCAAAAAGGACGCCAGCGCGGTGAGCGTCTTGCCATAGCCGGGCACAAACACGCCCAGGTGGTTGCGCTCGCCCTGGCTGAAGGCCGCCGCCAGTTTATGAAGAAAGGCAGCCTGCCCTTCGCGAAGCGAGAAATGGGGAGCGGGGGAGAGCCCCGGAAGCGCCGAAGCGGATACAGCCATGTACAACACGTCCAAACCAAGAAAAAACAGCGGGCTCCGCACGACGCGGAGACGAAACGACCGGCAACATACGGACTCTATCGCTCGGCGTAAAGCCTGGGCGACGCTCTGCACAAGCTCTTCCCAAAGCCACCCCGGCCCCCTCGCCCACACGCCCCCTCGCCCACACGCCCCCACGCCCACACCCCCATACGCCCAAACTCCCACACCCAAATCCCCAGCTCCCTTCGCAAATCCCCGGCGTCGTCAGTATCTTAACCAACCCCCGCGCCTCTCGCCGCCAGCCAAAGCCCCATGACGCCCTCGCTCCTCATCGATGCCGCACGCCTGCAGCGCAATATCAACCGGATGCAGGCCCGTGCCGACGCCAACGACGTGGCGCTGCGGCCGCACATCAAGACGCATAAGTCCGTAGCTATTGCCCAACGGCAGCGAGACGCCGGCGCCGTGGGCCTGACCGTCGCCACCGTCCGTGAAGCCGAGGTCTTTGCCGCCGCTGGCTTCACGGACCTCTGCCTGGCCTACGCAACGGTGGGGCGGGCAAAGCATGAACGGCTGCTGGCCCTCATGCAGCGTGGCGTCACGCTCTCGTTCTGCGTGGATACCCCCGCCGGCATGAAGCAAGCCGCCACGTTCTACGCGCGCCACAATCGCACGGCAGACGTGCTGCTGGAGGTGGACGTGGGGCACGGGCGGTGCGGGGTCGCGTGGGACGGCACAGCCGCGGTAGATCTGGCCCGCCTCATCACGCGGCAGCCCGGGCTACGGCTGGCCGGCCTGCTTACGCATGCCGGGCAGGCGTACCGCGGCCCGACCGGCAACGAGACGCCCGAAGCGGCGCTGCTTCGGCATAGCACGGCCGAGCGGGACCGCCTCCTGGCGCTGGCCGTCCGCCTCCGCGCCGCCGGCGTGGCAGGCGTTGTGCCCGGGCAGGTGACGCTGAGCATCGGCTCTACGCCCACCATGGCCGTCTTCGAAAATCGCACGGAGGAAGGCTTCCGCATCACCGAGGTGCGCCCGGGCAACTATGTGGTGTACGATGCCATGCAGGTCACCCTCGGCGCCGCAGCCCTGGATGACTGCGCGCTGACGGTGCTTGCCACCGTCGTAAGCCGCCGCACGGAGGGCGACGTCACGCGCCTTTACCTGGACGCCGGAAAAAAGGTGCTGACGACTGACACGGGAGCCCACACCCGTGGCCACGGCCTCCTGCTGCGCGCGCCAGAGGCCCGGACGCCGCTTGCCCGGGCTACCATTGTGGCGCTTTCCGAAGAGCATGGCTGGGTACAGGTTGACGGGGACGCCGCCATTGCGGTGGGCGACCGCGTGCAGATCGTGCCCAACCACGCGTGCGTGACGATGGGTACGCAAGAGGCGTTTACCTTGCAGCACCCTGACGGCACCACCGAGCGGTGCGCGGTGGACGCCCGGGCGCACGGGTAGCAGGGCGCTTGTGCACCGGCCCCGGGCGTGGGGAAATCACGCACACGCAGACGCGCCCATGACGCACGCCCAACCCCGGGCGCAGCATACAAGAGGCCACGCATTGGCCTGATACCTTTACTCTCCATAACATCATCAAGTCTTCCAGTGCTCATGGCTAAACTACAACGCCTGCTCCTCGCGCGCGACTTCTCTTCCGGATCGGACCCGGCCCTGCGGCTGGCCCTTACGCTGGCCCGTACGCATGACGGGGAAGTCCATACCCTCTTTGCCGACGTGTTGGAGCCCAACCCGTTTGATCCGCCCGAGACGCCAGCCACGCCGCTGGATCGCATCCGCATGCGGCTCCGCCAGCGATCGGAGGAGACCATACAAACGGCGGGCTACGACCCGGACGATGTGCGCATGAAGCACGAGGTCATCCGTGATGCGGCCCCCGGGCCGGCCGTCTTGCGCTATGCGGAAGACAACGCTATCGACTGTATTGTGATGGGCACGCACGGCCGCCGCGGGGTGCGGAAAGCGCTGCTGGGCAGCGTAGCCACGGAGGTGGTGCGCCTCGCGCCGTGCCCCGTGCTTACCGTGCGCCCCACGCACGATGTAACAGCCGATGGGATCACGCATCTGCTTGTGCCGGTGGACTTCTCGCCCGCTTCCGCTGATGCCGCGCGCTACGCTGATGGGCTGGCCCAGGCACTGGACGCCTCCGTAACGCTGCTCCACGCTGTCGAAACCTTCTCCGTGCCTGATGTCTATGGCATCACGTCCGACGCCTTCATCCCGCGCGACTTGGACGCTACCGTAGAGGAGGCCTTACAGGAGATGGCGGATGAAATGACGAGTGAGGTAACCACGACGGTGATGCGAGGCAACCCAGCGGCTATGGTAGAAGACTACGCCAAAGCACACGCGGTAGACCTCATTGTGATGCCCACGCGCGGGCAGAGTGGTGTGCAACGCTTCTTGATGGGTAGTGTAGCCGAAAAAGTGATCTCCCGGGCGCCCTGCCCCGTACTCTCAGCGAAAGACTTTGCCACGTACATGGCGCCCACCGACGCAACCGCTTAGCCCCAGCCCACCAGCTACGGCTTATCGCCCGCTCCCTACATCAACCGCCCGATGCTATGACGATCCGCGATATCATGACCACCGATCTTATCACCGTCACGCCAGACGAGACGCTCATGGAGGTCGATGCCATCTTCCGTGCCAACGGCGTACGCCATCTTCCGGTAGAAGAAAACGGGCACCTGGTCGGGATTCTTTCCGACCGTGACGTGCTGCGCTCGGTAAGCCCGTTTGTCGACACGCTGTCTGAGTTGCCGCGGGACGTGCGCACGCTCCAGCGCACAGCGCGCGAGATGATGAAAGAGGACCCGCTTTGCATCCGCCCGGAAGCATCGCTGGGAGAAGCCGCCCGCACACTCCTCGAAGAAGGCATCAACAGCCTGCCTGTCGTAGAAGAAGGCGGCGACCTGGTGGGCATTGTCACCACGCGTGACATCCTCTGGCACATGTCGCAGGAGCATGCCTGAGGCCCGGTTCCCTACAAGGGTACAGTGTCGATCACAAGAAAGCGCCCCGCCTGAGGCTATCAGGGCGGGGCGCTTTTGCTTAGGTTGCTGGCGCGTCGGGTGACAGCCCGTCGGGGCTGTGTGCCACTACGCGTCGCGAGCCGCAGCCATGTCCTCCTCGCGGCGCTTGCGGGTGGCTTCAGGGAAGGCCTTCCGCGTGAGTACCGGGCAGGACACGTTGCGGAGCACTTTCTCCGCCACACTGCCCAACGCAAACCGGGCAAGCCCTGTGCGCCCATGCGTGGCCAGTAAGACGAGGTCAATGTCCTGCGTAGCGGCGTACTGCGTGATGCGGTCAGCCGCATGGCCCGACTCGGCCACGAAGGTCATCTCCAGGCCATCGGGGCCGTTGGTTTCCTCAGCAAACTGGGCCAGTTCCTTCCGCGTCTTCTCCAGCAGCGAGGCCTCTTCCCGCTGTGCCGAGAACACACTCCCCGTGTAGAAGGAGGGCGGCAGGTGATCTTCGACCACGTGCATCAGCGTGAGGGCGGTGCCGTGGCGCTTGGCCAACCCCTTAGCCACCTCAAGCGTTTTCTGCGAGTGGTCGGAAAAGTCGATTGGCACCAGGATGGAGCGGAACGGCAAGGTGTTGCGGCTGTGGGCAGGCACGGTGATAACAGGGGCAGACGCCAGGCGCACCACCTCCTCGGCCACGCTCCCGAGCAGCATCCGCCGCAGCCCACGGCGGCCGTGCGTGCCGAGCACGATAAGGTCCATCTCATGCTCATCCGCAAACGTCAGGATCGCAGGTCCAGGCGCTACATCACGCTGGACATGATAGGTGATGGACAAGGCCTCCAGATCGACGTCGTCAAAGGTCAGCTTCTCCTCAGTTTCCTCTTTCATGCGCTGCTGGATGTCTGCATCCGTGCGCTCCGCCGCGTGCGTACCGCCGAAAGGGTCGGCATGAAGCACGTTGGCGTATAAGATGTGAAGCTCCGCCTCATACGTTGTAGCCATATGCACCGCATGGCGCAACGCCGGGACCGAGCTGGGGGAAAAATCGCGAGCAAGGACTATTTTTCGGATCGTATCCATGGCAATGGGAGGTCGGGTTGTATGAGTGACGGGTGGGGCTGATGGCACGTAGCATACCATGCGCCTCATCTTTTGCTCTTGTCATTATAGTGTACGCGCCGTGCCCGTAGGATGTTATGCGGAGTCCCCAAAGATGCTGTGCAGCAAAGCGCAGATCCTCCTGTGGGGCGTTCTCTCACAAGCCGCCTTCGTGCCGGAAGAACACCATGCCCGCCGCAAAAGTATAGATCAGGGGCTGGTTGGCATAGACGGATGCAACCCCCGTCCCCAAGCCGCTTCGGCAGCCCCCCACGTCAGGCTCTCCATCAGAGGCAGGTACCATGGCTGGACATAATAAATGGTCGAAAATAAAGCGGCAAAAGGCCGCAGCGGACAAGAAAAAGGGCAAGATCTGGGCGCGCCTCTCGCGGGATATCGCGATGGCGGCCCGTGAGGGCGGCGGCGACCCGGAGATGAACGCGTCGCTGGCGCAGGCCATCGAGAAGGCCAAGGAAGAGAACATGCCCAAGGACAACATCGAGCGGGCCATCAAGCGCGGCACCGGCGAGCTCGAAGGGCAGGACTACGAGGAGGCCCTCTACGAAGGCTACGCACCGCATGGGGTGGCCGTGCTCATCGAAACACTGACCGATAACACCAACCGCACCGTAGCCGACCTCCGGCACCTCTTCGACAAGGCGGGCGGTAGTCTGGGCAAGAGTGGCTCCGTCAGTTATCTGTTTGAACGCAAGGGGCGCATCACGCTGCCGGTGGAGGGGCGCGACGAGCTGGAGCTGTTTGAGCTGGTGGTGGAAGCCGGCGCTGAGGATCTGGAGCAGGCCGACGAGCAGTTCATCGTGACGACGCCGGTGGAAGCATTCGATCTGGTGGAACGCGCGCTGAAGGAGGCCAACGAGCCCATCGAGGAAGCGAAGCTGGCCTACTTGCCCGTCACTACCGTAGCCCCGGAGCCAGACGCCGCGCAGAAGGTCGCGTCCTTCCTCGAAACACTGGACGAGCAGCAAGATGTGCAGGAGTTCTACACCACGCTCGACGACGACGCTGTGCCGGCCGAGGAGCCAGCGTAGCCCACCTATCCCATTCGCTTTTGTTGGCTGAAGGTTATTCATGCGCATCTTGGGAATCGACCCGGGCTCCCGGGTGATGGGCTATGGCGTCATCACCATCGACGGCACCGCCGAGACGTACGACGCCGGCGGGTCCATCCGCCTCGATACCAATGCCTCGCACCAGAAGCGGCTGCAAACCATTTACCGTGAAGTCGAAGCCCTACTCGACGAACATCTGCCGGATGCCTGCGCGGTGGAGATGCCTGTGTACGGCCGTAACCCGCAGTCGATGCTGAAGCTGGGCCGCGCGCAGGCCGCGGCGATGCTGCCCCCGCTAAACCGCGCCATCCCCGTTACGGAGTACACCCCGAAGGCCGTGAAAAAGTCGGTGACGGGCAATGGGAACGCCTCCAAACAGCAGGTGGCGTACATGGTCTGCGCGATGCTGTCGCTGCAAACCGATACGCTCGGGCTGGATGCCACCGACGCCATCGCGGTGGCGCTCTGCCACGCCCACCGCCACACGGCCGATGCGCCGCAGCGCCACACCGACTGGGCCAGCTTCCTCCGCGCCAACCCTGACCGGCAGGGCTAACGCTGCGCCGCGCATCTATTGCCCCACTGGCGTTCATCCCGTTTTTCCCCTACGTTACCGCCATACCCTTCACGCCTGCCCCATCCTGGTATGCCAGACGACGGACAAATCATCGACCGCGAGGTTGGCCGCAATGCCGAGCTCTTCTCCCATGCCGTAGCCGCCCTCGACACGCCCGAGGATCGCTACCCCTACCTTCGGATCCTCATCAGCATCGTGGAGCAGGCCCATCCCGAATGGAAGCAGGCCGGCTTCAAGGATGAAAAGGTGGCCAACCTGTTGGCGCTGATGAGCGACGGTAAGCTGGACGAGGAAGAGGTCAAGGAGGTCGTGCGGATGCGCGATGCCGAGCAAAAACGCAAGCGTGGCGGTCGGAAGCGGCGGCGGTAAGCTCCCAGGGTGCTGAACCATAGGCCGCGGCCTCGCGTAGCACCGCCCCAGTCTAACACGCCAGAATGCAAAGGTTTACGCGTACTACATTCAGTGACACGCCCCCGCAGTCCATACCGCCTCGACCTCCTCTCGGCCGTCCCGGCCTATAACCGCAAGGCACGTAAAGAGCGTGCGTTTGAGCGGGGGCAACTCGTGTACTACGGGCCTAAACCTGACTACTACGGCATTGGCGAAGTCAAGCGGGTGCTGGAGCGCTACGTGGCGGTCGACTTCCGCGGGACCGGCAGCTTTGGCGTACACGAAGACGTCTTTGAGCCGCAGTACCTGATCCCCATTCCCAAGTCGAAGCTGTCGCTGTTGTAGCAGGTCGGGGAGCGGCCGTAACCTCGCCCGGGACGTGGCGTATAGCGCCTTCACGCCTGCCTCTTCCCCGAAGCCTCAACCCATGGCCACCCTCCAGGTCCGCGATGTCGTCAAGCGCTACCGCACCGTCACCGCGGTAGATCACGTGTCGTTTTCCGCCGAGGCCGGGCGTATTCTGGGCATCCTTGGCCCCAACGGCGCGGGAAAGACGTCCACCATCCGCATGATCACCTACATCACCACGCCGGACGAAGGCGAGGTGCTGTTTGAGGGGCAGCCCGTCGGCCCGTGGAGCCAGCGGCGTATGGGCTATCTGCCCGAAGAACGCGGCCTCTACAAGAAGCTCAAGGTAGGGGAGCAGTTGCTCCTCCTGGCCGAGCTGAAGGGACTGGCGCGGAACGATGCCCGTGCGCGGATTCGGCACTGGCTTGACCGCTTTGACGCCGCCGACTGGTTCGATAAGAAGACGGAGGAGCTCTCTAAGGGCATGCAGCAGAAGGTGCAGTTCATTGCCACCATCCTGCCCGAGCCCGACCTCATCATCCTGGATGAGCCGTTCAGTGGGCTCGATCCCATCAACGCGGAGCTGCTGAAGGACATTATCCTGGAGCTGAAGGCGTCCGGCTGCACGCTCCTCTTTGCATCGCACCGGATGGAGCAGGTGGAGCAGCTCTGCGACGACATCTGCCTGATGGCTGAGGGGAAGGTGGTCGTCGACGGCCCGCTGCGGGAAGTGAAGCAGCGTTTTGGGAAGGACACCGTGCTGCTGGAGTTTGCCGGCAGCCCCGCGTTTCTGGATCCGCTGGTGGCCGCCGAGCGCGTCCGCATCATCAATAAGACGCAGCAGCGGGCGGAAGTACGTCTGCTACAGGGCACCCCACCGCGAAAGGTGCTGGAGGCGGCGCTGGCTGGCGTGGAGGACGTGTACCGCTTTGAGGTGATGACCCCACCGCTCGCCGAGATCTTCAAGAGCCTCGTGGGTAAGCGCCCAGAGGAGATGGCGCGCGATGAGGCCCCTCGACCTGCGGAAGCCACAGCCTGATCTGGCCTTCTACCCTACTTTCCCCTTTACTGCGTTCCACCACTTTCTGGCCCATGCGCAACATCTGGATTATCCTCAAGAGTGAGTTCATCCGGCGCGTGCGCTCGGTCTGGTTCATTGTGATCACCCTGCTCGCCCCGGTGCTCATCATTGGGATTGCCGTGCTGCCGGGGCTGTTGACGGTGATGCTCTCCGACAGCG
>LFFM01002013.1_pt1 | contig 13637 bp, 12 predicted proteins | sample 643131 | NCBI WGS metagenome assembly LFFM01 (sample SAMN03777445, study PRJNA286221) | soda lake metagenome | biome: soda lake; feature: Kulunda steppe; material: water; isolation source: sample Tc-Br brine of Tanatar trona crystallizer | place: Russia: Kulunda steppe | collected 2011-07
ATGCTCGACCGCGTTCCGAAACAGGTTCTCCAACAGCTGTCTGAGTCTGTTCCGATCTGCCCGGATCGTCCGCTCCGTGTCGACGCGGAGGGTTGCATCGCCGGTTTCGACGGTCGTCCACGTCTCCGTCGCCAACTTGTCGAGAGGGACCGGCTCGGCCGCGATGTCGGCCGCTCCTTGCTTGGCGAGCGCGAGAATGTCCTCGATGAGCTCTTCCATCCGATCGTGGGCGTCTTCGACGGTCTCGAGGTGTTCATCGATCGCGGCACCTGCCTCACCAGCGGCCGTACACTCCTGTCTGGCGATCCCGAGTCTCCCCTGTGCGACGTTGAGGGGGTTCCGCAGGTCGTGGCTCACGACGCTTGCGAACTCCTCGAGCCGACCGTTCTGTCGTTCGAGCTCCCGCGTCCGACGTCGGAGTTCCTGTTCCGTACCGAGCTGTGTCAGCCTAGCGCGTGCGTGAGCGACGAGCAGTTCGACGGCTCGTCGGTCGTGTTCGTCGAACGCACCGATCGATTTCGAGGCCGACTGGAACACCCCGGCGTCGCCGATCGGGACCGTCAGTACCGACCGGAACTCGGAATCCGCCGGCGCGGCCGAATGCGCCTGGAGATCGTCGACGACAGTCGTCTCGCCGGTTCGATACACCTCGGCCGCAACGCTGTCCTCGGCATCTATCGACGTCTCCTCGTAGTACCCCTCTCCGTCGAGGTTCGACGAGACGGCTTTCGGGACGAGCGTCCCGTCTACGGCCGCGTCGACGATCGCGAAGTCGAACTGGAGGATCCGCTCGACCGCACGGATGACCGTGTCGTACACCTCTTCGGGCGTCGAACAGGTTCCCATGTCGGTCGCGACCTCGTGTAGCGATTCGATCTCGCGTTTCCGCTCACGGAGCCGATGCTCGGTCGACCGGCGGTCGGGAGGTCGACGACAGACACAGACGAGAACCGTTCGACCGCCGATCTCGCCTTCGTGGACGCTTGCGAGAACCGGCACCTCGTCACCGTCCGCGTGCACCAGCGGAAGCTCGGCCCCACCGAACGGCGAGGCCGTTTCCATCGGATCACGCTCGCTGCCGGAGGAGTCGAGGGCAGTGTCCGAGTCCTCTCCATCGCCCGCGTCCACGGTCGCTCCCGCAGGGGGGTCGTCGTCGATACCCCCCTGGTCACGCGCTCCGCTCTTCGCCTCCGGTCCGAGGCCCTCGCCGTCCGGTCCCAAGTATGATCGGATCCCATCCGACCGGTCCGTGTGGAACCGGCTCGGGACGAGCATCGTCGCCGGCTCCCCGATGAGCGAGTCGTGGTCGTAGCCGAGCAGTCGTCGTGTCGCCGGGTTCGCGTAGCGAACCGTTCCCGAGTCGTCGATGGCGATCGTCGCCTCCGGACTGTTTCGGAGCACGCCCCGCTCGAACGCTGCCGGCTCCGCTCCTGACTCGGCTCGGGGCGCAGACTGTGAACGCTGTCCGTCTCCCACGTCGTTGTCCATCGATCTCGGAGCCTCGCTTACCACGTGTTTTCGTCCCCCGTACATGAATCTGACCCGCCGTTTGGGTCGTATGGAGGCGGGAAGTTAGCATAAGTCGCCCGTCCATACCGGTTCCCGGCCGTTAGGTCGTGATATCGACACGGTCCAAGAGATAGTAGCCGGCGATGAGGACGAGAATAAGCACTGCGAACGCGAGTGCGACGAAGAGCGTCTGCTCTCCCGTGTCGTAATCGGCAGCACGAAAACTGATAATCTCCCGTGAAACCGCGATTATCGCGGCGCTCACGACGATCCGAAGGACCGGTTCCTCGCGAGCGTACGCGATGAGTGTCCTGTGGACCTCGACGATAATGAGAAGCAACAACACGATATCGAGCAGCTCTACGACGGCGACCGGATCGGTGAACCGGCCCGTTACGAAGAGATCGTACAGCGACAGCAGCATGTCGAAGAGACCGATAACGAATAATCCGAGGAGGAAGTACGCCGCGCCGAGCACGAGCCACTGCATGGCGGTAGCGGACGGATCGGTCGCTTCACGGATATCCATCGGTGTTCACGTGGAACACGCGGCGGGCGGGGAAACCGTTTGTGGCGAACTGTGTCACGACCCTGCCCTGTCCCGCCTCAAGCGGGTCGCGCTACTCATCCCGTATCCCGGCCAACGTCTCCAGTAACCGAACCGCGGTCGGCTTCGCGAGCGGTTCGTTCGCGTTGCCGCAGTGTGGCGACTGGACGCAGGCGGGACAGCCCGACTCACACGCACAGCCGTCGATGAGCCGGGCAGTCCGGGCGAGCAGTTCTTCGATCCGGTCGTGGCCCCGTCGCGTGAGCCCGACGCCACCCGGATACCCGTCGTAGACGAACACGGCCGGGCTGTCCGTATGCGGGTGATACGGTGTCGAGATGCCGCCAACGTCGGCACGGTCACACAGCAGGTGGAACGGGAACAGCGAGATGATCCCGTGTTCGGCGGCGTGGATCCCACCGTTGAACCCGTACTCACCGCCAAGCCCAGTGTCGTCTCCCAGCGTCCGCATCTCGTGCTCGATATCCATCGGAACCGGGAAGTACAACGCTTTGGTCCGGAGCGTCGTCTCGGGGAGGTCAACAGTCGACTCGCCGAGCGACTTCCCGGTCGCCGCGTCCTTCCGGACGAATCCCGTGATCCGTTCCGTTACGGTGACATCCGCGAACCGAACCGGTACGTCGGGACGGGCCGTGAGGGTCCGCTCGGCGATGTCTTCGTTCACGACCATATCCTTCTCGGAGAGCACTTGGGTGTAGTAGTCCGCCCACGAGGCGTCCAGCTCCGCGATATCGCGGTCGAGGTCGAGGTCCGTCACCTCGTAGGTCCGACCCTGTTGGTGATAGATCGCGCCCGGATGTGCGTCCCGGAGCGCGTCCGCGAAGCCCAGCGAGGCGATCGATTCGCCGCTCGACCGGTCGATCAACTCGACTTCCCGGTCCTCGGCCGTCCGGAGGTTCATCGCGTGTTGGGGGCTCTCCGAACCCGCGTGGGTCCAGCGCGTCCCGTTCGCGGCGTCCCGACGCTGGAGGACTCCGTCGTCGGTCAGCTCGGCGACGACTTCGGGGAACGATGCGCCAAAAAACGCCTCGTCGGCTGGCGAGAGCCACCGCTCATCGGCCGCACACGCCACGTGTCGCGGGAGGAGCTGGTCGTTCTCGGGGTCGCAGATCGCGTCTTCCGGCGGGGCCTCGAAGAAGTCCTCCGGGTGCGTCATCAAGTACTGGTCGAGCCCGTCCTCGCCGCCGACCATCACGACGAGAGCGGGATCGGTGCCCCTCCCAGCCCGACCAGCCTGCTGGAACGCCGACATTCGAGTTCCGGGGTAGCCATCGAGGATCACGGCGTCGAGGCCGCCCACGTCGACGCCGAGTTCGAGTGCGTTAGTCGACCAGACGCCTCGTAGGCTTCCATCGTGAAGCGTCGATTCGATCTCACGGCGCGTCTCGTCTTTCAGCGCGGCCTGATACGCCCCGACGTTCGCGGCGAGGTCGTGCTGTCCTCGGCTTCTGAGCTCGCTCGCACTGTCCGTCGCGTACTGCTCTGCGGTCTGTCTCGCCCGCGTGAACGTCAACGTCTGTCGACCGCTCTCCACGAGGTCGACGAACAGCCGCTTGCTCTCGGTGTGGCTCGATTTCCGTCGGCCGGCGTCCTCGTTCGTCCGGTCCGCCCAGTCGTCGTCGTACTCCGGTGGGTTCCACAACACCCAGTCGCGCGGGCCGCGTCCGGAGGTGTCCTCGTCGACGAGGGTGATCCCGTCCGGGTCGCGGCCGGTGACGGTCGCGACGTGCTCGACCGGGTTGTTGATAGTCGCCGAACAACAGACGAACGTGGGCGACGATCCGAACCGCTCGCAGGTCCGCGCGAGCCGGCGAAGGGTCATCGCGACCTGCGATCCGAACACGCCTCGATAGCTGTGGACCTCGTCGATCACGACGTGCTCTAGCGAGGAGAAGAACCACTCCCAGAGCCGCCCGGCGTACGGCAACAGGGCGTAATGGAGCATGTCGGGGTTCGAGAGCAGGACGGTGGGGCGGGCGTCCCGCACGTCCCGTTTTTCGGCCCGCGAGAGCCGCCCGGTGTACGATTCGACGGACACACGGCTCCCGAAGCCGAGGTCGTGTGCGAGCGCCGACAGCGACTCCTCTTGGTCAGCGATCAGCGCGTTCTGTGGACCGATGTACAGCGTGCGACCGCCGTGGTCCATCGCGGCCTCGAACGCGGGGACGGTGTACGCGAGCGACTTGCCGCTCGCGGTCGCGGTGGCGAGTACGACGTCGTCACCGTCACGAACCGCCTCGATCGCCGCCGCCTGATGTCGGTAGAGACGGTCGACGCCGCGATCGGCGAGCGCGCCGGCGAGCCGTGGTTCGAGGTTGACGTCGGCGAACTCGGGCTCGCGCCCTGGGAGCCGCCGATGGTCGGCGATCTGTCCCTCGTAGTAGGGGCGGTCACGGAGCCACTGGATGACGTCTGCCACGTCGACGGATCTACGGGTGCGACGGGCCTAACGGTTGCGGTCGGACGAGCCTCGCGGCGGACTGAGAGCCGATCCGTGGTCAGTCGTCCGCGCTCGGCCGCAACGTGGATCCCTCCGGTGCCGTCTCGCTCGCGGGTTCGACGGGGCCCTCACGAACGATCGGCGGCCAGCGAACCTCCGTCGCAACCGGGTCATCGAGGGGGAGCTCCATCCGGAGGTCGCCGCACCGCTCGACCGTCCGGAATCCGACCTCGTGATACACGTTCCGTGCGACACGGTTCCCGGTCTCGACGTGTAACACGAGCGCCTCGCGGTCCGCGGCCGCGGCGTCGGCGATCAGCTGTCGACAGAGCTCGGTGCCGACACCGCGTCCCTGTACCGCAGGATGGACGAACACAGCGATCTCGGGACGATCGGCTTCCGTAGGAGTGTAAACAGCATGTGCCCTGATCCGGCCGTCGCGTTCAGCGACCACGTTGCTGCCGTCGGCGAGCAGGCTCTCTACCCAGTCGACGCGGCGGTCGTAGTCGACGGGTGGGATACCCTGTGCTCGGTCCGCGGTACCGAACGACTCGTACATCCCCAGTAGGCGGGAGGCATCGTCCGGTCCAGCGAACCAAACGGTCCACGGCGTCCCGTGCTTATCGACAAATCTGGGGCATCGCGGTGGGCAGTGAGCCGTCCCCTCACACTGCCCCCCGTCCCAGCCGTCGCAGACGATACCGGTCGTATCGGTCTCCATGTACGGCCGTCGGCTTCGTGTCGTGTTATACCCTGACAACTGTGTTCACTCTGTGAGAACACCGTCGGCCGGGACAGCCGATCGGTAAGCGTCGACAGGTTACCGTCCACGTCGCCTGAGGCGGTCAACTATTCCGTCACTGGTGCCGGGGCCGGTGTGTTCCGTACGTACCGCTGGCTCTCCGTCGCTCCATGCCATGAGCCGAGGACGGTCCTCCAAGACGAGATACGTGTTCTCGTTGTCCAGCCACGCGCCGCTGTTTGCGACGTTGGTGTCCGGTCTGATACCGGCACAGTGCGTGTGACCGATACAGAGCCAATCGGTGTCCGGATGGTCGGCGACGTACTGTCCGGCGGACCCGGGCTGTTCGTCGAGGTCGTGATCCCCACATCTATCCATCTTCCCCAGTCTGTCCGCCCACGTCCCGTGGCTCACTCGGTCAGTCGCGAGCTTCAAGAGCGCTTGGAACATCCCGGCGACGCCGTCGACTTCGCTGAAAAGTGCCCACTTCTCACTGAACGTCGCGCCGATCGAGTCGGTGCTGATCACGGCCAGTTTGTCGAAGTACCACTCGTCCTGTAACGGGTCGAACTGGTGGCCGTGCATGAACGTGTACGTCGTTCCATCGGTCGAGATCGTCAGCTGTTCCGGGTACTCGGAGTCGTAATACACTCCTTCGCCGCGACCACCGGTGACCTCCAGGTCCTTCCGTGCGTACCAATCGTGGTTTCCGAGCACGTAATGAACCTCGATCCCGGCGTCTCGAAGTTCGCGTAACCGGGTGAACACGTCGTAGTTTTCCCGTGTCAGCGTGCGCATGTCGCGTCGCCAGAAATCCTCGATGTCGCCGTTGAGAACCAGGTGAGTCGGTTGGAGGTCGTCCCGAAGATATCGGAGGAACCGGTTGAACTCGTCTCGGTCCGGATCGACCGAATCGAGATGTGCTGTCCCGAGATGTGTGTCCGACACGGCGACTATCATGGGTACACCAGTTGGATGACCGTTCCCATCAAATAAATAACTACACCGTCGATCCGCGGAACGGACGTGATGATACCGCCGCAAACCCGCGGCGTCACTCTCGTATCAACACGATCCCGTCACGGAACACCCGATGGTTCGGGAGGACGTGCTCGCCGTCGTCGGTTTCGATGTGGGTGACGAACAGGTCGACTTCCTGGACGATCCCGCGCTGGCCCGCTACCCGGACTTCGTCGCCGATCCCGTACGGCTGTCGCAAGAGGAGGAACACGCCGGCAGCGGCGGCCGCCAACAGGTCCTTCGTTGCGAGCGCGGTCAACACCACCAGCGCGAGCGCGTACGCACCGAGCAGGACGACGAGCGCGAGCGTCTGTACCCCGACCTGTGCGAGCGCGATGAGCGCGGCGACGTAGACGACGCTGTACTTGACAAGCGCCGGGATCACGCCGACCTCGGGGAGTTTGATCTCTCTGAGACGCTCCGCGACGAGCAGTTCGGCCTTGTCACCGACGACGACGCCGATGATCACGACGATAACGGCGACGAACAAGCGGGGAACGAACGCGGCAAGGTCGGCCCAGAAGACGTCGGCGAACTCGATCTCGGCCACGCTGAACGCGACGATGACCGTTACGGCGAGGATGAAGTACGTCGACAGCTTCGCGACGATCCGCACCGTCGACGTTCCGAACTCGCGAGCGGTGCGCTCGAACGCCGTTCCCTCGATCGCCTCCGGAACCCCGGCACGCCGAAGGAGTCGGCGGTTGATCGCACCGACGAAGTACGCGAGGAGGGTGCCGACGACGAGCACCGCGAACGCCAGCCAGATCCGATCGGGGACCGCGTTCAACAGCTCTGCGGGCGTCTGTGTAACGGCGGTTCCCACCGAAACGGGCACCGACACGGCCGCCATCAGTACTCCTCCGGATCGATCTCCAATACTAGCCGTCCGCCCTTGAACGCCCGAACCAGCCCGTCCGATTCAGAGAGGACGATCGCGGTCGCGTTGGTGTCTCGGGTGATCGCGCCGCCGGCCATGTGGCGTGCGCCGAGCCCTTTCGGGATGTCGACTCCCTCGGCGGCAGGTTCGAGGTACCGATACGCCGACACGATCTTCCCGGAGTCGGAGACGACGAACGCGCCGTCGAGCCGCGAGAACTCCTTGAGCATGACGTTCACGATCGGGTCGCCGACGTGGACGTGGGACTTCTCGAACGGGTTGTACGACAACGCGCGCGACTTGTTCATCACCTTGCCGGCGTCGCCGACGACGAACAGCGCACCCACCGGCTTCCCTTTTTGCCCCTTCTTCCCCAGTTCGATCGCGACTTCGAACACGTCACGGATCACGCCGGGGTCGGCGCGGGAGTCGACGAACAGGTCGTAGATGCCTGAGTTCGCGGTCTCGTCGACGGTGACACGGACGACGGCGTCGGACTCCCCGTCGAAGACGGAGGCGATGCAGACGACCTCGTCGCCCTCGCTGAGCAGGTCGGCGTCCATCGCGCCCTCGATACCGAACCGGATCCGGTCGCGAACGTCGCGGAACGGGAGGGGCAGCTCGACGAACCGCGCCGCGTCGACGTCGTCGTCGGGCGCGGCGACGATGACTTCGGTGTCGCCGTCGCCGTCGTCGACATCGGTGAACCGATCGTGAAACGAGGCGGTCGGCGAGAACAGGATCACCGCGTCGGCGTCCGCGACGAGGTCGGCCAAGTGGTCGGTGAGTGACGCCATCGACCGGATACGACACCCGCTCGACGTATAATCGTTGTGACGCGTCATGCGGGCGTCGGACGCGCTCGCAGGGCGACCACGGAGTCGGACGTGCCACCCGAGCGTCCGACGCGGTCGCGGGGTCCTTATATACGTCACGCTCGTGAGTTCCGACGAGATGTCGACCCGCGACGCCCTGTGGGCGTACCGCGACCGCTTCGGCGACGCGTTCGGCCGGACCTACTTCCGTCGATTCGGTTCGGGCGTGGCCTCCAGCATCGGGCTCGGCACCTATCTCGGCGAACCGACGCCCGACGTCGACGACGCGTATCGCGCGGCCGTTCGGCTCGCGCTCGCGTCGGGAGTGAACCACCTCGATACCGCCGTAAACTACCGCTGCGGCCGCTCCGAGCGTGTCGTCGGCGAAGCCCTCCGTCGGGCCGCCTCGGACGGCGTCGTCGATCGTGAGGCGGTCGTCGTGGCGACGAAAGGAGGATTCCTCCCGTTCGACGGTGAGCGCCCCGACGATCCCGCACGCTACGTCCGTGACCGCTTCATCGACAACGGGATCGTCGACCCAGCGGACGTAGCCGGCGGCCACTGTCTCGCCCCCGACTATCTCGCGTGGTCGCTCGATCGCTCTCTCGACCGGTTGCGACTCGATACCGTCGACTGCTACTACGTCCACAACCCGGAGGCACAGCTCGCGGCGAGGTCACGGTCGGCCGTCTACGACGCTCTGGAGGCGGCCTTCGAACGGCTGGAGCGTCGGCGGCTCGCCGGTGATATCAGCCGGTACGGCGTCGCGACGTGGCGCGCGTTCCGCGTGCCCGCGGAAGACGAGGCGTTCCTCTCGTTACGGGAGGTCCTCGCTCGCGCGGAAGCGGCCGGGGAGGCGGTCGGTCCCGACGACGACCACGGGTTCGAAGCGGTCCAGCTCCCGTTCAACGTGCGGATGGCCGACGCGTTCACGCGGACGAACCAGCGACCCCCTGGCGATCCCGACGGCGATCCGGTTTCGACGCTCGAGTTCGCACACGAGGCGGGGCTCTCGGTGGTTACGAGCGCGAGCATCGGTCAGGGGGAGTTGGCGGTCGAAGGGTCGATCCCGGGCGGCGTCGACGACCGACTCGCGGGCGACACGCCGGCACAGCGCGCGCTCAACTTCGCGCGCAGCGCGCCGGCGGTGACCTGTTCGCTCGTCGGCACGACCGACACGGCGCACCTTCGGGAGAACGTCGCCGCGGGGACGTTCGATCCACTGGGTGCGTCGGCGTTCGACGCGACGTTCGAGTGAGGATCGTTTAATTGAGCGTCGACGTTCGGGTGAGGGTCGTTCGAGTGAGGGTCGTCCGAGTGAGCGCCGACCGCCGCCGGCCGGTGGTCGTCGACACGGAGTTTATAAGCAGATCGAGGCAGACCGGGTTGCGGGGAGGGCTACCGCAGTTCCTTGAACTCGGCTTCACACTCCGGACAGATCCGCACGGAGAACACCTCGTCCGGGTCGTTGCGCTTTTTAAGTACTTTCTCGCAGTCCGCGCAGTTCAGTCGCTCGTAGGTGTCCTTGTACAGGTCACCGTCCCGCAACGCCTTGCGCGTGGATTTCATGCTTCGGGATTGGTCACCGACCGGTATAAAAACCCCGTACGACGTCCGTCGGACTGCTTGGCTGTCCTTCCGGCGAGCGTTTCGCAACGCTTGTAGCCGTCCGCAGGCAACTCATACCGTGTCACGGACTCGGCTGTTCGGTTCGCTGTGTGGGTTGGTGTTCCTCGTCAACTTCGCGCGGATCGTGTTCGCGCCGCTCGTCGGGGAGTTCATCGACGAGTTCACGATCCGCGAGGGGACCGCGGGCCTGATCGTCACCCTCGCGTGGCTCGGCTCTGCCTCGCCACGTATCCCGACCGGTTGGGCACTCACCCGGTTTTCACGGGTCGCCGTCGTGTTCGTTTCGGGTGGTGTCCTCACGGCCGGTGCGCTCGGTGTCGCGCTCGCACCAGACGTGACGACACTGATGATCGCGGCGTTCCTCGTCGGCAGCGCCTCCGGCGTCTACTTCGTCGCTGCAAACCCGTTCGTCGCCGAGCTGTTTCCCGACCGCGTCGGGCGGGTAATGGGCGTTCACGGGATGGCGAGTCAGCTCGCGGCGGTCGCGGCCGCACCGGTCGTCACCGTCACGTTGTGGTACGACTGGCGATACGCCTTCTACGGATTGGCGCTCTCGGCGGCGGCGACGACCGTCGCCTTCGTCGTGCTCGCCCGCCGCACTGACCTCCCCGCGGCCGGCGAGAGTGACACGGAGTTCCTCGCTGGCGCGCGCTCGGAGTGGAAACTGATCACCGCGGGGATCGTTCTCTTGGGGCTGACGAGCTTCGTCTGGCAGGGGCTGTTCAATTTCTACGAGCTGTACATGATCGATAAAGGGCTCGCGCCGGCGACCGCCCGGAACCTGCTCACTGTCATCTTCGCTGCGGGCGTCCCCGCGTTCCTCGTCTCCGGCGACCTCGCTGACCGGCTGCCCCACGTGCCGTACATCCTCGGGATCGTATCGGCGTTCGTTGCCAGCGTCCTGCTCGCGGTGTACGCCACGGGGATCGTCGGGGTCGTCGTCGCCAGCCTCTTCGTGGGGTTCACCATCCATATGCTGTTCCCCGCGGGTGACACGTACCTGCTCGACTCGTTACCCGACGCCACCCGGGCGTCGGCGTACGCCGTCTTCTCCGCGGGGATGATGACGACACAGGCAGCCGGTTCGTGGGTCGTCGGCGAAGCGATCGAGGCCGGCGTCGCCTACGATACCGTATTCCTCACCCTCGCAGGCGGGCTCGGCGGGCTCGTCGTCGTCTATGCCGTTCTGAACGCGCTCGGCCGTGTTCCCGGCGGAGCGGCTCATCCCTGAACAGGGTGTTCGTCGAGCGCCGGTGTCGTGTTGTCGTGCGCGAGCGACCGGCGGTCCCCTCCGGATCTCGTGTCGTCGGATCCCCCGGTATCGTGCGTATTTAGGGGTTCGTTCCCCTTGGATCCGCCAATGGAGTACGTACAGGAGCGCGTGACGACGCTCCACGCGCTGACGGACCACCGGCCGGACGCCCCGACCGGCCGTGCGGCGGTCGTGGTGCCCATGACGGAACGCGAGTACGGGACGCTTGCGGCCGAAAACGTCCTCACCGCCCTCGAGCGCGTCGATCCCGCTCGGGTGATCGTCCCCTTGCGGGCGACGCCGGAGCGCGCCGGGCCGTTCGCCGACTGGCTGAACGGGTTCGACCTCGACGTGGAAACGCTGTGGTGTGACGGGCCGCGCCTCGACTCTCTCCTTACCGACCGCGGCATCGCCGGCGAACGCGGCAAAGGTCGGGACGTGTGGCTCGCGCTCGGTCGGGCGCTGACCGAGGAGTTCGTTATCGTTCACGACGCTGACACGAAAACGTACTCGCCCGCGTTCGTAAACCGGCTGCTGTTCCCGATCGCGCACGGTCACGAGTTCTCGAAGGGGTACTACGCCCGCGTTGAGGACGGCGCGCTGTACGGCCGGCTGTTTCGACTCTTTTATCGGCCGCTCGTCCGTGCGCTCGCCGACACTCACAACGCTCCGGTGCTCGAGTATCTGGAGGCGTTCCGCTACGCGCTTGCGGGTGAGTTCGCGGCGACGACCGATCTCGTCTCCCGGCTTCGGGTCCAGCGTGGCTGGGGACTGGAGGTAGGGACGCTCGGCGAGGCGTTCGCGCACGCCGGCTTCGAGGGAAGCGCACAGGTGGACCTCGGCCGGTACGAACACGATCACCGCTCCGTCGAGGGGCCGACCGGACTGGCGGACATGAGCCGCGCGGTCGGAGCGGCCACGCTGCGAGCGGTGGCTGACGCCGGCGTCGACATCGACTATGAGACGCTCCCCGCGAAGTATCGCGAGACCGCCGACCTGCTCGTCCGACGATACGCGACGGACGCGGCGTTCAACGGTCTGTCGTACGACAACACGGATGAGCGCGAACAGGTGGCGACGTACGCCGACGCGATCGCATCCCCGGGCCCCGATACCCGCCTGCCGGCGTGGAACGATGCCCCGCTCGCGCCAGAGGAGGTCGCCGAGGCGGCCCGCGGAGATCTGGAGGCCCTGACCGACGACACGGGGGGCCGATCCGTTCGTCAGGGGGACGACCGCTCCATCGACACGACAGGGTCACCGGCATCGGACGCCGACGGCCCGACCGGAGGTGACGAGTAGTGGCCGACGGCGAGGGATCCGAGGGTGCCGCGCCCAGCGTCGCTGCCCGCGACGACCTTGCCGGGGTGGTCGATCTGTTCGGTTCAGTAACCCGTGCGGAGCTGTCACGCGCGCTCTCAGAACTTGCGTTCAAGCGACGAACGGAACTGAATGAGGCGGCGATCCGGACCGCTATCGATGTCGGTATCGCCGAGTACGCGATCGTTCCCGCCCCCCAGATGGCGGTGTCGGTCGCCGGTGAACCCGTCGATCGTGACGGTGGTTCCGCGGATCCGTGTCGGGAGCCGACGTTTCTCGCGGTGGGGCCGGCGGCGTTCCCCCAGCTCCCCGAGGGTGCCGAGGACCTACCACACATCCTCGACATCCCGGACCGCGAGATCGACCGCGAGGCCCTGTCGGAGTCGGTTCTCGATCAGCTCTCGACGGACGCGGTCGAGGCGATCGCCGACGGGGACACGAGCAGACTGGAAACCCTCGCGGACGTCACCTACGACATCGAGGCGTGGGCACCAGTGGACGCGGGGCCGATCCGTGAGCGGATCCTCGCGGAGATCGATGGCTGAACGACCGGACCGGTCACCGTTTCGCGAGCGCCGCGCGGTAGTGGTATCCCGAGCCGTCGCCGCGGGCGACGCCCGTCACCTTCCAGCCGGTACCGATCGCGGCCTCGCGAAGCCTGTCAGGGCTGAACAGTCGCAACTGGAGGATGGGGTTCCGCTCGCCCTCGTACTCGAAGAACATTACGCGGTGGGCGAGCCCCGGGGTCGGGTCGTCGCGGTAGCCGATCAACTCGGCGGTGTCGGGGTGGGCGGGGTCGTAACAGTCGACGACAGCCGTGGCATCCGGGCGGGTAACGAACGCGAGCTCACCGAGGAAGGCTGAGAGTCCCCGCATCGACCCCGCGAGCCCGAGCTGCGTTCCGTTCGCGAGCGCCGACCCGAACCGGTCGCGTTCGAACGTCTCACGCAGCGCGAACATGTCGGCCTCGCGGGCGTCCTCGACGCCCCGGTCGCGCATCGTCTCGACGAGTGCCGGGCTCGGCTCGATGGCAACCGTCTCGAACCGCTCCTGGAAGTACAGCGCGTGCCGGCCGGTCCCGGCACCGAGATCGACGAGCGGCCCCTGAAGATGGTCGGCCAGCCAGCCGTTCGTCCCCGCCTCAGGGTCGAACGGGGTGAAGTAGAACGACTCTATCGGGTGTTCGACGGATTCCGCACCGTCGGAGTGATAGAGCGGTTCAGTGCGCTCCCCACGGTAGTGATCGCGGATCGCCCGACCGAACACATCGCTCATACGTCCGTTGTCTGTAGCAGTCACAAAAAACGATCGAGGATCGATACCGCGGGTCGTGCGACGCTCTCCGGCTTTCGTTACATCTCGTCGTGGACGTTATCACGACGGGTAGACTGTGAGCGGATATGGAGGTAGACGTGGTGATCGTCGGCGGTGGAGTCGCGGGGTTGTCGGCGGCCGTCCTTAC
>LFFM01002014.1_pt1 | contig 13634 bp, 9 predicted proteins | sample 643131 | NCBI WGS metagenome assembly LFFM01 (sample SAMN03777445, study PRJNA286221) | soda lake metagenome | biome: soda lake; feature: Kulunda steppe; material: water; isolation source: sample Tc-Br brine of Tanatar trona crystallizer | place: Russia: Kulunda steppe | collected 2011-07
CCGGGGGGCTCCCCGCCACAATCTATCGCCCGGCGATCGTCGTCGGGGACAGCGAGACAGGCGAGACCGACAAGTACGACGGTCCGTACTACCTGCTCCGGCTGTTGCTCGCCCAGCCCCGGTGGCTCTCGGTCGGCTTTACCCTCCCGGACTCGAGTTCGGCGGAACTGAACGTCGTCCCCCGCGATTACGTCGTCGACGCCATCACCTATCTCAGCGCCCTCGAGGAATCGGCCGGCGGGACCTACCAGCTATGTGATCCGGCCCCACTCACTGTCCCACGATTTCTCGAGGTACTGGCCGAGGCTGCCGGTCGCCGGACCGTCACCCTGCCGACGACCCGCTCTCTCGCGAAGACGGCGACGGCGTGGCTCGCGGCCCGTGGTGGCCCCGCCGAACCCGCGACGGTCGACTACCTCGATCATCCGACCCAGTACGCCTGCCCGAACACCCGCCGGGCGCTCGCCGGAAGCGGCCTCGAGTGCCCGCCCGTCGAATCCTACGTCGACCGCCTCGTGGCGTTCGCCCGGGAGAACCCCGAGGTCGGCGACGGACCGATGGTGTGATGCCGTCGGTCGAATCGACGAGGGTTTTTCAGCCCACCCCCGAATGCCCGCGTATGGAACTCACTCACCGTCCGCGCCGGCTTCGCCAGGACCGGATTCGCGAACTCGTCAGCGAGACGACCCTCGAGGCGACGGACTTCATCGCGCCCGTCTTCGTCGATGCGACGACCGACGAACGCATCGCCATCGAGTCGATGCCCGGCCACGAACGGGTCCCACTCGCGGAGGCCGTTTCCCGCGTCGAAGAAGTGCTCGAGACCGGCGTCGAGGCGGTCATGCTCTTTGGCATCCCGACGGAGAAAGACCCGCAGGGCTCGCGTGCGTGGGCCGACGACGGCGTCGTTCAGGAGGCGACGCGGCAGGTAGTTTCCGAAACCGACGCCTACGTCATTACCGACGTCTGTCTCTGTGAGTACACCGACCACGGCCACTGTGGCACCCTCGAGGCGGGACTCCGGGAGGGCGAGTGTGCCCACGCCACCGAAACCGTCGACAACGACGCGACCCTCGCCAGTCTAGAGCGGATCGCGGTCTCCCACGCCGAGGCGGGGGCGGACATGGTCGCGCCGAGTGGCATGATAGACGGGATGGTCGGGGCGATCCGCGGGGCACTCGATCGGGAGGGTCACGAGGACGTGCCGGTGATGAGCTACGCCGCGAAATACGAGAGTGCCTTCTACGGCCCGTTCCGGGACGCCGCCGACGGCGCGCCGTCTTTCGGCGACCGCCGACACTACCAGATGGATCCGGCGAACGCCCGCGAGGCACTCCGGGAGGTCAGACTCGACGCCGACGAAGGCGCGGACGTGCTGATGGTCAAACCCGCCCTACCCTACCTCGACATCGTCTCCGAACTGCGCCGGGAGTTCGACCACCCCATCGCCGCCTACAACGTCTCCGGGGAGTACGCCATGCTCCACGCCGCCGCCGAGAAGGGCTGGCTCGACCTCGAGGAAGTCGCCCTCGAGTCGCTGCTGTCGATCAAACGCGCCGGCGCTGATCTCATTCTCACGTACTTCGCCGAGGACGTCGCTCGAAGGCTCTAGAACTCGACGGTCGTCCAGTCGGTCGATCCGTGGCCGTTCGACACGGCAACATTTTCCGCGCCCGGGGTGTATCCGTCCGACGGTGGCCGGATTCGGGCCGACGACCCCCGTCGTCGCCGAGAGGTGGGTCGACGAACGGTCGGTTTCTGAGCTCCGATCGCGTCTTCTCTGGACGCACAAAGACCTTATACAGACCATATCGTGCCCGTATTCGAACATATGACTATTATATGGCTTCAGATTTGGACGGACAACAACACTTGCCATTATATATTATGCCAGCGTCGGGCCCCAACGTGATTCGAAATACGATCGTGGGCATGACCGCCCGAGAGATGGACGGACGTACAGGCGTTAGCGGATACTTCGACGGTATGACGGGGGTGAGCCGATGATGGAACCGGTTCTCCTCGAGGTCACGACGGGTGACCTCGAGTCCCTGGCGACGGGGATGAACCTGATGTGGGCGCTGACGGTCACCTTCCTCATCTTCTTCATGCACGCCGGCTTCGCGATGCTCGAGGCGGGGCAGGTACGCTCGAAGAACGTCGCGAACCAGCTGACGAAGAACATGCTGACCTGGGCGGTCGGTATCTTCGTGTTCTTCGTCATCGGGATGGGGATCTCGAACAACGTCGGTTCGGCGCTCGTCGGCGGCGATTCGACGCCGCTGACGATGTTCGGTGAGGGGTCGTTCGACTGGGTGATGTGGCTCTTTAGCGCGGTGTTCGCGATGACCGCGGCCACGATCGTCTCCGGTGCGGTCGCCGGTCGCGCGAAACTACGGGCGTACGTCACGTACACGTTCTTGCTCGCCGCCGTGATCTACCCGGTCGTCGCGGGGATGGTCTGGTACGCGCCGGGAGCGGCCGAAGGAGTCGATCCGATCCTCGCTGGCTTTGGCTTTTCGGACTTCGCGGGCGGGATGGTCGTCCACGGCGTCGGCGGCGTCGCCGGCCTCACCGCGGCCTGGATCCTCGGGGCGCGCATGGACAAGTACAACGACGACGGGTCCTCGAACGTCATCCCCGGCCACTCGATGACCTTCGCCGTACTCGGGACGCTGGTCCTCTGTTTCGGCTGGTTCGGCTTCAACGTCGGCACGGCCGCGACGGTGATCGACGCGGGCACGTTCGAACTCGCCGACTTCGACTACGTCGGGAGCGTCGCGATGGTCACCGCCCTCGGGATGGGCCTTGGCGCGGTCGGTGCCTCGGCCGTCTCGATCGCGATCAACGGCAAGGTCGATACCCTCTACGTGGCAAACGGCATGCTCGCTGGCCTCGTCGGCGTCACGGGTCCGACCGACCTGCTCACGCCGATGGGTGCGATCGCGATCGGATTTATCGCCGGCGCACAGCTCCCGATCGTCTTCCGTTTTGTCGAACGGAAACTCAAGATCGACGACGTCTGTGCGGTCTTCCCGGTCCACGGCTCCGCGGGGATGCTCGGACTGATCCTCTACCCGCTGTGGTCGAACGGCGCGACCGGTCGCGAGGTCACCACCGTCGGCGAGGGCCTGATCGCCGGCGGCATCGTCTCGATCGAAGCCGGCGCGTTCGTCCCACAGGTCGTCGGCGTCGCCGTCATCACGATCTGGACGGTCGCCGCGACCGCAGCCGTCTGGGGCGCGCTCAAGGCCATCGGCGAGGCTCGGGTCACCCCCGAACACGAGCGTGACGGCCTCGACGTCACGGAACACGGCGTCGACACCTACCCCGAGTTCGGCGATCCGACGATCGCCACCGACGGTGGACCCGCCGTTTCCGACGACCGACTCCGCACCGATGGGGGTGAGCCCGCTGAAAGCGTGCGATCCTCGTCAGACCTCCGGTCTGACGGTGGCGTCTCGGACTACTCCACCGACGTCCAGATGATCACCGCGATTATCCGCCCGGACCGCCTGGGCGCGGTCAAGCAGGCGCTTGCGGAGGTCGGCGCTCCCTCGCTTACGGTCACCAACGTCTCCGGTCGGGGCTCCCAGCCCGCGAAGAAAGGCCAGTGGCGTGGCGAGGAGTACACGGTCGACCTCCACCAGAAGACCAAACTCGAGTGTGTCGTCGCGGACATCGACGCCGACGAGGTCGTCGAGGCGATCCGCGAGGCCGCAAACACCGGCGAACCCGGTGACGGGAAGATCTTCGTACTCCCCGTCGAGGGTGCCTGCCAGGTCCGTACCGGCGAAACCGGCACCGATGCGGTCTGACAACGGGAACCCCGTCTTTCCCGGACTCCCGTCGTAATTTCGGACCCGACGCGGCATCCGCGTCGTTTTTCGTTTTTCCCACCCTGAGTGGCGACGCCCGCCTCGAGTGTGCGGTGGCTCGGCGAACCTCGGTACTACTTTCCCGTCCCGCTCCTAACGGCCGGCTATGAACGACGACAACTCACGCGAGCTGTACGACCGGGCGCTGTCGGTGATGCCCGGTGGCGTCAACTCGGCGGTTCGAGCCGCGATCGAACCCTATCCCTTCTTCGTCCGGAAAGGCGACGGCGGCCACGTCATCGACGCCGACGGCAACCGCTACGTCGACTGGGTGATGGGGCTCGGTCCGCTCCTGTTGGGCCACGACCTGCCAGAGGAGGTCCGGGCGGCGATCCAGCAGCGAGCGAGCGAGGGGCCGATGTACGGCACGCCAACCGAGGTCGAGGTCGATCTGGCGGAGTTCGTCGTCCGCCACGTCCCGAGCGTCGAGAAGATCCGGTTCGTCAATTCGGGCACCGAGGCGACTGCCTCCGCCGTCCGCCTCGCTCGAGGCTACACCGGGCGGAACAAGATCGTCGTCATGCAGGGTGGCTACCACGGCGCACAGGAGTCGACGCTGGTCGAAGGCGACGCCGAGAACCCACAGCCGTCCTCGGCGGGCGTTCCCCGAGCCTTCGCCGAACACACCCTCCCCGTGCCCTTTAACGACGAGGACGCGATGCGAGCGGTCTTCGAGGAACACGGCGAGGACATCGCCGCCGTGATGACCGAACCCATCCTCGGCAACTACGGCATCGTCTACCCCGAGGGGGGCTATCTCGATACCCTCCGGGAGCTCACCGACGACCACGGCTCGCTTTTCATCCTCGACGAGGTCATCACCGGTTTCCGCGTCGGTGGCTTAGGCTGTGCACAAAGCGAGTTCGACGTTACCCCCGACATCACCACCTTCGGGAAGATCGTCGGCGGTGGCTTCCCCGTCGGCGCGATCGGTGGCAAAGCCCACATCATCGAGAGCTTCGCCCCCTCCGGGCCCGTCTTCCAGGCTGGCACCTTCTCGGGCCATCCCGTAACGATGGCCGCCGGCCTCGAGACGCTCAAGTTCGCCGCGGAAAACGACGTCTACGACCACGTCAACGGCCTCGGCGAGCGCCTTCGAACGGGGCTCTCCGACGTCCTCGCCGACCAGGCACCCGAGTACACCGTCGTCGGCACCGACAGCATGTTCAAGGTGATCTTCACCCGGGACGGGCCCGGGAAGACCAGCTTGGAGGAGGCCTGTACCGACGGCTGCCGCCAGAAGGCGACCTGCCCGCGCTATGACTACTGCCCGAAAACGTCCGGCGACGTCAAAGACGCGGAGACAGAACGCTGGCGACGCGTTTTCTGGGGGCAGATGGCTGAGCAGGGAATCTTCCTCAGCCAGAACCAGTTCGAGTGCCAGTTCGTCAGTTACGCCCACACGGGCGAGGACGTCGAGGAGACCCTCGAGGCGTACAAGGAGGCGCTGTAGCGGCTCACGGACGGACACACACGTCACGATTCAGGCCACGAACAGCCCCGTCGGTGCGGGCGAGCTCCTCCAGGCGTCGACGGAGGTCTGGAACCTCGAGTGGACGTCCTCGACCGTCGACGCCGTCTTCGAGGTCGGCGACGACGAGGACCGACGGACCGTTCACGTGACCGGGACGGGCTGACCCCCTGCCGTCGCCAGTCGAGTCCGAACCGTTTCCGGGAGCGGTAGACGTATCCACCGGGGGCGGGAACCACTCGGGCAGATGGGTTCCAGCGGCGAGGACGATGGCCTCGAGATCGACTGGGCACGTGCTGTCGAACGGCTGTGTTTTCTCTTTCCACCGGTGATCGGCGTCGGAGCCGTGGGTGTGATCCGGGAACTCGATCCCGGGATCCCGGGGCTTGGCCTGGGGCTCGTCCTCTTTTCGACCTTTGGTTACACCGCGCTGACGGCTGGACTCGTCGTCGCCCTGTTCTTCGACGCCCGCCGGATCCGCGAGGCGGGGAGTGGCTGGGGGCCGAGCCCGTGGTTCAACGCGATCTTCGCGCTCCTGTGGGGCCCGACAGCAGGGGTCGTCTACCTCCATCGCCGACACAGACACTTCGGCACGCCACCGGGGTGGGCGGGCTGGTGGGTCGTCGTCGCCCTCTCGCTGGTCGCGACCCTGGCCGGCGGTGTCCTCGCCGTCGTCGGGGTCGTCCTCGCGATGCCCGGACTCGTGACCTCCGCGGTCGGGATCGCCGGAGCGATCGCCGTCGGCGCGTTCCCGGTCGCGATCCACCAGGACGCCGCCTCCGTCTGTACCCGCACCCGCGAGTGGTCACCCAACCCCGGGACGTACCTGGGGATGGCCTTTGTGAGCCTGTTCGTCCCGCCCCTCCAGCCCGCACTCGCCGCGTACTACCTCTTCCGGCGACGCCGGGCGGTCGGCCTCGAGGCCCCGTCGCTGGCCCGGCCGTAAGCGTGCGCTTTTCATACTCGAGCGTCCAGAGAAGACCATGAGAACTCGTGGGACGTTACGACTGGCGACGCGGGGATCGACGCTCGCCCGGCGACAGGCCGGACTGGTAAAGCAGGCCCTCGAGGACAGACACTACGAGGTGGAGCTCGTCACCGTCGCGACGACGGGCGACGAGATCACCGACGAACTGATCCACCGGCTGGGGAAGACGGGGGCGTTCGTCCGCGAACTCGACACGCGGGTTCTCGAGGGCGAAGTCGACGGCGCGGTCCACTCGATGAAGGACATGCCGACAGAACAACCCGAGGAGCTCATCACCGCGGCGGTTCCCGAACGCGGGCGGCCGAACGACGCCCTGGTGACCCCCGACGGGAGTACCCTCGAGGACCTGCCGGAGGGGGCGGTCGTCGGCACCTCGAGTCTGCGCCGGCGAGCACAACTCCTCTCCGAGCGGCCGGATCTCGAGGTCGAGCCACTGCGAGGGAACGTGGACACGCGTCTCGAGAAGCTGCTCGCGCCCGCGTTACAGGAGGACCATCAGGAGCGAAGCGAGGCCGATAAAGAACGGAAGGAAAACGCCGAGGACGACGACTTCGAGGCGGAGTACGAGCGAAGCGTCGACGAGTGGTTCGACGACCTCTCGGAACTCGAGAAGTCGGCGCTGGGTCGGGAGGTCGAGACCGACTACGACGCGATCGTCCTCGCGGAAGTCGGCTTAGAGCGAAGCGGGCTCGCTCACTCCGTCGACTACTACCGCCTCGATCCCCTCGAGTTCGTGCCCGCACCGGGCCAGGGGGCACTCGCGGTCACCGCCGAGGACAGCGACACCGCCGAGGAGATCCGGGTAGCGGTCAACCATCCGCGCACACGCGTCGAGACGACCGCCGAACGGATCGTGCTCGCGGAACTCGGCGGAGGCTGTATCGCCCCGGTGGGCATCTACGCCGTCGTCCAGGGCGAGTACGTCCACGTGAACGTCCAGGTCTACGATCGGGACGGCGAGCAGTCGGTGATCGTCAACCGCGACCTGCCGGTCGAGCGCTACCCCGACGCCGCCCGGGAGTTCGCCGCCGACCTCGAGGAACAGGGCGCAGCCGAGTTGATCGAGCAGGCGAGAAAGAACTCGGGCGCGGAGGGCCCGGAGGGCAAGTGATGGGAGAGCCGACCGTCGCCGTCTTCCGCCCCGACGACGGCCGGCTCGAGGACACCGTCGCCGTCCTCGAGAGCTACGGCGTCGATCCCGTCCCCGACCCGATGCTCGAGATCGAGCCCACGGGGGCGACCCCGCGGACGGACGCCGACTACGCGATCGTCACGAGCACGACGGGCGTCGAACGAGCCGTCGCGGGTGAGTGGGACCCCGGAACCGCCACCGTCTGTGCCATCGGCCCACGGACGGCGGCTGCACTCGAGGACGCGGGCTACGCCGTCGCGGTCGTGCCCGAGGAGTACACCTCGAGCGGGCTCGTCGAAACCCTCGAGGGTGCGGTCGACGGCACGCGGGTCGAGATCGCCCGCAGTGACCACGGCAGTTCGGTCTTGCCGGAGGGCCTCGAGGCCGCCGGCGCGTACGTCCACGAGACGACCCTCTACCGGCTGGTTCGCCCCGAGGGAAGCGGCGAGTCAGCCGAGCTGGCCGCTGCGGGTGAGCTGGACGCTGCGCTCTTTACCTCGCCGCTGACCGTCGAACATTTTCTCGATGCCGCAGACGCACGTGGGGTTCTGGAGGGGGCCCTCGAGGGACTCACGGAAACCGTCGTCGCCGCCATCGGTGAGCCCACCCGCGAGGCTGCCGTCGATCTCGGCCTCGAGGTCGACGTCGTTCCCGAGGAGGCGACGAGCGAGGCGCTGGTCGAGGCTGTGCTCGCGGAACTCGAAAACTGACGGACTCGAGGAACTGTCGAAGAGCCATACACGTGGATACGAGAGGCGAGAAAAGGCTACTGACACCGAAAACCGTCAGTACAGCAGACTCGAGACGGCGACCTCGAACTCCTCGGGGACCTCCTCGGCGATTTTCTCGGGGTCGGTCTCGCCGTCGAGATTGACGAGATAGACACGTCCGTTCTCCTCACCGTAGACGCCCTGGAAGTCGTAGACGAAGCCGTAGACGGTGACGTCCTCGGGGATGTCGTCGGATTCGTGCAGGAACTGGGCCTGATAGTCGACGTTGTACTCGACGAGCTGGTTGATGACCGTCGCCTCGTCGGCGTCGGCGTCCACTTCCTCGCTCTCGAGGGCCTCTTCGATCATCGGGACAAGCATCTCGACGTGGTTCCTGACACCCCGTGGACTCGGCCGTTCGCCGCCGGTTGCGACCCTGTACGCAGCCGTAACCGCGCCACAGCCGGTGTGGCCCACGACGGCAACCGCGCTCGTTCCGGTGTGATGGATCGGATACAGGATGCCGCTGTCGACGACTCGGTCTTTCTCGTCTACCTCCCAGACGAGGTTTCCGATGTTACTCGGCGTAAACACCCGTCCCGGTTCGTCGATATCCCACATTTCCACTTGCGGGATTCGCGAGTCCGAACAGCAAACAGAGACCAGATTCGGGTGCTGGTCTTCCTGGACGTCGTCAAAGTATCCCTGCGGTAATCCCTCGACGTGATTGTGATTTCCCTCGAGCAGGTCCGGTAGCAGGTCGTATTTTTCCATGGGAGACAGTACCGATGACCGGGTGCGTAAGTGTTTCCTCTGTTTACTTCCGAGTCGTGCGCTCGAACAGAGTTGGGGAATAGTCATCTGGTCGGCGACACTACCGGACAACCGATTCACACATCGATCCCACGCGAACGGTCGTCGCCGCCGGTGACGGTCCGTGAGACACGCTCGAGTGTGTCTGCAATTTTGGTCGCCAGTATGAACATCGGACTGGCGAAGTTCCTTATGACCTCGAGCGCAAGTAGGCAGTATGCCGGACTACGACCTCGACGACACCGATCGGGAGGTACTGTACGCCTTACAGCATGACGCGAGGAACCTCTCGTCGAGTGAAATTGCGGAGCGAACCGACACCTCGTCAAGTACGGTTCGAAAACGCATCCAGCGGCTGGAATCGGAAGGCGTCATCAAAGGGTACAGTGCAGAGATCGATTACACCATGTCCGGATATCCGATTCAAATGCTGCTCTTTTGTACCGCACCGATCCCGGAACGGGGTGAGTACATCGACCGTATTCTCGAGATTTCGAAGGTCGTGTCGGTACAGGAACTCGTCACCGGCGAGCAAAACCTCCTCGTGACCGCTGTCGGTGAGAACGACAGGGACATCACGCCCGTCGCACAGGAACTCTCGGATATGGGGTTGACCGTTACCGACGAAGTGCTCGTCCGGAGTCACGAATCGACGTCGTTCGACGAGTTCACCTCCAAGTAGCCGATCACAGGGGAGGAGGTGAGAAGTTCGGACCGGTGTCGGTTTGACTGCTGCGGAGACTGTGGATCGACCCGGTTGCACTTCTGGTAGACAGTATATCAAATATACCGCTATGTTCCCGGTGTTTCTGATTGATACTCCTCACCATTGGTATGAGAGTTCACCCCCAATTCGACCATAATATTCATTTAATAAGCTAAGGTCGAACACTCCGTTCGTATCAAAGAATATAATAACCGAGACGTTCACCAATGCTATAGATGCGACCAGTTCGTGAACAGTACTTCGGGACTGATCGTCCCCTATGCCAACAGTACTCTACGCTGGTCGTGTGCGGGATCGATGCATGACACGTGAAAACTCATCCACCGAGGCCGACTCACGTTTCGAACCGACAACAGACCAGACACCGCTCGTGCCACGGGCGTTGACCTGGCTGGTCTGGACGCTCTTTCTCGCAAGCGCGGGAATGCTCGTCTTCGGGGCCCGTAACGGACACGAGTTGGCGCTCGGAGACTACCTCGCCGTCGACGGATTGGCCGCGGTCATGTGGGTCGTGGTCACCTTCTTCAGCGGTATCGTCCACAGTTACTCGAGGCGCTACATGGCCGGTGATCGGGGTATCAACCGGTTTTTCACCAGAATCTTCGGCTTTACCCTCGTCGTCATGGTGTTGACGGCGGCGAACCACGTCGCCCTGTTCGTGGGGGCGTGGCTGGTGATGGGGCTCGTGATGGCCTCGCTCGTCGGTCACGACCGGAGCTGGAAGCAGGCTCGCGCCGCCGGTCGACTCACTCGCCGCTACTACCTCGCCAGCAGCGGCCTGCTCGCCGTCTCGCTTGCCGTCCTGGCGTGGTCGGCCGGCACGGCATCGATCGCCGGCATCCTCGAGGCCGTCGAAACCGTTCCGACCACGGTCGCGCTCGTCGCCGTCGCCGGAATCATCCTGGCGGCGATCGTCCAGTCGGCGCTGTTTCCCTTCCACACCTGGTTGCTGTCCTCGATGACGTCGCCGACGCCGGCGTCGGCCCTGATGCACGCCGGGTTCGTCAACGCCGGCGGGATCCTGTTGACGCGGTTCGCCCCGGTGGTCGCCGAGGAACTCTACGTCATGTCGATCGTCGTCCTGATCGGCGCGTTCAGCGCCCTGCTCGGCCAGGCGATGTTGATCGTCCAGCCCGACGTCAAGAGCAAACTCGCCAGCTCGACGACCGCCCAGATGGGCTTTATGATCCTCCAGTGTGGACTCGGCTATTTCTCCGCCGCGATCGCACACCTTATCTTACACGGCTGTTACAAGGCCTATCTCTTCCTCTCCTCGGGGGCACCCGTCGAACACACCACCCCGAAGGGGTCCGGTGACACACATCTTGGCTTTTCCGGCATCGCCGTCAGTCTCCTCACCGCCGTCGGCGGCGGCGCGATCTTCATGCTACTCACGGGCAAGGCGGCGGACCTGACGATCGATACCGGGCTCGTCCTGACGCTTGTCGTGGTGTTGACGACGCTTACCGCGGCCCGGGACATCCTTCGGCGGACGGCACTCCCCTCGAAGTTCCGGTTCGTCAGCGTCCCCCTCGTCGTGCTCACCGCGATTACCGGCTACGCCCTGATGTTCAACGCCATCTCGACGATGCTCGCGGGCGTGCCCATGACCTACGCACCGACCGAGCTGACGGTCGCACACTACCTCGTCATCGTCCTCTTCGTCGGGGCCTACCTCGTGACCGAACTCGGCTGGCACCGCTCGAGTGAGCGTCTCTACGTCTCGCTGTTGAACGTCTCCCAACCTGCTCCGTCGACCGTTCTCACCACCAAGGAGGAATACAATGAGTAAGCAAACCCAGACCCAGACGGACGTCGAAGAATACCTCACCGACAGTATCGACCGCGCAGCCGGACGCATCGGAAGCGTCTGGCCGATCCACTCGTTCGTGACGGCCAACCCCCTCTCGGGGTTCGAGAGCCTGCCGTTCCACGAAGCCGTCGCCGAAGGAAGACAGCTGTTCGGCGGCCGTGGCTATCCCCACCCCTCGGTGTTCCACAGCGCGTGGGAAGACGGCCGGATCGACCCCGACATACTCCGCGAGGAACTCGAGGCCCACGGGATCGACCGCGACCCAGAAACGCTCCTAGAGGAGATGGCCGCGGCCGACGCCGAACGCGACGCCGAGACCGACGACGCAAGCGAGACCGTCGACTACGTGCTCTCGAAGTGGCTCGCCGCCTTCCTCGATCAGGGACAGGCGACGTGGCCGATGCCCAACCGCGAGAAAGGGTTTTACGCCGCCTGGACCACGATGGCTCCCCACGACGGTGACATTCCCTGTGACGACTCCGGGGAGCTGCCCGACACACCGCTCGAGGCCCTCGAGACGGTTCTCGGCGAGTACCCGGAGTCACGCTGGGACGAAATCGTCGAACACCACCTCGCCGCCCTCTCCGGCTGGACCGGGTTCATCAAACAACGGATCGACGACGAGGACGACCCCTGGCAGTCGACCTATCCCATCACGTTGACGGAGTATCTGGCGGTGCGACTGGTGGTTGCCGACCTGCTGGACGCGCCGATCGAACCCGACGACGGCGATGCGGTCGACGGCGAAGACCCTCCGCTCGCAGAGATCTGGCTGTCGGCCTGGGAGCGCAGTTACCAGGACGGGCTCCTCGAGGGGATCGACGAGACGGTCACGGAGTCCTCTCACGGCAACGGCGACCGGCCCGACGCACAGCTCGTGTTCTGTATCGACACGCGTTCGGAGATCATCCGCCGGCACATCGAGGATCAGGGTCCATACGAGACCCACGGCTACGCGGGCTTTTTCGGCATCCCGATGCAGTACCAGGAGTACGACTCGGACGTCGTCGCCGACGCCTGCCCGCCGATCGTCGAGCCCCAGCATCTGATCGCCGACGAACCCGAGGCCGGTCACGGCCACGGTCATAGCCACGACCACGATCACGACGAGAAGACGGCCCACGATCGGTGGCACGGACTGGTCACGGCGACCCGGAAACACTTCAAGCGCCTCAAGACAAACGCCGTCGCCGCGTTCCCGTTCGTCGAGGGAGCCGGCAGTGCCTACGGGTCGGCACTGGCGCTGCGGACGCTGCTTCCCTCCGCCGTCTACAAACTCGGCGACGCCGTCGACGAACGCGTCCCGAGTACCCACGAGTTCTGTTCGCCCACCCTCGAGCACCCGCGGATGAGCCACGACGAAAAGGTCGACTACGCCGAAACCGCCTTCGACCTGATGGGCTGGACGGAGTTCGCCCGGCTTGTCGTCTTCACGGGTCACTCGAGTCACACGACGAACAACCCCTTCGACTCGAGTCTCGACTGTGGGGCCTGTGCCGGGAACCCCGGCGGCCCCAACGCCCGCGTGCTCGCGGAGGTCTGTAACGACGAGACGGTCAGAGCCGACCTCCGCGAACGCGGCTACGACATTCCCGAGGACACCGTCTTCCTCGGAGCCGAACACAACACGACGACCGACGAAATTACGCTGTTCGACGACGAGGTTCCGGAGAGCCACCGTGAGAGCCTGGAGGAACTGCGCGAGGACCTCGAGCGGGCACGTGCCGGTTCGGCCACAGAGCGCAGCGAAACGCTGACCAACGCCGACCCCGAAGACGGCGTCGACGAGACGGCACGCCGTGCGGTCGACTGGGCCGAAACCCGTCCCGAGTGGGGACTGGCCGGCAACGCCTCCTTTGTCATCGGACCACGGGAACTGACCGACGACCAGGACCTCGAGGGCCGTGCGTTCCTCCACTCGTATGACTGGTCGACCGATCCAGACGGGGACGCACTCGAGTTGATCATGCTCGGGCCGCTCGTGGTCACCCAGTGGATCAACAACCAGTACTACTTCGCGACCGTCGACAACGGCGTCTACGGCAGCGGCTCGAAGGTCACCCAGAACCCGGTCGGCAACGTCGGCGTCGTGCAGGGCAACG
>LFFM01002015.1_pt1 | contig 13633 bp, 11 predicted proteins | sample 643131 | NCBI WGS metagenome assembly LFFM01 (sample SAMN03777445, study PRJNA286221) | soda lake metagenome | biome: soda lake; feature: Kulunda steppe; material: water; isolation source: sample Tc-Br brine of Tanatar trona crystallizer | place: Russia: Kulunda steppe | collected 2011-07
AGCGGGAACAGCCCACCCTCGAAGTAGAGGGTGAGGAACCCGACGAACACGAGGTAGAGGGCGAACAGGAGGAACATCGTGAACGCCATCCGTCCACGAAGCCCCCAATCCGTGTCCCATTGCATACGCAACGGTAGCGGTTCTGCGCGTTAAAACCTGCCGGAGGCGGGCGGGAAACAGCAGCGGTGGGTGGGTAGCACCAGGGATGGCACGTGCGTGAAACCGGCCGCCCGGAGTCAGATCGACAGAATGGCGTTCACGAGGACTCGGGTCGCGATGGCAGTCGCCGCCCCGAGCCAGGTCAACAACACGAAGTGGATGTACCCGTTCGCCGGGTTCCCGCCGTCGATCTTCCGGATCATCTGCGAGGAGAGCGCCGCGTTGAACAGCACGACCGTCAACAGCAGGTACTCGATCAACGGGATGTCGTACGCGCCGGGGTAGACGATCTGGCCGATATCCATCTGGTCAAGCTCGAAGTCCGCCGTCAGCTGGGCGAGGATGGCGACGATCTCCAGCCCGATGAAGAAGGCGAACGTCGCCGCCGCCGTGATCCCGTACAACAGCCCGATGAACGTCACCGCCGCTTGCCGGCGCTGCTCGCGCAGCTGGTTGACGGCGTTCATGTTCTTCGAGATCAGCTCGCCGAGCTGTTTGGGGTCGCCGCCCATCCGCCGGCCGACGAGGTACATCTCGGAGAACTTCTGGATGAGATACGATCGCGTGTCACGCGTGAATGCCCGCCACGCGCCCTCCGTACTGATCCGCATGTTGAGCCGGCGGTACAGCCGCGTGATCGCCGGCGACAGCGCTCCGAAGTCCTTGTCCCGGAGCGTCGTCAGCACGTCGGTCGTAGTCGACTGCTTGGCGCTCTCGGTCGCACCGAGCGCGCGAACGAACGAGGGGAACTCCCTGTCACGAGCGCTGATCGCCTGCTCTTCCGAGCGAAGGATCACCCCCGTGATGAACAGCGGCGAGATGGGGACGGCGAGATACAGCGGCAGTCGGACATCGTCGAGGAACCACAGGAGTCCGGGGAGCCCGGGACCGTATCCGAACATCCCGGCAGCCGTGAACCCGATGAGGAGGAACGAGAGTCCACCGCCGATCCCGAGCGACGCCCACAGCTTCAGGTCGCCCGGGGCGCGCTCCTCGGGGTGGTACCAGATCGGGTCGTACGGCGACGTCGCCCGGATCATCGCGTAGAAGCCGAGCTGGACGAAGACGAACAGGACGATGACCGCCGCGACGGTCGCCGTCGGGTCGTTTCCGGTCAGGATCGGAAGCACGATGGCGAAGACGAGCGCGAACGTCATCGAGAGGATCATCGACATGTACAGGTCCTTCATCACCTCCAAGTTCGACAGCGACGACTCGTACAGGGTCTCGTATTTGGCGAGCATCACGTCCTGTTCGGAGACGAGGAAGTCCTCCAACGACTGCCCCGCCCCGAGCGTGTAGCCGAGCCGGTCGAAGAAGTCGGCCATCGCGTCCGAGGGCACCTCTTTGGCGCGGCGACGACACGCGTCGTCAAGGCTCTGGTTCCACGTGTCGACGAGGCTGACGACCCGCCCGATCTCCTCGGCAGCCGCGCCGTACTCCTCCTCTTTGGCCAGCGTCCGGAACACCTCCATGCGGTCGATGTTCGTTGTCGACAGCACGGTCATGTGGGTCATCACCAGGTGGAGCTGGTTGTCGATCCGGTTCTCGACGCTGCTGAGGTAGATCTTCGGGTAGATGACGGCCGAAACGAGGGTGAGCACGCCGAACATCGGGATCGGGACCCGTGCGGCGAACGGGAGCGGGAGGAGGAACGCGCCGGCGATCGTGAGCAGGAAGACGACCGCCGCCGGGACGAGCACGTAGCCGACGTACTGCCGCTTCGAGATGTCGAGCTTCTCGTAGGACGCCATCACCTCCTCGGTGAGCCGCATGGCGGTGGCGAGCCCCTGACCGGCCTGTTTCACGCCCATAGCTCACACACCTCGGCGTCGGCTGCCGGCGCTCATCTGACGTTCCGGTGCATGTCGAAGGGGAGCCCCTCGACGCCGTCGCGCTGGAACGCGTCGATGGCCTCGTTGACCTCGTGGTAGCCCAAGATCCCCTCCTGGATCATCCGCTCTATCAGCTCCGCGCGGAACTGTAAGTCGTCGTAGATGTCGCGGGTGTCCGCGTAGCCGAGCAGCGTCGCGATCTGCTCTTCGAGCACGTAGGAGTTGTTCATTCCCTGGAAGACGATCTCGTCCTCGACGGGGTCCCAGCTGAACACCTCACGGGTGACGACCCCCTCCATCTCCTTGGAGTACCCCTCGATCTCCTGCACGCTCGTCACCCGACGGAGTACGTCGTCGCCCTGTTTCACCCGGTTCTGGAACAGCGCGACGTCCGCGTTGTCCATGAACGTCTCCGGCACGTTGATCGGCTCGGAGGTGAACCGCTGGATCATCGAGACGATGTCGGAGGCGTGGAACGTCAGCATGACCGGGTGACCGGTCTGGGCGGCCTGGAACGCCATCCGCCCCTCCGCACCACGGACCTCACCCACGATGATGTAGTCGGGACGCGACCGGAGCGCGGCGGCGACTAGGTCGAACATGTCGACGTCCGAGGAGCCCTCGCCGCCGCCCTCGCGGGTCAACAGCTGCTGCCACGTGTTGTGCGGCGGGATGACCTCCGCGGTGTCCTCCGCGGTGTAGATCTTCGAGTCCTGTGGGATGTACGAGAGGATCGCGTTGAGCGTCGTCGTCTTCCCGGACGCGGTCTCACCGACGACGAACACGGTCTGTTCGTTCTCCAGACAGAGCCAGAGGTACGCCGCGAGCTCCGGCGAAAGCGTCCCCCAGTTGGTGATTTGGTTGATCGACAGTGGCACCTCCTCGCCCTGCCGGATCGTGAGCGAAGAACCTTTCAGCGAGACGTCATCGGAGTAGATGATGTTGATACGCGAGCCGTCCGGCAGCGTCGAGTCGACGATGGGGTCGGAGTCGGAGAGCGGGTCACCGATCCGCTCGCCCATGTTCCGGAGCCAGTTGTCGAACTCCTTCGGCGTCCCGAAGTCGACGGTGGTCTCCAACATCCCGAACGTGCCGTGATCGACGTGACACTCGTGAGGGCCGATGACGTGAATGTCCTCGTTGGCCGGGTCACGCATCACCGGTTCCAGCGGGCCGAGTCCAACGATGTCGCGGTTGAGCCGGTAGCGGATGTTCTCGTACGTCTCCTCGGTGACGGAGAGCTTCCCCATGTTCAAGAGCTGTGAAGCGGTCCGTTTCCACCCGGAATCGCCGTTCTGGATGTGGGTGACGTCCGCCAACAGCTCCTCGATCAGGTCGTCGTACTCCGCTTCGGAGTCGGGCGCCGTGTGCCCGCCGCTCGCCGCGAGCAGCTTGTTTTTCACCTGGTTGAGTACCGTCGCCTGAGGCCCCGACATCTCCGGTTCGATCGCGTAGTACTTCGTCTCCTGTCCGAGGTCGCCGTACACGTGACAGAAGATCGGGCCGCCGACCGGGTAGAGCACGTTCGGCCGGGCCGACTCGTACTCCGATTTCGGCTCCTCGATGAACAGCGGGAACTCCCCAGTGATCTGTTTGAACTCCTGGAGGTGTTCCCGGAGGTGCGGCCGCCGCATCGCTGCCTTCCGGAGCTCGTCCGACGGTTTCGCGGTCCCGTGTTCTGTCATCGTCTGTTGTGTGTCGTGTGTTGGTCGTGTGTCGTGTGTTGGTCGTGTGTCGTGTGTTGGTCGTGTGTCGTGTGTTGGTCGTGTGTCGTGTGTTGGTCGTGTGTCGTGTGTTGGTCGCGTGTCGTGTGTTGATCGCGCGTCGTGTGTTGATCGCGCGTCGTGTGTGGTTCACCCGTGGCGACCCGGCGCTCGGGCGTCCAAGTGCCGCCCTCAGGCCACGCTCCGGCTCTCGATCACGATCCCCGTCCCCGAGCGAACGGAGAAGCCGATGGTGTCGCCGACCTGTTCGCCCATCCCCGCGAACCGTTTGACGTTGATCTGTCGTCTGATGTCGTTGCCGACCTCGATCATCTCGAGCTGGAGGAACACGTCGGCGATCGACCGGAACGGGCCGATCGCGTCGTCGTCGACGGCGGAGGGGTCGACGGTGAGAACCACGACTTTCCCCTGTGAGATGATCTCGCGGAAAAACGAGATGATCTCCAGGGCCGCCTGCCGCTCCTCGTTCTTCCGGACGAGCGCCTCGAACGTGGGGTCGTTCCGGAAGATCGCGTCGAACGTGTCGAGGAAGATCACGTCGGAGTTCCACATCGCCTCCGCGTTCATCAGTCGCTTGAGCAGCTCCTTGCGCTCCCCGTCGTCGTCGGAGAACGCGCCGCCGGAGTCGAAGTCGGCGTGCAAAAACAGCAGCTCCTCGTTCAACAGCGGCTTCACCATGTCGTACTCCAGCGAGTGCATCTGGTCGATGAACCCGCGAACGGTGAGTTCGGTCGACATCAGCGTCACCGAGGCCCCCTCCTCGACGAGGCCATAGGAGAACCGCTGGGAGATGGCGCTTTTCCCCGCGCCGTAATCCCCCTCGATGAGGACGATGGAACCGCGGGGGATACCGCCGCCGAGCTCCTTGTTCAGGCGGTCGCGCTCGCCGAGTCCGAGCGACAGGAGGTTGTCGGCACGCGGCATCTCAGTTACTCCCCTCCACGCGGAACTGGAACAGCTCCTCGTCGCCGTTGACGGTGAGGTACACTCGGTGGTCGCTCGTCTCATCGTCCAACGAGCCGACGCCGTCCACCTCATCGAGATCGATCGTGAGCGCGAGGACGTCGCCGCGGCTCCACGCGGTCGCCCCGTCGACGGAGACGAGATCGCCGTGTTTGGCCGACGGCCGAACGAAACGACCGTCGAACACGACGTCGACGCCGGAGCCGTCCGGGGCGAGCCGCTGTGTCCCGGTGTTCTTTATCAACAGCGTGACGTTCCCCTCCGCTCCCTGGCTTGCGTCGTACACCCCGCCGTTGGGGTCGGAGACGACCGTGATGTCCGTCCGTAGCTGCTCGGTGGCGTCGAGGCTCCCGTCGTTGACCGCGGAGCTCACGCGGTCGACACCGGTCGTCACGGTGCCGACGACGCCGGCGGCGATCACGAGGCTGGCGACGAACAGGATGAGGTGTGAAACCGGAACGCTCGCCATTCAGCCGCTCACCTCCGTCACGTCGACACTGTCGCGCACGCCGGACTCCGTCACGAGGACGACCCGGTCGACCTCGGCGAGGTCGGCGTCGATCGCCTCGTTCGGGATCGTCGCCGACAGCGCCTCGCCGCCGAGCCAGAGGTCGGTGTCCATGACCCCGTCGACGCTCGTCCACGTCGCGTCCGCGCCGAGGTCGACGTACTCGTTGTCGGCGATGAGCGTGGTGTCACTCACCACGAGGCCGACCGACCCGTCGTTGGTGGCGTTGACGACGAGCTCGCCGGACTCCCCGGCCGACTCGTTGTACGTGGCCTCCGTCACGGTGAGCGCCGTGTTCTGTCGTTCAAGCGCACGCTCGTGAACGTCGCGCTCGGCGTCGGTGACGCGGTCGAAACCGTTAGCGGCGACGGGGTAGAACGCGGTGAACGCGAAGAACAACCCCGCGACGATTATCGCCGTCGACGCGGAGACGCTAACGCCCATCGTCCCATCCCCCGTCCGCCGGGTCCGCGTGGCCGGGTTGCGGGTCCGAGTCGTTCATCGGGCGGGTCAAGCCGCCGGAGCGACCCTTGCCCGGCTGCCGGCCGCGGTCGCCGTTCCCGCCGTACTCCCCGGCCGCGTCGTGGGTTCGGCGCTCACCTTGGGGTTCCTCGTGTGTCCGGCGACCGTCCCGCTCCCCGTCACGTCGTCGGTCGTCGGCATGGCCGTCACGTTCGTGCCGGCCGTCCCCGTTGGCGTGGCGATCGCGCCGGCCGCGCGAGCGGTCCGCACGCCCTCGGCGGCCGCCGGAGGCCGGGGCTGCACCCGAGAACCCGCCGCCGACGAGCGAGCCCCCAGCGAGATCGTCCCAGCGGTCGAGCAGGACGGTGTGTGCGCTCGTCCCGTTGAGTTGGGTGATGTATCGGAGGCTGCGAGTGTGGTGTTCACGCACGAGCCGCTCGGTCCCGGGGCGATCGATCAGGTTGCGGTCGATCGTGCCGAACCCGGAGAGGAAATCACGGAGTCGGGCGGCGGCGTCGGGACCGATCCACTCGATCCGTTCGTAGTAGTTGATCGCCCGCACCGCGTCGGTCACGTCGCTCTCGGAGACGAGGAACTCCAGCCACTCCATCACGAGCAGGTCGCCGACGTAATCGGCGGGGAGCTCGGTGAGATACGGCTTCCGACCGCTTCCCGAGAGGTCGTCCTGTCCGACGTACTGGAACCCGTCGCCGTTCACCTCGGCCGGGTCGCCGCCGGGGGCCGTCGCGTGTTCGTCGGCCGCGTCGTGTCCGTGGCCGTTCGCGTCGGTGAGGCCGTCGTCCCCATCGCCGAACCCGCCGTCGTCCCCGTCACCGAACTCCCCGGTCAGTCCATCATTGAGACCCTCCGTGTCGTCTATCGGGTCGTCATCCGCCGTTTCGCCGCCGGCGTCGTCGGCCCAGTCGGCCTCGCCGGCGTCGTACTCCTCTTTCAGCTCGCTGAAGCTCTTTGCGTCGTCGTTCATATCTCCGTCATCCGCCGGTTCGGTTTCGGACGCGGCGTCGGCGGGTTCACCGTCGTCCATCTCGTCGAGTTCATCCATCCCGTCGAGGTCGTCCATCCCGTCGAGGTCGTCCTCAGAGTCGTCGTCCAGGTCGTCGAACCCGCCGTCGTCCGGCTCGACGAGCTCCTCGTCGAAGAACCCGTCAGCGTCCGCGCTCGCGACGTCGTCGTCGAGCTCCTCCGCGGACTCGTCTTCTTCCTCCGCGTCGTCGAAGAGACCGAAGGAGTTGTCGCCGCCGCCGACGCCGTCGAAGCCGCTCGACTCGTCGACGAACGGGTTGATCCCACGGGTGACCATCTCGTAGATGTCGAGCAGGTTCCGAACGTCCTCCTCGATGTCGTCGACGGCCGCGGAGATCTCCTCGTTCTCCGACCGAACCGTCGAGACGGTCGAGGAGAGCGTCGCGACCTCGGCTTCGAGGTCGTCGAGCCGCTTCTCCAGCTCGTCGGTGTCGGACCCGCCGCCACCGCCGCCGTCGTCGAATCCGTCGTCCCACTCGTCCATCCCGTCGAAGTCGTCGAAGCCGTCACCGCCTCCGCCGCCACCCATACCGCCGCCGCCACCCATACCGCCGCCGAAGACATCGTCGTCACCATCCATGCCACCGCCGCTATCGTCGGATCCGTCGTCGTCGAGGAACCGATCGAGGACGCTCGCGCCGACGAGCCCCAGCGTGGCGACTGTCCATCCGACCGTCGAGAGGTCCCACACCGGTAGTTCGAGGCCCATTACCGGAAAACACCCGCACTACACACTTCAACCCACCCCTCAAAATATCAACCATGAGAAGTCCGGGAAGATCGAACCGATAGCGAGCAGACGACCGATCATCTCGATGACGGCTGGGACGGCCGGCTGTCGCGCTATCGGAGCGGACGGCGAGCGCGGAGGCGAGCTCAGAGGGTCCGTTCGAACCCGTCCGCGGCGCGAACGACGACGGCTCCATCGGATCGGAACAGGACCGTTCGTCCGACGCCGTCGCCGACATCGCTCGCGGCGATTGGCACCCCGGCGTCGGCCAACACGCGCCGGGCGTGAGAGACGTTTCGTGGCCCGACCGGGGCGGTGAGATCGAGCATCTCCGCCCCGCCGATCAGGCTGGCTTCCAACCGGTCGGGGGATCCACCGGAGTCGGCGATGGCATCGACCATAACGTCGAACCCGGAATCGACGTACTTCCCCGGTCGGGGTGATCGGAGTCCAGAGGTGTCGGCGTCGTCGATCGACGGGAGCATGGCGTGGAGGAGGCCGCGAACGCCCGCGTCGTGGTCGACGACGGCGATCGCGACACAGGAACCGAGCCCGCTCGTCGTGAGGAGGGCGTCGTCGTCGACGACCGCGAGGTCTCCCACGCCGACGTTCACCCGCCGGGGCGATCCGGACACGTCACGGCCCCCGACCGACGTGGGTGGGGTCATACCTCGGAGAGCGAGGAGAGGGCGGCCGCAAGTTCGCGCTCGTTCGGGAGCGCGTACACGTCACACCGTGCCTGGACCCCTGCCGTCCGGATCGCGGCATCGATGACGAACCCGTAATCCTGTCGCCGGCCCAGCGCCGCGACGAGCGGGCTGATCGTCGCCGACCCCATGTCGTGGACGAACTCCGGCGGGGAGTGGCTGATCGACGTGCCGAGCACGTTCGCCCACCCGTCGATGAATCCGCTCGTCATCACGTTGCCGAGCTCACACAGCGCGTTCTCGGCCATCTCCCCGAGCGGGTCGTCGGGTTTGGTGGGGAGCATCGACGCCGCGACCGCCTCGGCCGACGACTCCTCGAAGAGTATCGCGAGGTAGCCGCCGATCTCGCCCTGTAGCTCGAACACCGTCCCAGCGTAGGGTTCGACGCCGACCTCGGCGGGGATGTCGGCGAGCGGGACGAACCGTAGTCGGCTCACCTCGACGCTCGTGTCGAGGCCCGTCATCATCGCGATGTTGTCGGCGGCGTTCGCCGACCCGCGTTTCGCCAGCGACGCGAACGTCGAGAGCGACTCGTACGGAACCGCGGTGTTCGCGCCGGGGGCCGACCCGCCCGTGTCGCCCGCGACTGCCTCGGCACCGGCGGCCGCCGCGGGCGCGGTCTTCCCGACGATCAGATCGCGGAACGCCGCGGAGTCGGGGAGCATGTAGATGGCGAAATCGAGGTCCGTCGTCGCCGAATCCAGCCGGCTTTCGAAGAGGAAGACGCCGTCACCGGCGAGCGCGCCGTCGGGGAGCACCGCCGCGCCGTCCGCCTCGAAGTATCTCGGCGGCGTCATATCTATCGCCCGGCCGAGGTAGTTGGCCCAGCCGTCGAGGAAGCCGCCGAGCGCGATGTTGCCGACTTCCGTCACCGCGCTCCGGCCCATCGACGCGCCGCCGGGAAGCAACGAGAGCAGCGCGTCGGCGTGGGCGGCGTCGAACGCGAGGACGGCCTCGCCGTCTAACCCGCCCGAGAGCCCGACGCTCACGCCGATGGACTCGCGAGCGGCGAACGTCTCGGCGAGGTCCGCACCGCTGGCGACACTCGCGCCGGTTACCTCGACCGCGAGGTCCGTCCCCGTGAGCTCGGCGACCGCGTCGGCGGCCTGTTCGGCTCCACGCTGGGTGAGCCGGTTACAGGCCCCGAGCGCTCGGACGTCGACGCGCATTATACCGCCGACCCGATGGCGTCGAGCACGTTCGGCTTCTGGAACGGCTTCGTGATGTACCCCTCCGCACCCGCCTTGATGGCGGCCTTCATCTTCTCTTCCTGCCCGACGCTGGTACACATGATCACCGTCGCCTCCGGGTCGTCGTCTTTGATCTCCGTCGTGGCCTCGATCCCGTCACGGATCGGCATCACGATGTCCATCATCACGAGGTCGGGGCCGTGCTCGTCGTACATGTTCACGGCCTCTACCCCGTTTTCAGCCTCGCCGACGATCTCGAACTCCCCTTCGAGGATCTCCCGCAGGAGGTTCCGCATGAACTCCGAGTCGTCCGCGATAAGCACTCGCGTCGCCATATATACTCGGAGACGGGCCGAGGAGTCACTTAACCGCTCGCCCGCGGTTCTCAGCGGTGAGAACCGCGTGGCAGTCGTGAGCCAACGGGGCGAGCTCCCAGAGGGGAGATCCCGACGGGACGGGCCCGAACTCCCCGTGATGGTCGCCCTCCCCCGACCGCTCAGAGCCAGTGATCGGCGACGTACATCGTCCCGACGAGGAGCGTTCCGGAGACCGCCTCCCGGGTCCCGATCCCGAACGGGAGCGGGATCGCGGTACGGGGCTCGGACGGGTCGTCGTCAGCTCCCTCCTCCACGTCGCTTCCGTCACCGTCCGCGTCGTTTCCGTCACCGTCCGCGCCACTTCCGTCACCGTCCGCGTCGCTTCCGTCCTCGTCCGCGGTGGTGTCGTCGTCGCCTTCGACACCGGTCGAGGCGTCGCCCTCCTCACCGACCGCCGCCGAGTCGTTGGCATCGACATCGCTATCGGCACCGGTCTCGCCGTCTCCGACATCCTCGCTGTCTGCGTCGTCTTCGGTTTCCCCGTTCGCGGCGTCGTCCTCGCCGTCGTCCGCGCCGTCGGCCTCCTCCTCGTCAGGTTCCCAGTCGGGACCGGGCGCGACGACGAGCGTCCCGTTCGTCTCGTCGTCGCTGATCCCAACCGAGTAGGCATACTCGCCGGGCTCCAGATCCGCCGTGACCCGGGAGAACGCGACGGTCGAGGTCCGGTCCGGCTTAACGCGGATCCGACGATCGTCCGTCAGCGCTCCGTCGGCTACGTCGAGCGAGAGGCGCTCGACGCCGTCGACGTGGCCGTCGTTCCGGACATCGACCGAGAGCCGCTCCAAGCTATCGCCCTGGATGACCGTGAGGTTCCCGGGAGCGTCGTCGATCGCGAGGGGGGCAGGGTCATTCGGGTCCTCGACGACGACGAGCGAGCGGGTGTCGTACAACGACGTTCCCTCGTACAGCTCCAGCGAGACGGACGAACCGACCGGGACGTCGGAGAGAACTGCCCGAATAGAGAACGTGTCGTTCTCGCTTATCTCGACGGATCGCGTCTCCACGGTCGGGGTATCGCCGGCATCGGCGACGAACTCGGCGGTGAGTTCGGTTTCGGGATGGAGCGTCGTCTCCCCGGAGAGGGTGACGGTGGTGCCGTTCTCGACGAGGACGACCCCGTCGTCGGTGACGTCGTCGAAGGACAGGTCGGGATCCCGGATCGAGAACGACGCCGTCGCCGAAACATCACCCTCGTCGAGCGCGCGGTACGGGAACTGCTCGTCGACGTCGGGGTCGGTCGCGGACGCCGCCGCGAAGGGATCGGCCGGGCCGCCGCCGGACCGGTCGAAGCGATAGCGGTCGCCCTCGACGCCCTCAAGGCCGAACGTGACCGCGTACTCGTCGCCGGGGTCGAGCGTTCCGTCGAACGCGGCTGCGGCGTCCGTATCCAAGACGAGGTAGAACGCACTCGGAGTCGGCCCGTCGCCGTGGCCCGTCAGGTCCTCGGGCGGACCGTACACCGCCTGAACGGCGTCGGTGTCGCCGGTGACGGCGGAGAGGTCCAGCTCGGTCGGCGGTTCGTTCATCCCCGTGTTCGTCTGGCGGATCGTGAGCGAGACGCCCTCGCCCAGGATCTCGCCCTCGTCGCTCGTCAATAGGTCGTTGAGGGCCGCCGTGGAGAGGTTCCCGCCCGACCCGATCGGGTCGTCCTGATCGCCGGCGGCGGCCCGCGCGAGCGCCCCCCAGATCCCGGTCGCCTCGAAGCCGAGTATCAGCCGGTCGCCACGGGTGATCGCGTCGCGTTCGCGCGCCGGGCCGAGCAGGTCGTCGACCGACCCCGCGCCGTCGACGTCGTCCGCGAGAGCGGTGTACACGTCGACCCGCTCGCGGAACGCCGGCGGGGTAAGACGGAGGTCGGCGCGGTCGAGCCGGTGTTCCAGCTGGATCGTCCCGTCGTGTGCCGTGACGTTCCCGGAGCCGAGGAGGAGCCGGTAGCGCTGCGGCGCGAGCGGGGCCGGGTTGGAGCCGACGTCGACGGCGGACCGGAGCGCGGACAGGTTCCCGTACGCCGCCCCCGTCTCCCCGTGGACGAGCGTGAGGTCGTCGAAGCCGTCCAGATCCTCGACCGGTGTCTCCGGGCCGTGTTCCGCGCCGTGCGCGTAGCTGGACACGCTCGCGCCGTCACTGGCGTACACCGCGTCGGTGGACGCGTTCGTGCCGAGCAGCCGGGTGTTGACGGTGATCGTCGTGTCGCCGGTCACCCGCAGGACGTCGAGGAACCCGGTCGGCCCCCCGTCGCTTAGCCGGTCGCCGCCGACGACGACGTACGTGGGGTCACTGCCGCCGGCGGAGACATCGATCTCGACGAGGTCGCCCGCGGACGTCACGTACTCCGCGTCGCCGAACGACCCCGTGGCGTCAGTCGTGTCCCGGACTGCGTCGTCGCCAGCGGGGGTGAGGCTCGGTCGGTCCGCGACAGCCCCGCCGGACGGACCGGAGACGCCGGACGCGCTGGCCATCGCCGGGGCTGCGAGCGAGAAGAGACACAGGAGCGCGAGGGCGACGGCGAGCCCGGAGCCGACCCGTCGTGACAGGGCTTTCGGAAGCGCGCTGCGGGCCCGTCGGCGGAGGCGGGCGGGGTCGAGGCGTCGTGTGCGTGCCATCGTGTGTGGTGTGTCGCGACCGGTCGGTCGGCGGGCCGCGGGGCCCGGAGCAGGCCGACGCGGGCGTCCCGACCGAATCGGATCGTCGGTTGTCTGCCGGATCGAGTCGGGGCCGGGATTAAAACGTGCGTCCCCGATTATCAGACTGGAAAACGAACGGAAACAAGAGTAGAACCGCGATAGCAACCGATATCGGCGGATAACACAAATGAGATGGCGGACGGCCGACCGAAGAGTTAAGCCCGGGCGCGCTGCCGATCCGATGAGGATGAAGACGTGTCCCCGGTGTGAGTCGTCCATCGACGAGTCGGCCCGCTTTTGCGAGCAGTGCGGCGCGCCACAGACGGAGGCGGCCGCCGAGGAGCTCGACGAGCTCGTCCAGCGGCAGGCGAAGCAGGTCGCGACCGAGTCCGGGGGCGGAGGCGGCGGGGACGCCTTCGGCCAAGGCGGTGGGGGCGGCGGCGGGGGCGGCGACGGAGGTGCCGGCGCGGACGACCTCGTCGGGGCGGCTCGCGAGGAGCTCTCCGACCGGGAGGCGCTCTGGCGGCGGGGGTCGTACGTCGTCGGCTACGCCACGATCGTGGTCGCGCTCACGCGGATCACGAGCGCCGGGGCGTGGTTCCTGCTGCTCGGCGGGATCGCGATCCTCCCGCCGACCCGCCGGCTCCTCGGCCGACCGGTCGGCGGGACGTTCAAACGCGAGGCGATGGCGGGACTGTACGCCGTCTTCGTCGTCCTCGGCGCGTTGCTGCTGGTCCTCTTTTGACATCCTCCCCGCCCTGAAGGGCGGGGTTTTAGCCTTGTAACTTCGATAAAGACGGCTCGTCCGGGACCCGAAACGCCGGTCGCTGTCAGTCGATGCGGAACCCGCCCTCGCGTTCGGCGGCGCGGATCAGGTCGCCGATCGAGTCGTCGGCAGAGAGGTTCTGGCTCGCGGCGAAGCGTTTGATCGCCACGGGCGGCAGGTCGATCGGGGTGTCGCCGGCGAGGAGGAGGAGGCCGAGCGCCTCGGCCGCGTCCGTGTCGGGGCCAGCGTTCGAGACGAACCAGGAGAGGAGGGTGTCGAACGTCGAGACGACGTCGTTCGACGCCGAGCGGTTGCGCGCGGTCTCGCCGTTCGCGTGGAGCGTGGCGTCGATCCCGTAGTCGAACCCGTCGTGGTCGAAGGAGGTCGCCAGCCAGCGGCTCACCGCCTGGCGATCGACGCCTCCGGCGGGCGCACCCGCACGCGCAGGCGACGCACCGGCGGACGGGTCGCTCGCGACGCCCCGGTCGTCCCCGGCGATCGGCTCGCGGTCGGCGGCCGGACTGGGGTTCGTCGCCGACTCGAA
>LFFM01002016.1_pt1 | contig 13628 bp, 10 predicted proteins | sample 643131 | NCBI WGS metagenome assembly LFFM01 (sample SAMN03777445, study PRJNA286221) | soda lake metagenome | biome: soda lake; feature: Kulunda steppe; material: water; isolation source: sample Tc-Br brine of Tanatar trona crystallizer | place: Russia: Kulunda steppe | collected 2011-07
GCTCTTCTTCCCGCTCCTCCCGACGCCGAAAGGGCAACAAGGCTCGGCCGAAGCAGCGCAAGATGGTGCTGCAGAAGCGGAATTACCAGTTGATTGCGCTGGGCGTCCTCGCCCTTGCCATTGGGTACGGGCTGATGGCGTTTGAGAACGACGTGGACGGCGTGTTATCGCTTTACGTGGCTCCGATCGTATTGATGGCCGGTTACATGGAGATCATCTACGCGCTGCTGTGGCGTCCGGCCTCCAAGGCAGAGAAGGACACGAAAAAAGAAACGCCCGCGTCGGCGTAAGTCCGTGACGGATCAGTCGTAAAGCAGGTAGGCAGATCGAGCGTCTTGAAACTCTGCCACCTCATCACCCCAGGTCGCGATGATGGCCTCGGCAGATGTGCCGTTCTCCAGCGCTTCCCGCAGTCGTGGGGTGCCGGCCAGCCGGTCAAGCCATGTTGGGCGCTCCAGCATCTCTGCACCCCCGTGCGACAGCAGTGCCTCCAGCACGTGCACCCCAAGCGCCACGGCGTCCAGGCTGTCAGCGTTCGTGACGCGGAGCTCGATGCCTTCCACGAGCATGTCTTCATGCTTGGGCGCCGAGGCCCCCGGGCGGCTGCTGGGCGTAAAGGAGGCTGCCGTCACCTCAACGCCCGGAAGAGAACGGCTGCTAAGCTCTGCAGCAAGTGCAGCGCCATCCAGGTCGGGATGCCCGATGAGGCGGAAGGGCGCCTCTGTGCCGCGGCCCTCGCTTGCCGCGGTTGCTTCAATGAAGCACGTGCCCGGGTACAGCAGGGCGGTTTCAGCATCAGGGATGTTGGGGCTGGGTGGCGTCCATGGGGTAGCAAGAGCATCCCATTGTTGGTTGCGCTGCCATCCCTCCACAGGCACCACCGTCAGCGCAAGATCATCCAAGCCCTCGAGCCAGGCTTCGCCTTGCACCATCGCGGCGACCTCACCGGGCGTGAGGCCGTGCGCGACGGGGATGGGATACTGCCCCACGAATGAGCGCTGCTCGTCTTCCAGCACAAAACCGCTCACGTACGTGCCACCCAGCGGGTTGGGGCGATCCAGTACCACGAACGGCAGGTCCGCCTCCGCGGCCGCCTGCATAGCGAGGCCCATGGTGGAAATGTACGTGTAAAACCGAGCGCCGACGTCTTGCATGTCGAACACCAGCACATCCACCTCCGCGAGCATCGCCGGCGTGGGCCGACGCGTGTCGCCATAGAGGCTGTAGATGGGTACGCCCGTGTCCGGGTCGCGGCCGTCTGCCACGGTGGCGCCGGCGTCAGCTGTGCCCCGAAGACCGTGCTCCGGGCCGAAGAGGGCTGTGAGCGTAACGTCGGGCGCCTCATGCAGGAGGTCGGCCAGGTGCCGGTCGGCCACCCTGCTGGTGTGGTTGCCGATCAGCCCCACGCGCTGGCCACGCAGCACGGCGAACGTGTCTGCTGCAGCCACGGCAGCGCCGGAGCGCCATGCGCTCGTCGCCGTCGGCTTCGCCGTATCCACCTGCGCTATCGGAGCGGGCGGACCGGCGGGGCGATCCGAAGCGGTACAGGCGACCCACAGGGGGAGGCAGGCCAGGCAGAAAAGGAGCGCGCAGCGATGCATGAGGTTACCGTTCGTTGGCTACCAGTGTGGCCTGGTCGAAGAAGTAATTGATCTCAATCTCGCCGTTGGCTACCGAGTCCGACCCGTGGACAATGTTTTCTCCAATGGAGTCGGCAAAGTCACTGCGGATGGTGCCCTCATCGGCCTCGTCAGGATTGGTCGCCCCGATCAGCGTACGAAAATCTGCAATAGCGTTTTCTTTCTCCAGTGCTACAGGCACGCAGGGTCCACTCGACATAAACGTGGTGAGCTCCTCAAAGAACGGCTTGCCCTTGTGAACGGCGTAAAAGCCCTCAGCCTGTGCTTTGGTGAGGCGGGTCAGGCGCAGCCCCAGAATGGTAAAGCCGGCTTCTTGAATGCGGCGAATCACTTCACCGATGAGGTTTTTGCGAACGCAGTCGGGCTTGAGGATTGCGAGGGTTCGTTCCGTAGCCATAGAAATAAAAAGTCGTGTCTGAAAAATCGTGTGTCCCTAAGGTAGGGGTTGCGCGCTGGCGCGTACCACCGGACTGCAGGAAATCCAGGTGAAGAGGGCGACGCGCAGGGGGTAGGTCGCCTGAAGGAGCGCGAGTCTACGAATCCGCCCCGCGCAGCGTGGAGCCGGGCGGGGCGGGTTAAGCGAGCGCGGGAAGCTTCGTCGGCGGGGGCGTTACACGTGGCGCTCGGCGTGATAGCTGGAACGCACGAGCGGGCCGCTCTCTACATGCTCAATGCCGAGACTCTCGCCAATTTCCTTGTAGCGCGCGAACACATCGGGGTGGACCCACTCCTCAACGGGCAGGTGCATTTTGGTCGGTTGCATGTACTGCCCGATGGTCATCACGTCAAGGCCAATTTCGACAAAGTCTTCCATCAGGGTCACTACTTCACTTTCCTCTTCGCCAAGGCCTACCATGATGCCGCTTTTCGTGCGGAGCCCATCCTCCTTTGCCCAGTGCAGCACGTCGAGCGAGCGCTGATAGTCGGCTTGCGGTCGCACGCGACGATAGAGGCGCGGCACCGTCTCCATGTTGTGGTTGAAGATGTCAGGCCGCGCGTCAAAGACGGTCTCGCAGGCCGCCCGGATACCGCGGAAATCGGGAGTCAGGACCTCCACGGTGGCGTCCAGGTCGTGGATCAGGCGGATGCATTCGGCAAAGATAGGGGCGCCACCGTCTTCTCGCTCGTCGCGGTTGACGGAGGTGAGGACCGCGTGCTTGAGGCCCATCTTCTCAACGGCATCGGCCACGCGCGCGGGTTCATCCCAGTCGAGCCCCGCATCAGGCCGGCCCGTTTTGATGGCGCAGAAACCGCAGGAGCGGGTGCACACGTTGCCGAGGATCATAAACGTAGCCGTGCCAGCACTCCAGCACTCCCCCATGTTGGGGCACCGGGCGCTGCGGCACACCGTGTGCAGGTCGTTGTCGTCTACAATCTTCGAGACGTTTTTGTACGTCTCGCCGTAGGGCAATTTCACCCGGAGCCACTCGGGCCGGCGACCGCGCTTGTTAGCGGCGTTGGGCGGGTCCACCACGGGGAGTTCGAAGAAACCGGGGTCTCCATCGCCCGTTGGTACGAGCGGCTCTTTCGGGACCCGTTTGAGCTCCGTTTCACCGGGCTTCACGGGTCTCTGTGTGCGACGATCGGCTGCAGTTGATTCGGCCATAAAAAGGTTGCTTGCTTGTGAGGGCCCGAAGGCCATATCCTGTACGCGCGCTGCCGTGCGCCCGCCGCGCCAACGGCGCTATTATGATGGAAGTGCGCTACACGTCGCACCCGCGATTGATCCCCTGCCCGCTGGCTCGCACCATGCCAGCTTCACTGACCTGACGTACCTATCTTTACTGACCTTATGGAAGCGGTTGCTCAACAATCCGTCACGCCCGATACCGTTCATGCGGTGCTTCGTCAGCACATGCTGGCCGATGGAATGGACATGGTGCTCGACATGTCAGCCAGCCATGGGGCTCATCTGGTAGATGAGGAGTCGGGCCGGTCGATGGTGGACTTCTTCGGCTTTTACGCCTCCAGTGCCCTCGGCATGAACCATCCCCGGATGCTGGAGGACGCCGACTTCATCGAGCGCCTCACAGAAGCGGCGCTAAACAAGGTGACCAACTCCGACATCTACACGACGCACATGGCGCGCTTCGTGCAGACTATGGCCCGGGTGGCCAAGCCTGACGCGTTTCCGTACATGTTTTTTGTGTCGGGGGGCGCGCTGGCGATCGAGAATGCGCTTAAGGCGGCGTTCGACTGGAAGGTGCGGAAGAACTTCGCGAAGGGGTATCGCCGGGAGGTTGGGCATAAGGTGCTCCACCTGGATCAGGCCTTTCACGGCCGAAGCGGCTATACGATGTCGCTGACCAACACCGCGGATCCGCGGAAGACGCAGTACTTTCCCAAATTTGACTGGCCCCGGATTGAGAACCCGAAGATCCATTTCCCGCTTACGGACGAGAAACGCGAAGACCTGGTGCGCCGCGAAGAACGGGCACTTCGGCAGGCCCGGCGCGCGTTCCACGACCATGGAGACGACATCGCCTGCTTCATCATGGAGCCCATTCAGGGGGAAGGGGGCGACAACCACTTCCGCCCGTCGTTTCTGCGGCGCTTGAAGGACGTGGTCCACGAAAACGACGCCTTGCTTATCTTTGACGAGGTGCAGTCGGGCGTCGGCATCACCGGTGAGATGTGGGCGCATCAGGCGCTCGGTATAACGCCGGATATCATGGCGTTTGGCAAAAAGACGCAGGTGTGTGGCATCTTTGCCGGCGAGAAGCTGAATGAAGTGGATGGTCACGTCTTCGAAACCTCAAGTCGCATCAACTCGACGTGGGGTGGTAATCTGGTCGATATGGTGCGCTTCGACAAAACCCTGGAGATCATCGAGGAGGAAAACCTTGTGGCGCACGCTGGCACCGTGGGGGGCCATCTGGTGCAGCGGATTGAAGAGCTGGCCGAGGAGCACGAGCACGTGACGAATCCACGGGGGCGTGGGCTTATGTGCGCCTTCGACCTGCCCTGCCCGGGGTTTCGCGACAAGGTGCGCCGCGTGGGGATGGAGCGCGGCGTCTTGGTACTCGGCTGTGGCTCCCGGAGCATCCGCTTCCGCTCGCCCCTTACCATCACGAAGGACGAGGTGGATCAGGGGATGGCGCTCGTCAGTGAGGTCGTCGGAGAGGTGGCCGCGGGCGGCCCACCGGAAGGGCATCCGGGGCACTAATCGAACCGTACGGGTGGGCCTGACACGAAAAAAGCTGTCACCCCTTTCGGGTAACAGCCGCTAAATCGGTTCATAACTCATCGCTACCACGCGTGCCGGTCGTTAGGCTCAGGCAGCCGTGGCCTGCGTCCGGTACTCGTCCTGGATGTAATCGCGGATGTCTTCCAGCGCCCGGCTAATCTCGCGCGTGGGGTAGCCCAGTGCATTCAGCGTATTCACCACATGCTGTGCCTTTTCGCCGGGCAGGGTGTACGTGACGCGCACATGCACGAGGGTTGCTTCGCCGCCATCAACCGGCTCAAACTCGATGCGGCCCGTGTTGCTTACGGGGCCTTGATGACCGCCCTTCGTTTGCGAGTCGTGCTCCGACGTCCACGCAATATGGTCGTTCTCTTCGACCGATGTGATGTGCGCGGTATACGAGATCCGTAAGTTGAAGGGCGCGTGGAGCATCCACCGCGAGACCTGGGGCTCTATGCGGTCCACATGCTCCACCGTTCGGACCAGCTGCTGCAGAGTGTCGAAATCCTGCCAAACGGTAAACACCCGATGGACAGGAGCGGCAATGCGAATCTCTTCTTCAAAGGTTTCAACCATAGGGTACGTCGTGCCTATCGGCCCCACAGGAATGGGGCGCTAAGCTAAGTTCATGCGATGACTGTGCGCGTAACTTATCGGCTCTACCGCCGTTTCTTTTAGGCTGCAACGGGGCCGTTACCAATTACGCTAACCTGCATAATATCATGCATAACGCACAAAGCCTTATCCGACGCACACGGCCGTCTATCCCTCGACGTGCTGGCGAATTTCCTCAAGGTTGTCATCGAAGTCGCGCTCGGGATAGCCAAGCGCACTGAGCGTAGCGATAACCCGTTCTGCTGCCTGGGAAGGGACTTCGTATTCGAAGCGCAGCAGCACGTGGGTTGCGGCGTTATCGTCAAGCGGCTTGAAGAAAATTTCGCCGCCACTCGTCACCGTATCGGGCCCGGCCCCATGCTCCGAGGCCCAGCGGATGTACTCGTTCTGGACCTCCTCTTGTGTTTCGGCGACAAACTCTACGGTCGTATTAAACGGGGCGCGGACGATCCAGCGGCTCTTGTTTTCGCCCCGAGACTCGATGGATTTTACCGCACTGAGCAGTTCGTCAAAACGCTCGAACTGTTGCCAAAAGTCAAACACGCGCTCAACGGGGGCCTCAATGCGCACTTCTTTTTCAATGACAGGCATGGGGACTACAGGATAAGTCGCAAGACAGTGGGATGCCGCAGGAATGCTGCAATAACCGGTGTACGGGAACGTGTAAGCTAACAGAATTTTTTAAAGGGTACAGGGCCCAATTGTGAAGCCTTAGCCACGCCCATCATTACGACGGTGTGTTATTGGAGGAGGGGGCGGCTTTCGCCGCTGCTGCTGAAGGCGTGGAGCCATCGCTCGCCGCCGCGGCGTCACCTTCTTCGGTTGCCTCTTCTTCGGTTGCCGCTTCGTCGTCAGGCTCGTCTTCCTCGCGCACCACGCGGGTCACGTCGGCGATGGTGTCGCCATCCTTCAGGTTGATGAGGCGCACGCCCTGGGTGTTGCGGCCCATTTGGCTTATGGGGGCGACGTCCATCCGAATCATCAGCCCGCGCTCCGTGACAATCATGAGGTCATCCTCTGCCTGCACACCTTTCACAGCCACGAGCGGCCCGGTGCGGTCCGACTGGTTATGCGTGATGACGCCTTTCCCGCCGCGTGAGTGCACCGGGTACTCGCTGATGGGCGTGCGTTTGCCGTAGCCATTCTGGCTGACGGTGAGCACGCAGAAATCGTCCTGACCCTCACGCGAGACGACCGTGCCCACGGCATACTCGTCATCGCCAAGCGTGATGCCGCGCACGCCGCGCGTGTTACGGCCCATCGGGCGCACTTGGTCTTCCTCGTTGAACTGTACGGCTCGCCCTCCCGAGGAAGCGATGAGTACGTACGCGTTACCGTCCGTAAGGTGGGCTTCCAGCAACTGGTCGTCGTCCGTAATGGAGATGGCAATGATACCATCCACGCGCGGACGGCTGAAGGCTTCCAGCGACGTCTTCTTGACCTGCCCGTTCCGGGTGGTCATCAACACGTAATGCGAATTGAGGAAGTCCTCGTCTTCGAAATTGGCTTTGCTGACGGCGAGCACCGCGCGTAGCCGGTCGTCCGGAGCAATCTGAATCAGGTTGCGGATGGAGCGGCCCTTCGCGGTACGGCTCCCTTCCGGGATTTCGTAGACGCGCAGCCAGTAGCACTGGCCGTGGTCGGTGAAGAAGAGGAGGTAGTCGTGGTTGGACGAGACGAACAGGTGCTCCAGGAAATCATCCTCGCGGAGGCCACCGCCCCGCACGCCCACACCGCCACGGCCCTGCTGACGGTATGCGTCGATGCTGGTGCGCTTGATGAGGCCCTGGTGGGAGACCGTGACGACGACCTGCTCATCCTCAATCAGGTCTTCGATGATGATGTCGTCCCCGCCGGAGTAGTCGATTTCCGTGCGACGTTCGTCAGCATACTGCTCTTTAACGGCCCGGAGCTCGTCCTCAATCACCTGCATGCGCAGATCTTCGCTCTGCAGCAGGCTACGCAGCCGTTCGATGTCGCGGATCAGGTCGGCATACTCGCCCTGAATTTTCTCGCGTTCCAGCCCCGTGAGGCGGCTCAGGCGGAGGCGCAGGATGGCGCTGGCCTGCTCTTCAGAAAGCCACAGGCCCTCCTCTGGCGGAGGCACGTATTCGCCCATGAGGCGCTGGGCAGCTCCCCGTTCCTGATCCGCTTCGATGGGCGGGCGGAGCGGCGTGTTGAGGCGCTGCAGGTCCTGCTCCGTGAGATGCTCGGGATACCGCCCCCGCATCAGGTTTTGGCGGGCGGCGTCCGTATCGTCGGAGTGGCGAATGATGGTAATGACCGCGTCGAGGTTGTCGAGCGCCAGGCGGAGGCCCTCCAAGATGTGCGCGCGCTCCTCAGCTTTGCGCAGCTCGTAGGTGGCGCGTCGGGTGACAATTTCGAGGCGGTGCTTTACGTAATGCCGGATTGCTTCTTTGAGCGTGACTTGCCGCGGCCGGCCATTCACCAGCGCCACCATGTTCACGCCGTAGGTCTGCTGGCAGGGGGTAAACTTGTAGAGCTGATTCTTGACCACAAGCGGCAGCGCATCCCGCTTCATTTCAATGACGATGCGGATGCCGTCGCGGTCGGTTTCGTCGCGCAGATCGGAGATGCCTTCAATCCGCTCATCCCGCCCGCACTGCGCAATGCGCTCGATGAGGGTGGTCTTGTTGAGCTGGTAGGGGATTTCTGTGATGACGAAGGCATTTCGGCCGGGCCGCACTTCTTCCTCGTGCATCTTGGCGCGCATGATGACGCGCCCGCGGCCGGTGTGGTAGGACTGCTGCACGCCGCCATGGCCGTAAATAATACCGCCCGTGGGGAAATCCGGGGCCGGCATATGCTCCAGCAGCCCCTTCGTGTCGATCTCGGGGTCGTGCATGAACGCAATCACCGCGTCGATAGCCTCGCCCAGGTTGTGCGGCGGAATCTTGGTGGCCATCCCCACGGCAATCCCGTCTGAGCCATTCACGAGAAGGTTGGGATAGGCCGCCGGCAACACCGTCGGCTCTTCCATCGTCCCGTCGAAGTTTTCCTGCATGTCGACGGTATCCTTCTCCAGGTCGTCCAACACTTCCCCAGCCAGGCGCGTCATGCGGGCTTCGGTGTACCGCATGGCCGCCGCTGAGTCGCCATCGATGGAGCCAAAGTTGCCCTGGCCATCCACCAATGGGTAGCGCATCGAAAAGTCCTGCGCCAGGCGCACCATGGTGTCGTACACGGCAGAGTCGCCATGCGGGTGGTACTTCCCCAGCACCTCACCTACAATGCGGGCGCTTTTTTTGTAGGAAGCCCCGGCGCTCAGCCCCAGCTCGCGCATGCCGAAGAGGACCCGCCGGTGCACAGGCTTCAGGCCGTCGCGCACATCCGGCAGGGCACGGCTGACAATCACCGACATGGAATAGTCGATGTAGGAGGACTTCATTTCCTCCTCAATGTTGATCGGAATAATCCGCGGATTTTCCGCTTCCATAAAACCAAGGGGTGGATGACAGAGGGGCAGCGTGGGGACCACCAGCGCCAGGCGCAGGCGGTAACGTATAGCCCTATAGTATACGGTTTAGGCGGCAGAAAGACCAATGATTGTTGCCCCATATAGTGGCGTTCGGAGCCTCTCCGTTGAATTTATCTGGAAGCATAGGCGCTCCCTCGTCGCCGAACGGGATACGCCCGCCGGCATACCACAGGTGTACCTGTCGAAGCGTCTACAGACTTCCTCTTTGCCGGTTGTTCACCCCCCTATTATGCCAGCCTCACTTCCCGACGGTAAACCCGGCACTATTGAAATCCACGGCCATCGCGGAGCACGGGGGCTGCGTCCGGAAAACACGCGTGCGGCTTTTACGACGGCGCTATCCCTGGGTGCGACAGCCCTCGAGATGGATGTCGTGATCGCCGGTGATGGGGAAGTGATCGTGTCGCACGAGCCGTGGTTTCATGCGGCCACCTGCTCGTTCCCCGATGGCCGGCCGATTCCGCGCTGGCAGCAGCGGCGCTATCGCATCTTTGAGATGACGACCGCCGAGGTGCAGCGCTTCGATTGCGGATTGCGGCCACACCCAAAGTTTCCCGAACAGGTACCCGTGCCTTCGTATAAGCCGCAATTACTGGAGGTAGTGCAGCAGGCGGAAGCGGTTGCCGCCGCGCAGGACCGTCCCAAGCCTTTGTACAGCATCGAGGTTAAATCGCGGGTCCGTTGGGAGGGGAGATACCACCCGGGCCCGAGGGCATTTGTGCAGGCCGTCCACCGGGTGTTGCATGCGGAGGGCGTGGTAGAGCGGTCGTCAATCCTGTCGTTCGATTACCGCATCTTGCGTGCGGCGCGCGAGGAGTCCTCTGCATGGGCGCTCAACATGCTCGCGGGGCGCTTTCCGCGGCGTAGCCTCGAACGGCGCCTCGTTGCGCTGGGGTTCACGCCCGACATCGTGGGACCGGATCATCGGCTTGTGACGCCGGAGGTCGTCCAGCGAGCGCATGCGGAAGGCATGCGGGTGGTGCCCTGGACCGTCAATGCGCCGAATCGCATGCAGGCACTGGCGGCGATGGGCGTTGATGGCATTACCACAGACTATCCCGACCGTGCGGTCGCGCTCTTTCATCGGGCGTAGGGGGCGGGCCAAGTGTGAGGTAGACTCACCAGGGCCGCACGGCTACAAAAACGAGCGGCCTTCTGTCTCAAAGTCAACGCCAAAGTAGTCCGCAACCGTAACAGCATGGTCGTTAAAGCTGGGACGAAGGCCGAGGTCGCGCGGCGTGTCAGAACCGCCGATGACGAGCAGCGGCACGTACTCGCGCGTGTGGTCGGTGCCCGGAAAGGTGGGGTCGTTGCCGTGGTCGGCGGTGAGCACGAGGACGGCGTCGCTGGGCAGGGCCTCCAGCATGTCCGGTAGCGCGGCATCCAGCGTTTCCAGGGCTGCGGCAAAGCCCGCCGGGTCGTTCCGGTGGCCATACTCCTGATCGAAATCTACGAGGTTGGTCCACACAAACGTTGGCTCGTCCAACGCCCCGCGCTCACGAATCGTGTGCAGTGTGGCGTCGATCCCCGCAGGGTTTGTCTTTGTCTTCTGCATGACGTCGAACCCGACCTTATCAAAGAGGTCAGCGATCTTACCGATGGATATGGTACGCACACCCGCCTCCTGCAAGACCTGCTGAAGGGGCGGGCGGGGAAGGGCGCGGCTGAAGTCCTTGCGCTCTTCCGAGATGCGGGTGTAATTACCGGCTGTGCCCACGAAGGGGCGCGCAATCACCCGGCCAACGGCGTGGTCTCCCACACAGGCCTCGGTTCGTGCCAGCTCACACAGTTCGTAGAGACGCTCCAGCGGGATGACGTCCTTATGGGCCGCAATCTGAAAGACGCTATCGGCGGAGGTGTAGACGATCGGGTGGCCGGTTTCCTCATGGGCGGGTCCAAGCTCGGCAATGATCGCTGTGCCGGAAGCGGGCTTGTTGCCGAGCACGCCGTGGCAGCCGGTGGCCGCTATGAACGCATCAATGACCTCGTCGGGGAATCCTTCGGCATAGGTCGGGAATGGGGTATCGAGGCGAAGGCCTGCGAGCTCCCAGTGTCCGGTGGTGCTGTCCTTTCCAGCGGATACCTCCCGCATGCGGCCGTAGCGTGCCCGAGGGCGGCCCGGGCAGGGGACGCCCGTCAGGTCCCGGATGCAGCCCAGCCCCAGCGAGGTAAAGGTGGGAAGCGTGGGCTGCTCAGCGGCGAGCACGTGGCCGAGGGTGTCGCTTCCGTCATCGCCATACACCTTGGCGTCCGGCTGGGCGCCAATGCCGACGCCGTCCATCACGATGGTTACGAAAAGCAAAAGCGTACGGGGGACGGGTGATAAAGGGAGAGAGGAGATGCGGGAGGGCTACCGTACCGGAATGGCGGGCAGATATGGCAACGCTGTGCTTCGTTGCGGCGGCCCCATCCCTGGCTACTCAATCAGGGTGGCGGCCCCGGTTTCGTAGGCTTCGCGGAGTGCAGTGGTGGCATCAGCTCGGAACGTGTCTGGGTCGCTGCGGTGGCGGTCTCCCAGCATCGCGACGCCGATGTTGACGCCACCCGATAGCACCCCATCTTCTGCTGACATGAACTGCTGCAGGTCGGCGGCCCAGTGCTCCAACTCGCTGATGGGTGCGCGATGAAAGACGCCAAACATGCACTCGCCAAACCGCTCCACGCGAGCATCCGGCGAGGCTTTCTCGAGGCGTTTACGAAGCGCACGCTCAGCCCGCCGAATGGCACCCAGCCCATCGTCTGCTACGATTTCGGCGTTGCGTAGATGGACAAGCGCCAGGCCCAGTGGGCGGTTGGCAGCCTCGGCCTGCACAATTTCCTCAGCAATGATTTCCCGGCGCGGGCGCACGTGCTCTTCCGACGTTTCCGACGTGCCGTTCTGGGCGGCGTGCGGGGTAGGCTCAGGTGTAGCATCATCTTCCATCACCGTACTCAGCAGCTGGGCATACTGCGCAAGGATCGTCCGGCCGCGCTGCGTGCCGAGGGCTTCCTCGGTTAGGGCATCGACCAACAGAAAATAGGTGGAGGTGCTGTTGGGACGTTCAATGGGAGCCAGGCCGACTTCCGCCACGTGCACCGGCTCCTTGTAAAACCCAAGGGTCGTATGGGGCAAGCCGCCAGCTCCAACGTGCCGCACCGATACCCGGCGCTGCGACATCGTAGCCGAGAGTAGTGGTTTGCGCGTGCTGAACGTGCCCGACCGCAGCGCATTGGGGTCCGCGCTGTCCAGGGCTTGCACCTCATACGTAAGGGCAAGCTCTTCTTGCTTTAGCAAGCAGGCCGTATGCGCGTTGAGCGCATTACGGAGAGACCGCAGCAAGGGGATCAGCACCGGGTCTTCCTGAGCCGTGGGCTCGGATGCTGTTTCGGCGGGCGCTCCATCAACCGGGGAGACCGTTTCCGTCGATGTGCTCTGGGCCTGCCCCACATCTGCGTCCGCGGCCCCATCGTCCGTCGTTGATGCCGTTCGCTCGGCCTCATCTTCCGCGGCGCTTGCCTCTGCCGTCGTGCGCGTGGCCGGTTCAGGAACGGGGGCCCACTCCTCGTCGTCCGCGGATGCCGTCGCCGATTCTTCAGGTTCGGCCGGCGTCACGGGCGTAGCCATCGAATCCCCACCTGTGTCTTGCGCAGGGGCCTCTTTCGGCCGAGGGGTAGCCCCGGGTTCTGTTTTCTGCCGTCGTTCACGCGGGCGGATATTCATGATGCCGAGCGAGCGAAGATCATCCTCTTCCGAGGTCTCTTTCTCCATCGGCACCGCATAGGGGTTCCGGTCGTCGCCCTGTTGGCGGCGCCAGTACACGACGCCAAAAAGAACGATCGCCACAAAGACGAGCAGACCAGCAAGGACGTACAACATGGGTTCCTCTAACACTACAGCAGCAAGGGCTATGACGAGGGCAAGCACGCTGGATAAAGCGCGGAGAATACGGCTAAAAAGGGATCGTCGCAACGGGGACGGTGTGCCTTGTAATAACGAACACAATCTACAACCATAGAGCTAAAGTAGGGCCAATACGGGGCGAATGTCAATCCGTTTGGCACGGCTGCGCCAAATTTCAGCCAACTTGGAGGACGCTGGCTTGGAAGCGTAGCGCTTTGTCCTTCAGGAAGCAACCGGTAATGGTACAAACGACGAGTCGGTAGCGATCGTTTGGGCATCGTTGGGCATAGCGATGGGGGGAAGGGTAACCTCGCAGGAGAAGTTGGGAGGCAGTGGGTTTGGTTCGGCCCAGCGCGTACCGCTGTAGGTGCGCATCACCACGTGATCGCCTGCGCGCCCCTCCACGTACGAGCGGTTCAGGGGGACTTTCCCGTAGGGTGTGTCCAGCACGTAGGTGGGGATCGCAAAGCCACTGGTGCGACCGCGCTGCGCCTCGGTCAGCGCCATGCCCTGCTCGATGGGCGTCCGTAAGTGCGCGGTGCCCCCGATGACCTGTGCCTGGTAGAGGTAATACGGCCGCACGCGCAGCCGGACGAGGCCTTCGTTTAGCGCCTTCATCGTGTCGCGGTCGTCGTTGATGCCGCGAAGGAGCACCGTCTGGTTGCCCACCGGCACGCCCGCTTGCAGTAGCCGGTCGATCGCTGCGGCGGCATCCGCGGTAAGCTCTTTGGGATGGTTGAAGTGCGTGTTCAGCCAGAGCGGATGGTACGCCTGCAGCATCTCGCAGAGCGCGGGGGTGATGCGGTA
>LFFM01002021.1_pt1 | contig 13603 bp, 14 predicted proteins | sample 643131 | NCBI WGS metagenome assembly LFFM01 (sample SAMN03777445, study PRJNA286221) | soda lake metagenome | biome: soda lake; feature: Kulunda steppe; material: water; isolation source: sample Tc-Br brine of Tanatar trona crystallizer | place: Russia: Kulunda steppe | collected 2011-07
CAGGAATAATTACAGTATCATAATCTGATAGATTACTTTGCTTATTAAGATAATCTATTGCTACCCCAGGTTCTAATTCTAAAGAAGTAAAATCATTAAAATTTGAGATATGAGGCAGCTTAATTACTCCTGTTTTCAGTTGACTTGGCTTGATTTTTCTATCTAAAGACTGCTTAAGTGATACTGAATCTTCTTCCGGCAAATTAAAATCTTTTAAATAAGGCACAACTCCTACAACTGGCCTAGCGGTCTTTTCTTCTAACAATTTAATCGCCGGTTTTAACAATTGATAATCACCGCGAAACTTATTTAAAATAATTCCTTTCACTAACTTTTTCTCTTCTGGCTCTAGCAGTTTTAAAGTACCTACTATTGAGGCTAATGCTCCCCCACGATTAAGATCAGCCACTAATAAAACCGGTGTTTGATTTATCTTGGCTACCTTCATATTAGCTAAATCTTGACCTTTAATATTTATCTCAGCCGGACTACCGGCTCCTTCTAAGATTAAAACCTCATATTCAGATCGTAATTCAGTTAAAGCATCCTTTATATTTTCCATAGCCCAATCAATATAATCGGGATTTTCTTTGCGCTGATAAGAGAAATCTCCTTTAGCTTGGCCCCTAACTATTACTTGAGCTTGGCCCTCTCCTTTAGGCTTAACTAATATCGGCTGCATAGCATTAGTTACTTCCACTCCTGCTGCTTTAGCCTGCAGAACCTGAGCTGTTCCCACCTCACCTCCGCTGGCTGTTACATAAGAATTTAAAGCCATATTCCAGGATTTAAAAGGGCCAACTTGATAACCTTCCTGTTTAAATATTCGGCATAAAGCAGTAGCTAAAGTACTTTTACCTACATTTGAGGCAGTTCCCTGCAACATTATCTCTAGTCTCATTTTTATCCTCCATATTTTTTGCTGGCTAATTCTTTAATCTCTATTGGTATTCCAGCGTATGTAATAAAGACTTCATCAGCCTGAGCAGCAAGCATTTGATTAGCTCTCCCTACAATATCTCGATAAATTCGACCTGATTTATAAGCTGGTACTATACCCTGACCAACTTCATTAGACACTATAATTAATTCTAATTCTCTTTCTCTAGCTATTTCAATTATATCATTTATTTCTGCATAAATTAACTCTTCTTGCTGAGAATAATCACCACTTGCTTTCTGCCCTACTAATAATAAATTAGCAAGCAACAGCGTTAAACAGTCTAACAAGACTACAGAAGCTTTAGTCAGATCCTTCAAGCTAGAACTAACTGCTTTATCTTCTTCAATAATCTCCCACTCAGCTGGCCTGTCAGCTTGATGCTTAGCAATCCTATCTAGCATTTCATCATCTTTGGCTTGAGCTGTAGCTAAATAAATAACATCTTTGCCTCCTAATTCAGCCGCAGTTTCTTCAGCAAAACTACTTTTACCACTGCGGGCTCCACCCAAAACTAAAATTATACTACTCATTTCTCCTCCTCCTAAATTTAAAATTACAGTTGATAGTGTAATGTGTAAAGTGTAAAGTTAAGTTCAAAAGCTTAGAAACATAATTCTATAAAAAAGGTTCTAACTTTGTTTTTAAGCTTTTGATCTTAAATGTTCTTGAACTTAACTGTAAACTATAAACTGTAAACTGTAAACTATCAACTATCAACTATCAACTACCAACTACCACCTGCTATCTCTAATCTCAACTCCTCTTGACAGCTAACTATTCTAGCTTTCGGTGGCTTAGGTCGATTAATTAAAATTACTGCTACTCCCAACTCATAGGCTGCCTGCAGTTTAGTATCTAATCCACCTTGCTTCCCACTAGCTTTAGTAACTAAAACATCTATTTGATAATCTTTTAAAATTGCTTTATTTAAATTTTTACTAAAAGGCCCCTGCAGAGCAATTAAATTGCTAGCTTTAAAACCAAGCTCTTCAGCTCGAGACAAAAACCTCTGCCGTGGTAAAATTCGAGCTATTAAACGCTGCTGCCAATTACTAATCCCTCGTTTAAAAACTTCTAAATTCTTACTGCCAATAGTTAAAAATATTTTTTTAAACTCTCCGGCTTTTTTTACTGCTGCTTTAAAATCATTAACTGGAATAACTACTTTTTGATATTTACTGTTTATATCTTCTTGATAAGATTGACGTCGAAAATATAAATAATCAATTCCTATTTCGCCACAGAGCTGTGAGGCCAGATTAGAGATTTCTACAGCAAAGGGATGAGTTGCATCAATGACCTGTTTAATCTCTTTACTCTTAAGCAATTCTTTTAAACTATTTTTAGTAAAAGAAGTCTGCAACACCTCAATCCCTAGTTGAGAAAATAATTGATAGCCATAATCAGTAGTTACCGAAGCAATTATTGGCTGCTCTAATTCCTTTAACGTCTTAATCACTTCTCGACTGTCTTTAGTACCTGCTAAAACTAATATCATAAGCTATAACCTCTAGGTGTAATCATTAATTTTTGAGCAGTAAAGGTCTGTGAATTACCAATGATTACGGTTGTTAACATATCAATCTTCTCTGTTAACATAGCTTCTAAAGTAGTCAAACTAACCTCTTCTTTACCACGTTTTGCTTTGCGAACTATGCCTACTGGAGTAGTAGGGCTACGATATTTTAATAATATCTGTCGGGCCAACTCTATCTGCTCGATCCTTTGGCTACTTTTAGGATTATATAAAGCAACTATCATATCACTCTCACTTGCAGAATGAAGCCTCTTCTCTATTACTTCCCAAGGTGTTAAATGGTCGCTTAAACTAATGACTGCATAATCATGCATTAATGGTGCACCTAAAGAAGAAGCAGCTGCATTAGCAGCAGTAATTCCAGGCAGTACTTCAACATCGAGTTCTAAATTCTGCTGTAGCAACATCTCCAAAATTAAACCAGCCATTCCATAAACTCCTGGATCTCCACTACTAATTATAGCAACTTTCTTTCCTTGCTCAGCCGATTTTATGGCTTGTCTACAGCGTTCTTTCTCTTTAGTCATTCCAGTACTGATTATTTCTTGCTCTTTTTGAATTAATTTATTAACTAATTTAACATAAGTATGATAAGCAACTATTACTTCTACTTTCTCTAAAACTCTATAGACTTTTAGACTCATCTGTTCTATATCACCTGGGCCAATACCAACTACAAAGAGTTGTCCTGCACTACTGCTATTGTCACTCCGTTTAGAATCTGCTTTTTCAGCTTTAACTCTGGATTTTGAGCACTGATTATCGCTACCGGTTCGCATACTCCACCAACTCCTATCTTTTCTTTTACAAATTCTGAAGCAGTATAATCAAACTCAACTGCTTTAATCTCAGCTCGACTTACTATCTTAACTGGCACCTCTAACCTCTGGGCCAACTGCTTAATACCTACTTCATCCTCTTTTAAATCAACAGTAGCTAAAGCCTTAATACTCTCTAAGCGAAAATTCAAACGACCCAAAGCTGAAGTTAAAGCCGCCGAAATCAAATCAACTGCTACTCCTTTTCTACAACCAATACCTACAATTATATTTTGAGGCACTAACTGTAAATAAGGCTGTTTTAAATCAATCTTTTGCTTAGAAATAACAACCGGAAAACCAGCTGGCAACTCTTCTTCTGTTAATTTTTCTAAAGGAAATACTTTAACCTTTTCAGGTAGTTCTAATTCAAGCTCTAAATCAGTAAATATATTAACTGCTTTATTATTAACTAAAGCAGCATTAGCCAACTTTAAATTTTTAAAAGGAGTTAAGACAGCATTAAGCCTTTGGGCCAACAGATCAAAGGCCAGCTTTTTTTTACAATCTGTAGCAGTAGTAATTATCGGCTCAGCTCCAATTATTTCAGCTACCTCTTTCGCTAAAGAGTTGGCCCCGCCTAAATGGCCCGATAAAGTACTAATGGCCTGTTTACCAGTCTCATCAACGGTCACCACCGCTGGATCGCTCCTTTTATCTTTAAGATAAGGTGCTATTACTCGAACTACAATCCCTAAAGCCATAATAAAAATTAGCCCATCATAATCTTCAAACAAACGTCCTACTAGACTGCTAAGCGAGTTAAAATCTTTACTTTCTAGTTCAGATTTTAATTTAGCAAAAAGATACAAATCTGAATCTGTTAGCTGTTGATTTAACTCTTCGCCAATTTTTACTCCATCTTCTGTTAAAGCAATGATTGCTACTTTCATTCTTCTTCAGCCTTTCTAAATTGATGACTGAAATTTTTATCATAGAGCTTAGATTTTTGATATTCACTATCTAAAAAATCTCCCACCAAAATCATAGCAGTCTTATTAATATCCGCCTCTTTAACTTTATCTACTATATCAACTAAACTTCCTTTAACCACTTTTTCATCAGGCCAGGAAGCCTTTTGAATTACTACAATTGGTGTAGAAGATGGATATTCTGTCAGCAGTTCTGCTACTACCTCCTCAATCATCTGAACACTTAAAAAGATGGCCATTGAAGTCTGATGTTTAGCCAACTTATGTAATTTTTCTCGCTCAGGAACAGCAGTTCTACCTTCCATTCTAGTTATAATCACCGTTTGAGCTACATCAGGTAGAGTAAACTCTCTCTCTATTGCTGCCGCCGCAGCTAGAAAGGAACTAACTCCAGGGATAATTTCATAATCTATTTTTTTCTTTTTTAAATAATCTAGCTGCTCTTGTAGTGCTCCATAAATGCTAGGATCTCCTGTATGAACTCGAGCTACTATCTTTGCATCTGCAACAGCTGCTTCTATTTTAGCTAATACCTCTTCTAGAGTCATGCCGGCACTATTATAGACTTGAGCTTGAGGTGCATAGTCTAAAATATCAGGATTAACCAATGAACCGGCATAAATTACTACTTCAGCCTTTGCTAAAATTCTTTTAGCTTTAATAGTTAATAGCTCAGGATCTCCTGCTCCTGCCCCAACAAAATATACCTTCATCTAATCCTCTCCTTTATTAATATCAACTCTATTTTTTAATTATTATTAACGATAAATAATCTATTTTACTCCCTACTAAAGAATCTAAATCTTTTGTAACTAGCTCATTCTCTTGTCCACAACGACTGATAAAAAAAGCATTATTCTTCAAATTCAAACTTGCTAATAACTTAACAATCTTATCATAATTTCTAGCTACTTTAAGTAAAACAATATTTTCATATTCCTTTAGTGAGCTCTCCAAGCTATTTAAATTATAAGTAGCTGGAATTACAAGCAAATTTTCATCCCTTTCAGCTAAAGCAAGATTAATCTTAGCACTACACGCTGCTATAGAAGTAATCCCAGGTACTGTTTCTATCTCAATTTCAGCAGATTTCAGCTTAATCTTTTCTAAAATATAAATATAAGTACTATATAATAAAGGATCACCAATAGTAATAAAGGCAAGATCTTGTCCAGCCTTTAATAAAGGGATCATCTCTGCTGCTGCCTGCTTCCAAAATTGATTTAATTTATTTTGCTCTCGAGTCATGGGAAAAAGTAATCTTTTAACTCGCTTTTGACAATCTATTTCTGCTTTGACTATCTTTAAAGCTATACTATCTCGTCCCTTTTTTGACTGAGGAGTACAGATAATATCTACTTCTTCTAAAATTCTTTTGGCCTTTAAAGTTAAAAGTTCTGGATCTCCTGGGCCAACACCTACTCCATATAATTTTCCTACCACTCTACTCCCTCTTTTCTGCACTAATGATATAAACTGGATTATTGCCCTGAAACATCTTAACATTTGCTATATCTTTAGTCTTAGTAACTGCTACCTGACAGATTTCTACTTGATAATTTAATTCCTTTAAAACATGATTAGCAGTGCATAAAGTATTCAAAGTAATGGCCGTTAAAACAATTCTACCTTCTAACTTTAATTTAGAATCAGCAACAGCCAAAATATCTTTTAATCTCCCTCCACTACCTCCAATAAAGATTCGTTCAGCCAACGGTAATTCTGCTAACACCTGTGGTGCTTCTCCCTTAACAAGCCTAACATTAGCCAATTGAAACTCAGCTAAATTCTGCTTTAATAAATCGACAGCAGCCTTTTCTTTCTCTACTGCAAAAACTTGGCCCTCTACTGCCTGTAAAGCAGTTTCAACTGTTACAGAACCAGTTCCGGCTCCAATATCATAAACCAAGCTATCCTTTTTTAAACACAACTTAGCAATCACAACAGCTCTAAGCTCTGCTTTAGTCATCGGCACTTCTCCTCTGATAAATTTTTCATCAGGTATACCAGGTGTTTGATAAGGCCATTTACTCATCATAAATCACCATCACTGCCAGACCTCCAAATTCTTTTTCACTTAATTGCTTTAAACTACCCTTTAGTATTTTCTCGTCTGAATAAGAAAGTTTTTCTGCTACAACAGCCTGCTTACTAGCTAAACCTTGCTCTACTAAATATTGAGCAATTTTATGCGGTGGGAGTTTATCATCTGTAAAAAAACCTAATTTTTTATGCTTAGAAAGTAATTCTATTAATTTTTCTAGGTTCTCATTTCCATGCAGACTTGTCAATTTTGCATCCTGCCAATTCATCTTAGCCTTAGCAAAACCCAGCTGCATTGCACTAATCCCTGGTATAACCTCTAATTTTTCTTCTGAAAAGTATCGCTTCAAATAATTTAAGATACTATATAACCCTGGGTCACCAGAAACTAAAACTGCAATCTGCTTTTGTTGATAATTCTTTTTTATATAATCTTTAACTCTTGCTAAATCTGCCTTGATTACTATCTCTTCCTTTTGATATCTTTCAAATAAATCTAGCGCCCTCTCCCCACCAATTAAAACATCAGACTCTTCAACATATTTTTCAGTAACAGGCAAAAGATAATCTTTATTTCCCGGGCCAATTCCTAATACATATATTTTATCCATCATAGCTCCCCAACACTCCCTTCTGCATAGAAAAAATTATACCTTTTATCTTTAACTCTTTTTTAACATGCTCTTCAGCTCTCTTTGCTGCTCTTTTAGCTAATAGATTAAAAACTTTATCTAATTGAGACTCTTTAATTAATGCTACCGTCTCTTCTGCAGTATTAGCAGCTAAAATATTTTTTATTAAACTCTGGCTGCCTCCCAGAAAAGCAGTATATGCCGCTATTGTCTCTCTTCTTGCATCAGCTACTTGACTATGAGTATTAAAGATGCCAGCAGCTACCTTGACTAATTTGCCAATATGACCAATTAATATAATCTTTTTTACTCCTTTTTCTACAGCCTTTTTTAACATAAATCCAACAAAATTACTCATTCTAACAATCTGCTCTTTTTTAAAGCCTAATTCAATAGCAGTATTTTTTCCATAATTCCCAAAAACAAAAACTAATTCCTCTTCGCCAACAGCTAATGCCTGATCAATTGCTAATACTAAAGAATCTCTATAAGCTCTTTTCGACATCGGCTCCACAATTCCAGTTGTACCCAAAATAGAAATCCCACCTACAATACCTAATTGTGGATTTAATGTTTCCTGAGCTAGCTCTTCTCCCTTAGGAACTTCAATTATTACTTTAGCCCCTTTACCTTCAGGCACAAGTTTTTTAATTTCTTTCTTTATCATCTTATGGGGAACAGGATTGATAGCTGCTTTACCTACTTCAACTGCTAACCCAGGTTTAGTAACTTTGCCCACACCTTTACCGCCTAAAACTTCAATTTCTGCTCTATCGCTTAATTCTACTTTGGCAAAAATTTTCAAACCATCTGTAACATCAGGATCATCTCCAGCATCTTTAATTACAGAAGCTCTGGCAATCTCTCTTTTCGCCCCAGACTTTAACTCAATATCTGCTACCTCTAGATTAAGTTTAACACCGGCTGGAGTATCAATTTCTACTTTCTTAACCTCTTTTTGATTTAATAAGCTCTTTACAGCAGCCTTGGCAGCTGCTGCTGCAGTACTACCGGTGGTATAGCCCTTTTTAAGTTTTTCACCGTCTTTTATTAAATAAGATTTAAATTCCATATTATTACCCCTAATTAGAATTAATTTGTTTTTAATCTATCATATACAATAATGAATTGATAATCGATGCAGCAACTGAACTGCCTCCCTTTCTTCCTCGTACAGTAATATATGGTATATTCAACTCTTCTAATTCTGCCTTAGCTTCCTTAGCACCTACAAAACCTACTGGAGTACCTACTATTAAATCAGGACTTGCCTGACCCTCTCTAAACAATCTGATTAATTCAAATAAAGCAGTAGGAGCATTTCCAATGGCAAAAACCTTATTAGCAGGGTCTTGAACTGCTTTTCTCATAGACATCATCGATCTAGTAATTCCTAATCTTTTAGCTTCAGCAGCAATATCTTGCTTACTAATAAAACAGTTAATCTGATTGCCAAACTCTGCTGTCTTTCCTTTAGTAATGCCTGATTTTAACATATTCACATCTGTTACGATATTCGCTCCTGCTTTTAATACCTCTAAACCACTTGCTATAGCAGCATCAGAAATAACTACTAAATCTTTAAACTCAAAATCAGCCGTAGCATGAATTACCCTCTGAATTACTTTAGCTTCCTGCGGTGAACATCTAAACTCACCTACTTCTTCAGTAATTATTTTCATGCTTTTTTCTTCTATTTTACTCGGTTCTACAATGAAATCCATTTTTACACCTTCCCATAAGATTGATATAAGCAATTTAATCTACTGTTTTATTAATTCTATCTGCCATAATTTCTGCTAACCTTTCATCTGCCCCGATACTCTCCCCAACTTTAAATTCAACATCAGGATATTGTTTTTCTAATTTCACTATAGAGTTAGGAATATCTTTTTGAATATGCACACCAGGGAATAAGAATAAGGGCACAATAATAATCTCTTTCGCTCCCTTTTTAACTACTTGATTCACAGTCTCTGCTAAATCAGGCTCAGCTAATTCCATTGCTGCCCCCTTAATTAAGTCATACTCAACTTTATTTTTAATCTTATCAACAATCTCGTTAAAAACTCTTTTCGCCTCTTCGGCTCTACTGCCATGTCCTAAAATAATGACTGCTTTTTTCATTTTATATTTCTCCCTTCCTGCTTTAAATTAATTTATCTCTCTGCTAAAAACTAATCTATAAATCCCTAATACTTTTTCTTCTTTTTCGCTACAAGAGCATAATATTTTTCTGTAAGATCAATTTCCTCTGTAGTTACTAATCCATAATCTGATAGTAGACCGCCTAATTCATCTGGAGAAATTCTAATCTGAACCGGCGGGCCAACCTCCATCTCTGCTTTCTTCCATTCAATTATCGCTACTTTACCGCCAGGTTTTAAATTTGCTAAATAATTACTAAAGAATTTATCTTTATCCTTAACTTCATGGACTACATTTGAAATTAAAATAAAGTCAACTACTTTAGTTAATTCTGCTCCATGTTCATCACTTTTAATCAGTTCTAAATTACTATTTATCCCCCTGGATTCAGCCTTTTTTCTTAGAGCAGCTAACATTTCATCAGATATATCAAGAGCATAAACAAATCCTTTTTCGCCAACCATCTCAACTGCTGGCAAAGAGAAATAACCAGTTCCAGCCCCAATATCTGCTACAGTAGCTCCCCTTTCCAGTCCAAACCGCTCTAAAACATCTTTCGGCGGCAAAGACTTTTTTCGTTCCTCACTATCTAATTTATCCTTATTAGCTGGATTAAATTTATGCATTTTTAAATCTCCCCCTTCTTTATTGTGTATAGGAACTAGGAATCCAGTTCCTAATTCCTTCTCTTATCACTAACTTACAACTTTGTCCCTTCTGGTATTATCATAGCAGTATCTACATCAAGTAATACAGGATAATCAACATCCTGGGTAGTCTTAAGGACTTCTCTTAACTTATTTCTATTGTTAACTTTTATTCCTTTAAAATCATTTAACTCAGCTAATTGAGCAAAATCTGGATTATTAAGCTCTGTTCCTTCTACTTGATAATCACTGACTATCATTTTATTTCTCTCCATAGCTAAGCTGCCATTATTTAAAACTATAATTCTAATTGGCAATTGATAATCCTGGGCTGTTAAAATCTCAAAAGGAAACATAGAAAAACCTCCATCCCCAATAATGGCTGTAACAGATGCTTCCGGTTGATTTATCTTAGCTGCTAAAGCTGCTGGAATACCAAAGCCCATTGTCCTCCAACTTCCAGAAACTAAAAGCTTTTGACACTGATTATTAAAATACTGCCCAAACCAGACTACATGATCACCAGTATCTAAGGTGATAATCTCATTTTCTCCAATTACTTTACTAATTGTCTTCATAATTTCATCAGGCAGCAAGGGATTAGCTTTCACCTTTTCTTGCTTTAAGTCCTCTCTCATCTTTCTTCGCTCTTCTTTGATTCTTTTTTGCCAAGTAAAATTAATCTCCGTTTTAGAAAGTTTCAATAGTTCTTGTAATGTTTCTTTCGCATCACCAACAATTCCTACTTCAACGGGATGCTGCAAAGCAATATTTTCTTCTTCTAAATCAATTTGAATAACCTTTGGTTGGCGCGGCACATAATCCATAGGCCACCAACTAGCACCTACTATTATTATTAAATCAGCTTCATTTATTAATTTTGCTGCCTCTGGTCTACCGGCTTGACCTAAACCACCGATTACATTATCTTGCTTATTATCTATTAAACCTGCTGCTGGTAAAGTATTGATTAAAGCAGCTCCAATCCGTTGTGATAATTGAATTAATTCATCTTTACTATCTAAAGCTCCCCTGCCATAAAGAATAACTGGCTTTTTAGCTTTATTTATTAATTTTGTAGCTGACTCTAATTTCTCAAGATTAGGTTTATCTTTTTGCTGAAGATGTTTCGGATACTTTCTTATTTGAGCGCTAGTTTCTTTCTCCCATAAATCCATAGGGATTACTAGCTGACTTACTCCACCTTTAGCAATAGCCATAGTAGCTGCTTTAAATAATAAATCTACTATTGATTCTGGGTGAGTCACAGTTTCAGAATAAACCGTTAAAGGGTCCGTTAATTCTAATTGTTTAACATATTGTTTATAATCAGTGCCAATATTATAGCTAGGAACTTGACCAGTTATCAAAAGAACAGGAGCTCGATCTTTAGCTGCATCAGCAATTCCATTAATAATATTAGCAGTTCCTGGTCCACTGTGTGCTAAACAGACTGCTAATTCTCCCGTTAATTTAGCCTCTGCTGAAGCCATTAATCCAGCAGCAGCTTCATGTCTAGTAGTATATAAATTAAGCTCTGAATCTTTTAAAGCTGAAAGCAAAGGAATAATTGTATCTCCAGCATAACCATAAACATTTTCAACCTTAAACTCTTTTAATTGCTCTAACAAAACCTGAGTTATTTTTTTATTGATCATTATTAACCACCTCAGGTTTATTTTGTGCATAAAATATTACTTTTATTATATTTTTTTGAATCTGATTTTTCATCATCAATCATCAATTGTTAATCGTCAATTCATCAAAGGTAGCCATCTCTTTAATAACTCTAGTTGCTGATTCTACAAGCTCCATAGCCAATACAGCACCAGTCCCTTCGCCCAATCTCATCTCTAAATCTAACATTGCCTCTAAACCTAACCGCTGATAAACCTTGCTATGGCCAGGTTCAACTGAGTTATGAGATGGAATTAAATAATTAACTACATTAGGTTCTAACTGATAAGCAATTAAAGCAGCAGCACCAGAGATTAAACCATCTACTATTACCGGAGTCTTTTCTGCCGCTGCTGCCAACATAACACCAGCCATCCCACCAATCTCTAAACCACCAACTTTAGCTAATACATCAACTCCATCTTTACTGTCTGGCTGATTTAACTCTAATGCCTTAGCTATAACTTCCTTTTTATTCTCTAATCCAGTTTCATCAATGCCTGTTCCATAACCTACAACTTCAGCTAAAGAAAAATCAGTAATCGCTGCCACTATTGCACTACTAGCAGTGGTATTTCCAATTCCCATTTCACCAGTTGCTAATAAGTCTGCACCTTGATCTATCGCCTGTTTTGCTATTTTTATACCTACTTCAATACTGCTTTTAGCTTCTGATCTTGACATGGCTGGCCCTTGAGCAAAATTATCAGTTCCAGCTTTAATCTTATTCACAATTAAATCATCTGCCTCTAATTCATCTTTAACACCAATATCTACTATCTTAACTTCAGCTCCAACTTGATTAGCCAAGACATTAATCGCAGCACCTCCATTTAAAAAATTTCTCACCATTGCAGTAGTTACCTCTTGAGAAAATGCACTTACTCCTTCAGCGACAACTCCATGATCAGCTGCAAACAAAATATGTACTTTCTTTTTTATATCAGGCATCATCTCTCCTGTTATTCCTGCCAACTGCACTGCCACATCTTCTAATTTCCCTAGACTCCCTGGTGGCTTTGTCAAATTATCTAATCTATTTTGAGCTTCTTCCATACTATTTTTATCTAAGCTATCAATTTTATTAATAGTTTTTTCTAGTAATTTCATCTTTTTCAACCTCCTTAAATTAAATACCAGTTGACAGTTTATAGTTTATAGTTTACAGTTAAGTTCAAGACCATTTAAGGTCAAAAACTTAAGAACCTAGTCAACGAGCAAGATCTTGACTTTGCTTGTAAAGGTTTTGATTTTAACTGTCAACTGTAAACTGTAAACTCTAAACTATACCTCCTCTAAAACATCTTCCTTCTCTGCTACTATCACATCTTTAGCTAAAAGTTGCTTAAATAGCTTAATAGCCTCACCATTAGTATAATCCCTCTGACTTAAATCATCCTCGCCAACAACTATTATCTCTTTGCCATTTTTAGCTGCCCATAAAGTAGCTTTAAGATTTAATAAATTACCATGTCCAATTGGAGTATCAGTTAAAATTATTGTATCAGCTGCTTTAATTAAAGCTAAATTCTCTTCATGTTTTTCAGTGCTAATTGGAGCAAAAGGCTTTTCAGTAACAACTTCAACACCTAGACGATAAGCAGCATCCCAATCAGAATCACCTTGATTTAAAACTCCACAACTGAGTTGATAACCACTTCTAACTAAGTTTTCAATTAATCTTCGCCCTGTTCCACCACCAGAAATCAGATGGATTTGATGGGCCAACTCTTCTTTAGAGTAACCTTTTTGCTTAGGTATTCTAATATATGGCTTACCATCATCATAATCTCTATTTATAACCACCTTTGAACCATAGACCTCTTCTATATTTTCACTAGTTATTATTTCAGCTGGAGAACCATAATCATAAATTTCCCCACCCTTTAATAAAATCAACTTTTCACAATATTGAGCTGCTAAATTCAAATCATGCAATACAGTTAAAATAGTCAAATCTTCTTGCAAGTTTAATCTAGTTAATAAGTTCATAATCTCTAATTGATAATTAATATCTAAATTAGAAGTAGGCTCATCTAATAATAAGACTGTAGGCTCTTGGGCCAAACTACGTGCAATAATTACTCGCTGCTTTTCCCCACCACTTAATTGGCTAAAAAATCTATCCTTAAACTCTAATATATTAGTCTCTAACATAGCTTGTTTTGCAATCTCTAAATCCTTTTTACTCTCTCCTTTAAATCTATTTAAATAAGGACTGCGCCC
>LFFM01002022.1_pt1 | contig 13602 bp, 14 predicted proteins | sample 643131 | NCBI WGS metagenome assembly LFFM01 (sample SAMN03777445, study PRJNA286221) | soda lake metagenome | biome: soda lake; feature: Kulunda steppe; material: water; isolation source: sample Tc-Br brine of Tanatar trona crystallizer | place: Russia: Kulunda steppe | collected 2011-07
ACGCTCGTGACGATGCCCGACTCCCCCGAGCGGGCGGTCGAACTCGTCCGGACGATCGGCCCGGACGCGATCCAACTGCACGGCGAATGGACCGCCGACGAGATCGGCTACGTCCGCGCGGAGACGGAGACCAAGGTGCTGTTGACGGTCGACGCCGACGACCACGTGATCGCCGAGGACCTCGACGGCGCCGTCGACGCCTTCGTCGTCGACTCGACGACGGAGTCCGGCGCGGGCGGCACCGGCGAGACGCACGACTGGGCCGCGACCGGTCGGCTCGCGTCACGGCTGACCTCGCCGGTCGTCCTCGCGGGCGGGTTGACGCCGGAGAACGTCGCCGAGGCTGTGCGGGCTGCCGACCCCTTCGCGGTCGACGTCGCCTCCGGCGTCGAACTCGCGGGCGGCCGGAAGGACCACAACGCGGTCGCGCGGTTCGTCGCGAACGCCGGCCGCGAGATGGAGGTGATCTGAGTGCTCGATCGGACCCGCGAGGCGTTCGTCGACCTCGTCGCCGACGCGGAGCGGCCGGTCGTGGTCCGCGCGGCCGCCTCCATCGATGCGGACGTGACGCCGCTTTCGACCTACGCGACGCTCGTCGGCGACGGTCCCTACGGCTTCCTGCTCGAATCCGGCGAGAAGGTCGCCTCCAGCGACCCCGACGGCGCCTTCTCCGCCGGCACGAAGGCTGACCGTCACGCGCGCTACTCCTTCGTCGGCTACGATCCGGAGGCGATCGTCTCCGTCCATCCCGACCGGACGGAGGTCGAGCGACTCGGACCGGCCGCGGACCTGATCGGCGTGGGGGCGACCGACGAGATCCGCGAGGGGGTTGCCGACGATCGCTCCGCGGCCGAAGGACTCGGGCCGGAGACGGGCGACACGATCGACCGGATCCGGGCCGCCTTCCCGGACGTCCACCTTCGCGGGTTTCCGGAGACGGAACGGCAGATCCTCTCGGGTGGCTTCGTCGGCTTCCTCGCGTACGAGGCCGTCTACGACCTCTGGCTTGAGGAGGTCGGCGTCGACCGGCCGGAGACCGAGTTCCCCGACGCGGAGTTCGCGCTGACGACCCGGACGGTCGTCTTCGACGAGGTCGAGGGAACCGTCGAACTCGTCTTCACGCCCGTGGTCGACGTCGACGACGACGCGGGGGCGGTCTACGATTCGCTCGTCGAGGAGGCTCGGCGCGTTCGGGAGGCGCTCTCGGATGCCGCCGAACCCGAGACGGGTGGGTTCCGAGAGACCGCCTCCTCGGCGGGCCCGAAGGCGGCGTACGAGGAGGCCGTCCGCCGGGCGAAACGACACGTCCTCGACGGCGACATCTATCAAGGAGTGATCTCGCGTTCCCGCGAGCTCCGCGGCGAGGTCGATCCGCTGGGGCTCTACGCCGCCCTTCGCGACGTGAACCCGTCGCCGTACATGTACGTTCTGCGTCACGACGACCGGACGATCGTCGGCGCCAGCCCGGAGACGCTGGTGTCGGTGACCGGCGCCCGGATCGTCTCGAACCCCATCGCGGGCACCTGTCCGCGCGGCGAGAGCCCGGTCGAGGACCGTCGACTCGCCGGCGAGATGCTCGCGGACGGAAAGGAGCGTGCGGAACACACGATGCTCGTCGACCTCGCGCGCAACGACGTACGGCGGGTGAGCGACCCCGGCTCGGTCCGCGTCGAGGAGTTCATGAACGTCCTCAAATACAGCCACGTCCAGCACATCGAGTCGACGGTGACGGGCACCCTCGCGGCGGAGTACGACGCGTTCGACGCGACGCGTGCGGCCTTCCCGGCGGGGACGCTCACGGGAGCCCCGAAGGTCCGTGCGATGGAGATCATCAACGACCTGGAGGCGACCCCGCGGGAGGCGTACGGGGGCGGCGTCGGCTACTACTCGTGGACCGGCGACGCTGACTTCGCCATCGTCATCCGGACCGCGACGATCCGAGGATCGGCGACCGACCCCGACGAGTCCGTCGTCACGGTTCGGGCGGGTGCGGGCCTCGTCGCCGACTCGGACCCGACCGCGGAGTACGAGGAGACCGAGCAGAAGATGGACGGCGTGCTGGCCGCCATCGACGCGATTCGCGAGGGCAACGCGGATGCCGCCGGGGGCGGCGCGGACGTCGCCGAGGACGACGCGGATGCCGCCGAGGACGACGCGGACGGTCCCGTCGCGGCCGGCACGGAGGTGCCCGAATGAAGGTCGTCGTCGTCGACAACTTCGACTCGTTCACGTACAACCTCGTCGAGTACGTCTCCGAACGACACGTGGACGGCGAGCCGATCGAGGTGGTCGTCCACAAGAACACCGCGAGCCTCGAGACCATCGAGGCGGAGGCGCCGGACGCGTTGATCATCAGCCCCGGCCCCGGCCATCCGAAGAACGACCGGGACGTCGGGGTGACCGCCGACGTGCTTTGTGGCCCCGCGAGGGAGATCCCCACGCTTGGCGTCTGTCTCGGGTTGGAGGCTGCGGTGTACGAGTACGGCGGCACGGTGGGACACGCGCCGGAGCCGATCCACGGGAAGGCGTTTCCGGTCGACCACGACGGCGAGGGCGTCTTCGCCGGCCTCGATCAGCGATTCCGCGCGGGACGCTATCACTCGCTCGTCGCCACCGAGGTCCCCGACGTCTTCGACGTCTCCGCGACCACCGACCACGACGGCGAGGAGATCGTGATGGGGATCCGCCACCTCGACTACCCGATCGAGGCGGTGCAGTTTCACCCCGAGAGCGTCCTCACCGGGGTCGGCCACGATGTGATCCGCAACTTCATCGAATCGGCGCGGTAGCGACGTCGGCCGCGTTTGACGTTCAACGGGTGAAGCGAACGGCGTGTTGGATACAGCGCGCGTCCCTCGTGAGCTTCGTTCCCTGGAAGTATCGGTAAAGCGGGACGAGTCCTGAAGCGATAAACCCTCCCTATCCAGCACGACTGCCGGAATGCGTTAACGATCGATCATGTTGGCGCGACCGCAACGGTAGACGGCGCAGTGACCTCCTTCACGTTTCCACCCCGCGCTCGGAGAGAACCGGCGGCATACCGGCGAAGATCTCGTTTTCTCCCTCGCTATAGGGCTGCGGCTCGGTCACGCAGGTCCCATCGGAATCGATGTCATTGCCGTGTGACGAACGGACCGCCTTCGTCACCGCCCCTCGTCCGTTAAGCGCCGGCATCCCACCGACGCCGTAGCAATTGCAACCGTAAAGGCCACGACAAAACGCTTCGATCGGTCATCCAGTCCGGCCACGGTACGGTGGGTCGTGCGTCCTGCGTGTCCGCTCGATCCCCGCCCGTTCGTTCCTCGGTTCCGACGGGCGTCGGAACACTCGCCACTCACGGGAAGCGGGGGATGCGCTCGTATCTCCATCACCGGGGCGCGTCCACCGAGTCGTCGTCGAGGACGTCGCCGTCGCGATCCTCCTCGTCGGTCCGGCTCCCGTTTTCATCATCGGCAACCTCCTCGCCGAGCCGGGCAACCGCCCGTCTGAGTTCGGTACGCCTGTTCGACGTCGCGAACCAGTCTTTCACTGACGCGAGCAGGCCGCCGAAGGTGAACGTCGAGCGCAACGTGACGCGCGTCAGCTCAGGTTCGTCGATCTCCGCACGGACCCCCTCCGGTGGCTCGGACACCAGGATCGTCGTGTGTAGCTCCTCGAAGAACCCGCCCTCGACGAGCTCGTAGGCGTAGCCGTTCTCGAGCTCGTCGACCGAGAGCGTCATCTCGACGACGTCGTCGTTCACGACCGTCGACGCCGTCACGGTCCACCCGCCGTCCGCCTCACGCACCGAGTCGACCTCGTAGGTTCCCTCGAGTCGGATCAGCGCCTCGGGCCCGAGCGCGCCGAGGACGGTCTCCCGGGACGCACGGAGGTCTGCGGTGACGTCCACCTGTCGCATGGGAAGGGTTGGGGCCGCCGGCGATTTATACCGTTGGACGCGACCGCGACGGTTCGAGGTCGCCGGGCTGCGGACCGATCACTCGCGGCTCGCCAGTCCGACGAGGTGACCGATCTCGGGGAGGATGATCTCCTCGACGCCGAGCCGGACGGCGTTCTCGGAGCCCGGCAGGCAGCACACGAGGGCGCCGTTCGCGACGCCGGCCATCGCCCGGGACCCGACGGTACGCGTGCCGACCTCCTCGTAGGAGAGCGACCGGAACAGCTCGCCGAACCCGGGAAGCTCCTTCCCGAGGAGGTCGTCGACCGCCTCCGGCGTGACGTCGTCCGGCGTCACGCCCGTCCCGCCGGTCGTCACGACCGCGTCGGTGTCGTCCCGACGGATGAGGCGGTCGACGGCTCCCTGCACGCCGTCGAAGTCGTCGGCGATCAGCTCGCGAACGACGACGTCGTGTCCGGCCTCCTCGAGTGCCGAGACGATGAAATCGCCCGACGGATCGGCGTCCATGGTTCGGGAACTCGAGACCGTAACGACCGCGACCGAGACCGACTCCGCGTCGTGGTGGTGGTGGTCGTGATCGTGTTCGCTCCCGTCGTGGTCGTGATCGTCCCCGTCGACGTCGCGTTCGCTTCCGTCGTGCCGGTCCTCGTGACTCATGTCGAGCCGTTCGTCCCCGTGAGTGAAAACGTTCGGCGGTTTCGACGGCTGGTCCGTCGTGTCGCGACTACGCTCGCCCCGTGATCCTTTTGTACGACCGTCGGCGGCGGCCGGGCCCTCTTAAGGCCAGTCGTCGCGCGCGGGCTCCTCGCGTTCGGTTTCCTCCTCGTCAACGGCGAGTGCCCATCCCGCGGCCTCGGCGGCGTCTTCGACGTGGAGGAACTCCCACCCCGTCTCCTCGGCGAGGTCCTCGTCCGCCTCCGTGCTGCCGATGAAGACGTGTCGGTCGGTGTCGAACTGCCGTTTGATGTTCTCAAGGCTCTCCTCGACGCCACGTGGACCCGAGAAGAAGTCCTGTCTGACGCGGTGTTTCCGCGTGAAGTTCGTGACGACGTACGTCGGCTTCTCGCTCACGACGCCGACGTACTCGGTCCACTGCCGTGCCCCGTTGAAGACGGCGTTCGGGTCCGCGAGGGCCTTCAGCGCCTCCAACTCGAACGCCAGCGTCATGTCGCCGGATCCACCACTGTCCATACCTCGGGTTTCGCGGCACGGCCGAAAACAACTTCGCTTCGACGAACCGCCCGTCAGCGCGACCGCACGAGATAGTAGTCCGTGAACTTCACGACGTCGCCGTCGTCGAGGGCCCCCGTCTCCGAAGTCGTATGTGGTCTGCCGGCGACCTCGTGGACTGCGGTTTGGACCTCATCGCGGAGTTGATCGTAGTGACGGACGCGCGCACCCGGCGGAACGGAGCCGGTTCGACGCAGTCGCATCCGTCGCCCCTGCTGTGACATATGACATCATATAGCATGATTTTTCATAAACGTTCCGGTCGGTCGTGGTTCGTCCGCGGTCGGCAGCGGGATCAGCGTCTTTCGAGGCGGAGCCCCAGGCCTCAAGTCGTGCGGGACCGTCGGCCCCGCTGACCATCCGAACGGCCCTACGGCCCGTGAGCAGAAGCCGACATGATAGGAACTAGACAACGAAGCGTCTACTATCTGACTCGCTATCCGATATATTTTTTCGGGTTCCGACACACCAATAACTAGCAACGCCGTCCCACAAGGCACCGGTATCACGGGCCACAGTAGCCCGGCCCCCGAATGGTGGGGACGCCGACCTCGACGGTCGTTCGGGACGGGCGAGGAACGACCTTCCCCCTCGGCGACAACTGACGGCGAGTCCCACATCGAAGCCCCTCCCTCAACGAGCGAGGTCGCAAGACCGAGCGAAGTAGGGAGGAGCCGGTTACGTGAACTCCGGTCGGCCGATGGGTCACACGGATGGCCGGGAGGCCGATGGCTCAGGCGGACGGGGTTCCGAGGTACTTCTCGTTGAACTCGTACTCGCCGTCGTCGTTTTCGATCAGGTACTCGCCGTAGTAGGGGACGCGGTTGGCGACGACCGTCTCGAACGTCTCGGCGATCTCACCGCGGGTCATCTCCCCCATCGACCGGAGGTCGTCGTTCCGGTTGAGACAGCCCTTCAGATAGCCCTCGTGTGTGACACGGACGCGGCCGCAGTTCGCACAGAACGACTCGTTCTCGACCGGATCGACGATCTCGACCATTCCGCCCGGTCCGCCGCCGTCCTCGCCGACGTAGTAGCGCCGCCGGTCATGCATCTCCCGCCGTTCGACCCGGTCGGCGATCCCCGTAAGCCAGTCGTGGACCCGTTCGATCTCGATGTTCCACTCCGGCTTGCCGGTCAACTCGGGCATGTACTCGATGAGCTGGAGCTGCAGCCCCTCGTTTTCCGCGACGTACTCGACCATCTCCTCCACGTAGCCGGCGGTGTGCGTGAAGACCACCATGTTGAGCTTCACCGGATCGAGTCCGGCGTCAACGGCGGCTCTCACGCCCTCCATCACCTGATCGTACGCGCCAGACTTCGTCACCGCCGCGAAGTCGTCGGGATCGAGCGCGTCCTGTGAGACGTTCACGCGGTCGAGCCCCGCGGCCTTCAGATCCCCGGCCCGACCGGGAAGAAACGTCCCGTTCGTCGTCATCGAGGTCTCCATCGAGTCGGGGGTTCGGCGGATGATCTCCTCCAGATCCTCCCGAAGCATCGGCTCACCGCCGGTGAACTTCACCTTCTCGACGCCATAACCCTCGACCACCTCCAGAAAGCGGACGACGTCCTCCGTGCCCATCTCGTTTTCACCCGGCTCCATCGGCCCGCGGGTGTCACCCAACCCCTCGTTGTGACAGTAGATGCAGTCGAAGTTGCAGCGATCGGTGAGCGAGACCCGCACCCCCGTTACCTCCCGCCCGAAGTCGTCCGCGAGTGGACCGCTCATGTCCGGATGGAGAGACCACGAGTGCTTAAGCTTCAGGGTCGTTCGGGAACGAACGTAACACCGAGTGATTACGCCACCCGCGTGGATCGGCTCTCGCCTACGACGGGACGGTTCCCGCCACGCGTTCGAGTTCGGCGGGGTCGACGTCGGCCTCGAAGAGCCGCGCGCCGCAGTCGTCACAGGTCGCCGCGAGCACGTCGTACCGTCGACAGCAGGACTCGACGACGGTCGTCCCCAGCGTCACGGTGCCGTCACACGTCGGACAGCGCTCGACGAAGAGCCGAAGGCTCCCGAGCAGCTCGCTGCGCCGAGCGGTCGACAGCGCCGTCCACCCGTCGAACCGGTCCGCGAGCACCGCCGCGGCGGCCACGTCGGCGACGAACGCCGGCCGTGACTCCCATTGGCCGATCCACTCGCCGTCGAGCGACGCGACGAAGGCGTAGCCGCGGTCGACGAGCGAGACGAGATCCGCGTCCACCTCGAGGAACCGAGCCAGCTCCTTCGCGTCCTCATCACCGTCCGCGACCGCCGCCGATCGGTCGACCCACGCGGCATGAAACGACTCCTCCAGCACGTAGTCGTCGACGGTCGGGTCCTCACGCAGGACGCCGGCATCCAGCAGCGCTCGACCCGGATCCACGGACGATCCGTCTCCATCCGCCGCCTCGTCGCCGCCTCGATCCGGTCCCTTGTCGAACCATGCCAGGACGCGGTCCGGCAGGTATCGTTTCGTCAGCATCGGGGTCCCGGGAACGAGATATCCCCTGACCGCGATGGTCACGACCGAGAGGACGAACACGGCGAGCGCCCACGGGATCGAGATCGCCGCAACGACGGCTGCCATCATCGCGGCGATGGCGAGGTTCACGAGGGTGCAGGGGAGACAGCGGTTCGCCCCGGTGTAGCGCGGATCGCGGAGCCACCGCGGTAGGCCAACGGTTCGGTTCATACGGCATGAACGTCCACATGGGACGTAGTTATGACACTCATACCGGTCCGGTTCGGTCCCCCTACGTGCCCCGGAGGACGCGTTTCTCGACGACGTCCGGCGAGATGACCGGATTCACGTATCCGCGTCCGAGCCGGCCCGGATCTGAACGCATGGCACGGCAGAACCTCATCCGACGTGCCGTCTCGCTCGCTCACACAGCTTCTCGACGGCTTCGGGCTCGGGGGATGAGAGGCCTTCGCGATCACGAACCACGGCGACCGTTTCACAGACGACGGCGACACAGTACTCGTGGAAGGGAGCCTCCGCTGTGGCCTCGTCGGTCAGCCGGCGGAGCGCGGGAAGCCAGTCGAGGTGCTGCTCGACGAACGTTCGGTACGCCGCATCCGCTTGCGCCCGACGGAGCGCGCCCGCGTACTCGAGCAGCAACGCGAGATGGTCCGGCGCGTAGGCCGCGGGGATCGAGACTCCCGCGGCGGCGTATCGGTCCCGCATGTCGGCCGCCGCCGGTCCCGAGCGCAGCCCGTCGCTCGCGGGGCCGCCATACCACGGCCGATAGACGGACTCGATCACCGGCGCGTACGGCGTGGCTCGTCCCTCGAACAGCGCGATGTACTCGCCGTCGAAGGCGGCCCTGGTCTCCGGAGCCGTCTCGAGGGCGCTCGAGCCGTCCGGAAGCGGGATCGACAGGGTCTCCGCGAGGCGCGTGAGTTCCGCCGCGAACCGCCCCTCCCTGACGTCGCGATGAAGCCGCTCGTCGGGATGTGTAACGCCCTCGGCGAGCAACGTGTAGAGCGACTCCCACGCCTCGCGGTCCTCGGCTCGTTCGTTCGTCGCGTCGCTGGTCGGTCGATGCGGATCGTCACGGTCGGGTTGGCGTCGGTATGACATTGGTGTGGATCTCGTCACGTCGGGTCGAGGGGTTTCGGTACCATGCCGATCGGATTCACGGCGTCAGCGGGGCGTTGTACGCCGCCACGATGATCAAATAGCGGAGCGCGACCCCGCCGAGCACGACGAACCCGAACTTCATCGTGTAGGCTCCTCGGACGAACCGAGCGAGACGCTCGCTGGCATGGAGGTCCACACGGCGCTCGACGGCGATCAGCGCGACGGACAGCCCCAGCGGTAACACGAGGCCGACCGCAACGACGCCGCCCCAAAAGACGAGCGCGTGCTCCGCGGTCAACAGCTCGAAGGCGGCCACGGCTCCCGGACCACCAGACGAGAGCGTCGCCAACAGAAGCGTCAACACGACGATCTCGGCGAGAATCACGGCGTCGTCGGCCACGCTGAAGGCGGTGACGTTCACGCCGTCGATCCCCTCGAACAGGATCGTCGCGCCGACCGTGGCCGCGAGCCCGATCGAGAGCGCGCTGGCCAAAAACAGGAACGGAAGCAGGGCTCCGTCCCACAGCGGAACGGTCGCCGAGACCTCGCCGAGTTTGAGCCCCGTGTACGCGACCATCCCCAGCGCGAGCCCCGAGCCGACTCCCGAAAGCACGAGCTGCCCCGCGCGACCGGGGTCGGTCCGGACAGCCACCCGAGCGAGACCCGTATCGAGGGGGATGCCGGACCACGCCTCGATACGGGTCGTGATCCTGCGGGGGAATCCGCTCGTGCCGACGGGATCGTCACGAACCCGACCCTTGACGGTTATTCTGTTGGGATGCCACAACAGCCAGAGTGCCTGCAGGGCGGCCACCGTCGTGAACAGCACGATGATCCAGGTGCCGATCACGAGCCAGGAACCGAAGTTGGTGAAGAGCAGCGGAAAGAGCATGGCTCGCAACGGCGCGCCGAGGTGGAAAAACAGCAGAAAGAACATTCCCGCCGCGATGGCCATGAGCGAGAGGACGACGCCCCACTGCGTGATCGGACGCATCGATCGTTTCGTCGATGCGTCCCCGGCCCGCCGGCCGACCACGTCGGCGGCGACGCCAGTCAAATACGCACCGCCGGCGAGTCCGCTGAAAAACAGGTACGCGGCGATGTACCAGCCGTACTCCTGTTGGGTCATCCAGACGAGCCCGTCCGGACTATCCATCATCGTCCTCCACCTCCGCGGTAGCCACCGTCGTGGGTTCGAGGACGAGCGCCGGACCGCCATCGTCCGCCTGGAACCGCTCGGCGGCCTCCTCGGAGGCTTCTCGGATCAGTTCGTTGATCGGCCCGGCGTCGAGCGCGCCCGTCACGCAGTTGTCGACGCAGGCGGGCGTCCCACGGGCCGTTTCGGATTCCTCACGGGGCAGGGAGCCGTGGCCGTCGCCCGCCCCGGACCCGAGACAGCCGTGGCACTTCTCGGCCAACTCGTTCTCGCCGAACTGGACCGCGCCGTACGGACAGGCGTACGAACAGTAGTTACAGCCGATACACCGCTCCTGGTCGACGGTGACGATGCCGTCCTCCTCCCGCTTTTCGAGGGCGTGAGTCGGACAGACGTCCCGGCACTCGGGCTCGCCACAGTGGTAACAGCCCATGGAGATCGATATCTCCTCGTAGTTCGGGAACGCGCCCTCGCCGACGTGTTCGACGCGCCGCCACGTGACGCCCTCGTCGGGATCGACGTCGTTTCGCACCTGACAGGCCTGCGCGCAGGCGTGACAGCCGATGCATTCGTCAGGATCGAAATGGAAGCCCCACTGGCTCATCGGCGGTCACCTCCGGCGAGCGTGACCTCGACGGGGTGGTTCCTGTCGGTCTGTCCGCTGACCGGTTCGACGTGTCTCTCACCGTTCAGCTTCATGACGTTGGCGCCGGCTTGATCCGGGGCGATCGAGTACTCGCCGAAGCCGGAGACGGTGAACAGCCAGCCGGGACGGACGCCCTCGTAGACGTGCGCGACGAGTTCGACCTCGCCGTCCGGCGATTCGACGCGAACCCGATCGTCGGTCTCGATCCCGCGTGGCTCGGCGTCGACCGGATTGATGTGTAACAGGTTGCCCTCGTACTCCTCGTACCTGAATCCGAATCGATCGTGATACTCCTCACGGGCCTCGTCGAGCGCCTGACAGTGGCCGCGGGACAGCTGTTCGACGAAGCCGTCGGTCAACAACAGCGGGTACTCCTCGTCGGTCGTCTCGCCGTATCGGTCGTCATCCGGCGGATGCCACTCCGGAGCGGTGCTCGCACCGGTCTCCTCGGCGAGCGCGGCGTACTCGTCCACGACGTCGAGGTCGAACTGGAACTTCCCGGTTTCGGTGTCGAAGCCGTCCTCGCGCCACTGCTCGTACTCGACGTCCGAGACGATCGCGTAGCTTCGGTCGGCGACCTCCTCGAACGACAGCTCGATCCCCGAGAGCTGCTCGTCGTAGAACTCGGCGGCGTCCTCCCACGGGAAGTACTCTCCCCACCCGAGCTCCTCGGCGAGCGCCTTGTAGATCCCGTAATCGGTTCGAGAGTCGCCGACCGGCTCGATGACGGCCTCGGAGGCGGTGACCCAGCCGGACGTACTGTACGCGCCGTCCCCACCGGTATCGAGGAACGGCTGTTCCAGCGTCGAGGCGCCGGGGAAGACGACGTCGGCGCGGCGGCTAACGCCGCTCCAGAACGCGTCGACGGTGATCACCAGCTCCATCGATTCGAGCGCCTCGGCCCACGCGTCGCTGTTGCCGCTTTTCAGCGGAGCCGACCAGTTGTTAACGAACCCGAGGACGTCGCCACGCTCGACCGCCGTCGGGACGGCGTTGTGCGAGAGGTCGCGGACGTGACGCTGATACGGATAGTCGTCGTAGTCCGGCGTCGGACGGTCCTCGTGGTTGGCGGGGACGTCGATCCCCCGTTCATCGAAGGGGTCCGCAAGCGAGAAGCCCGTCCGCCAGTGGCGGGTGCCGCCCTCGCGGTCGACGTTGCCGACCAGCCCGTTCAACGCGTGGACGTTCTGGCAGTTCTTGAAGCCGTTCCCCTGAAACGCCAGGCCGGTCCACGGGAACGCGACCGACTTGGGGGCGGCCTCCGCGAAGCCGACTGCGATCTCGCGAATCACGTCCGCATCCACGTCGGTGATCGCCGCGGCCCACTCGGGAGTCGTCTCGGCGACCGCCTCACGATACGCGTCGAAGCCGTACGTCCAGTCCTCGATGAACTCCTCGTCGTACAGGTCCTCCTCGATGATGACGTGGCCCATCGCCAGCGCGAGCGCGCCGTCGGTCCGCGGCTCGATCGGGATCCAGCGATCCGCGACCTCGGCCGTCTTGGTGTATCGGGGATCGATACACACGAGCGTCGCGTCGTTTTCCCCGATAGCGTCCATGATCGCCTTCGGCTCCCACTGGCCGCGAAACGACTCCATCGGGTTTCGCCCCCATGCGATGATGAACTCGGAGTGCTGCCAGTCCGGCCACTCTCGGCCGTAGCCGGCCATCCATTCCCAGGAGTCCGAGAAGGGTCCGTGACAGGTCGTCTTTCGACCGACCTGCAGCGGCGCCCCGTACAGATCTCGGAACAGAAGGTCGTGGAACTCGCCGTGGATGGGGTATCCCTGATAACGAAGCAGCTTCTCCGGGCCGTGTTCCTCGCTGAACGTCTCGAGTCGCTCCGCGGCGTAGGAGATCGCCTCCTCCCAGTCGGCGGCACGTAACTCGCCGTCCTCCCGGATGTACGGACGGGTGATCCGGTTTGGATTGTAGGTCTTATCGATCTGGGCGAGCCCCTTCGAGCAGAGCGTCCCATCCGTTCCGGGGCCCGCGCTGGCTTTCGGATGTCCGTCGACCCCGGTCAGATCGACGACCTCGCCGTCCTCGAGAACGACCTCCTGCCCGCAGCTGGCACGACAGATCCAACAGTTGTTGTGGACCGTTCGTCCGCCCGACGCCTCCTGCGCGCCGACGTCGGACCCGCTCCCTACACACCCGGCTGCTGCGGCCGACAGCGCCCCGGCCGCGCCCTTGAGAAACGTCCGTCGTCGGACGCCTTTCGATCCCTCCTTAGTCATCGATGAACACCCTCGGCCACATGCGTTTCCGTGACGTGGATACGCCAGTCGCCGGCGAGGGTCTAACGCCTCATCGTGAGTTCTTTTAAGTGCCGTCGTCGGAGCGGCCGTTCGTCGCCTCGAGCACGAGTTTCCGCTCGGCGGCGGAGAGCCGCTGTGAGAGGGTTCCCTTCGAGACGTCGAAGGCGTCCGCGAGCGCCTCCAGCGACGTCTGCCGCGGTTCGTCGTAGTACCCTGATTCGACGGCGTATCGGAGCGTTTCCCGTTCAAGTGCCGTCAGAACGCCGAAATCAACCGTTCGAAGGTCCGAAAGATCGGAGTCGGGGTCGATCTCGCCGAGCTTTCGGACGGTGACGTTGCCGATCGCGGAGAGGTCCTCGACGATCTCGGTGAGCAGCTCCCGCGATCGGACGTACGCCTCTATCCGGACTCCGGCTTCGGTCACGTCAGTGATGTCGCCGCTGAAGCCGTCACGATCGAGGACCTCGTAGTAACACTGTCCGTCGTGGCAGGGCTGTTCGACCTGTTCGATCCGTGCTTCGTTCCGGTCGGCGGGAGCGCCCTCTATCGTGAGCGCACAGCGCCTGCCGTCGGAGTGACGCGAGACGGAGCCAAGCGACTCGGCACACGAGCAGAGTCGCTGCATCGCACAGGGGTGGGTTTTCGGAAGGGCGAGCTCGAATTCGACGTAGAGATCGAGGGTATCCGCATCCGGAAAGAGGACTCCCATGTAGCGTCGTATCGGCCACGTGGCGATGGGTCCACGGCCGAATATTGAAGCGCTTTTTTATAGCCGGGAGCCGGTACCGTTCGCCCCACCAAACCCGCTCGGGCATCGAACGAGCGTTCGGTTCACCATTCAC
>LFFM01002024.1_pt1 | contig 13594 bp, 10 predicted proteins | sample 643131 | NCBI WGS metagenome assembly LFFM01 (sample SAMN03777445, study PRJNA286221) | soda lake metagenome | biome: soda lake; feature: Kulunda steppe; material: water; isolation source: sample Tc-Br brine of Tanatar trona crystallizer | place: Russia: Kulunda steppe | collected 2011-07
CATCTGGGCGTACGGATAGGTGAATCCGACCCTCAGATAGCGCTGACTTAGTGAGTGGCAACACTGTTTTACGAGGCTATTTAACGGCTATTTTCCCTGTATTTTGACCAACCCTTGGTTTCGACTCGAGGGGTGTTTTGCGCGTCTTCGACGAATCGGGCTTGTTGGGTCAAATCTCGTCCCAGCGGGTGGGAAACCCCCTTACGGAGTGTGCCTAAGGGCACGTGCTCAAAAAATTACTTACGCCTCCGCGAGCTCGAGTTGATGCACCGGAAACGGAGGAGTGCTGATCCGTATAGATCTTACTCCAATTGTAGCGCTTTGCTCGCGGCTTCGATCGGATCGGTATAGAACACCAGTTCGAGTTCGTCGAGGATCTCGTCCGGTATTTTGCTGAAACTGTCTTTGTTTTTGGCAGGCAGGAGTACCGTTCCCGCACCCGAATCGACCGCCAGTTGGAGCTTATCGACAAGCGAACTTGCTTCGACCAGTTCGCCCATGAGGCTCATACTACCGAGTATCACTAGACTGGGTCGTACTGGTCGATCGAGGATACTGGAGATTATTCCTATCAAGAAGCCAACGCTGGTAGCTGTTCCTTCCGAGGCATCTGATGGGTTCAACACCTGTACTTTGATGTCATGGTCGTCGAGGGTTTCGTCTCGAGAGAGCTCCCGCATATTTGCTTTGAGGTAATCGTAGGCCGTTTGGAACTCTTCTTTCATTTGAGAGTCAGGGGTCCCTGAGATGCTTTTCTTCCCTTTCCCTGGTAGTGCCTGTGTTTCAATCCGGAAGACTGCATTACTGGACCCCGAATTCCCGATTGTGTATATCGAGCCTGGTTGTTGTGATCCCTGGGGGATGAGTGTCTCTTCTGCTTCCTCTGGGACGGTCACGAAGATTTCCTCACGAGTATCTAAATCGGTGTAGGAGAAGTTGACTGCTCTGTACTCCATTCCGCCCATTCGCTTGAGTTGTTCTTTCACCCGTCGCCGGCCTTCCATTGCAAACTCAAGGTACTCACGGAGTTCTTCTTTCGTGTATTCCCCGTGTGGGTGAAGCATCTTGAGAAAGCCCGAGACGGTCTTTCGGACGGCCTTCTCGTCACGCTGATTCAGGTGGTCTCCGAAAGCGAAGTACTCGTTAATCACATCCCCTTGTGATTCCTTTCGGAGTTCGCGCATGAACTCGGAGTAGTAATCGACGATGAAACCAAACTGATCGTCGAAGAATTCCGATCGCATTTTGGGGATTTCCCAGCCGGGAAGGTAGTAGTGGAAACGATCGATCAGTGCGAGATCCTGCATCTCGTCCGGGAACGGTTTGAAGAGGTGTGAACTTTTCAAAACCCCCTCTACGTCGAGGTCGATATTCCCAACGTAGACCATCGACGCACGTGCTGTGAGTTCCTCTGTTCCGCGAGAGAAGCTCCCCGACTCCATGTAATCTTTGAGCATCTGGACGGCTTCCGAATCGGAGAATCGCAATCCACCAACTTCGTCAAAGGCGACGACATCCCACCGTCCAACAAGCCCGATCTGGCCCGTGTTAAGGTTCAAGAACAACTTCGCGACTGTCGTTTTTCCACCAGAGATGAGAATCGAATGTGGGCTGATTTCGCGGTACAGGAAGCTCTTTCCGGTCCCGCGCGGCCCGAGTTCGACGTAGTTGTAATTGTTTTCACAGAGCGGGAGACAACGGGTGAGAAACAGCATCTTCTCGCGATCGCTGAAACTGGTGGGATCGTATCCTATACTGTGCAAAAGCAGATCCCGCCACTCATCGCGCGTGAATTCCTTACGTTGCTCTTTGATCTCCTCGAGATCGAGGCTCGACACCTGGATGGGTTTGAACGAGTCGATTCCGAAGATGCTGTGTTCAGAGCCGACGTTGTCTGGAATGTATTCGAGATCGATAATTGCCCAGACACCGCCACCAAGCAGCTTCGGGTGTTTGCTGACGAGGTGCTCGTTAATCTCCACGTCCGTAAGATTCAGATTGACGAACGACCCGACGTAGGCATCTTGGCGCTCGTCCAGGCGGACGGACACTTTGTCGATGACGCGGTATCGGCCACGCTCACGGACTTCTGATTTGATGAACTCCGCCTCATCGGGTCTGACGTAGTGCTTTTTCAGGATCTGTTTGACTGTCTCGACTCCCTCTTCGATCGCTGCCTCGCTGTCTGTCGCACAGTACTGTCCAACGAGGTATTCGAGAACGTACGTCGGAACGTTCGCCCCGGCTTTGATGTCCTGGACGAGGTCTTTCCGGACGACACGCCCGGGGAAGTGCTCGAGCGCCTTTTGATCAAGTTCACGACGAGTCATTAGATATCGAAGTCCTCCCGCGTAATGATGTTATTCGTTGCTTCACCTGTGGCCACCGTCTCTCGGGTTTCCTCATCGATCGCTTCGAACAAAATGGTTGCGTCCTCATCAAGTTCCCCGCTTTTCAGGCGGATGGTTGTCTCGTTTTCGCCTTGATTTATTTCGACGCGCTTTGGCTCAGCCACTTCACGGCCATCGACGGTTGCAGTGAGTCGGAGTGTAGGCGTCCGAGTAAACGACAGTTGACTGCTGCGGGCCGTGACCGTCACGTCGACAATCGTGTTCGAGACGCTCTCTGGGAACGTAACCTCGTACTCGATCGGTGCGTCTTCGTCCTCGCGCTCAACGGTCGTTACCGTGAGACAAGGAACGACAAGCTCTTGCATCGAGATCCCACCATGGAAGTAACGCATGTTCCCACCGGCGGCATAGAAGCAGGCCACGCTTCGTGGGAAAAACAGCCGAAGATCGGCTGCATCGATACCGAGTTGACGCAGCTGCTTGTCATCGAATTCGATGATTTCGTCACCCGGAATAACCGGCGCATCTACGTTGGCGACGGCAAATCGTCGTTTCGTGAACGCAACACCGTCGAGTGCGTCGACTTTGTCCCTGTCCGGGAGTTCTTCGGTGTAGAGGAAGCCGTGGTCTGCAGTGACGACGAATCGGGTATACCCAACCGCACGGAGACGCTGAATAACATCTTCGACGTCACGAACGTGATCGGCGACCTGTCCGAACGCTTTGTCGTCGTCGAAGCTCTCCCCAAGCTTGTCGATGGTTCCGGAGTAGATGATCCTTGCTGGAGTGCCCGCTTCTTTCAGGGCCGACTGGGGGGCGTTAAGGATATCATCGATATCGGAAACAGTAAAGCCGGCATCGGCGAAACGCGCTTTTCGATCACCTTTGTTCGACATTTCAGTGTCATCGATCGAGACGACCAGGTCGTCATCTGAATCGAGTTCGAGCGAAAGTTCTCCGGGGAGGTGCGCCGCCATTCCGACCTCCGTAATCGAGGGGAGGGCAGCCGAGGAGAACGTCGTCTGCTGGTCAGTCTCCTCGTCGGATTCGAACCGCTGTTCGAGTTCTCGAGCTAATTCGTAGCGAAGCCCGTCACAAATGAGAACGGCGGTTCCTTCCTCTCGCTCGACGTGTGTGTCGAAGAATTCGGTCTGTGGTGTTCCGAGAGCGGGTTCGGTGGCCAATCCATCGGCGACCGGTCGGTTGAGCGTGCGAAGAAAGGTGACGTAGGACGTCGTAATTCGGTCACGGACGCCGTGGAGTCCGTCGACCGCACGGCGATTCTCCTGTACACTCCGAACGTATCGACGATAGGCTGCGTCGATCGTCCACCAGTCCCTGGTGTACCGATCAGCAAGCGTCTGTGGGTCGTATCCTTCGGCTTCGATTTCCTCGATTGCCGACCCAGTCTTGTGTAGCACCTCGAGTCCATACTCGAGAATGTCCCAGTAACCTGCGTGACCCTCATCGTACCAGAAGCCGTTCTGTCGGCGTTCGACGACGGGTTCGAGATCGGTTGCGAGCGCTGGAAGTTGGTCGTAGTCGGCTTTCATGAGTCGATTCAGACAGAGCCGAACGAGTCCATCGTCGATCTGCCGAAACGCGTTGGATTCCCACTCGAGTGCGTCTGAGGCGATGACTTCCTCGATGAGGTTTCGATCGTCGCTCACAACGGCGGCGAACTCGAGGTAGGTCGCGGTATCGATTTTTTGCCAGTACGCACAGAAACGGGCCGCTTCTCTCGTGTCGTCGGCTGCAAGCCGTGAGTAGCGGGCGGTAGGAGAGGTGTGTTCGAGTTCACCGAAGAGCAATTCCGTTGCGATCTCCTCGGCATCGAGCCCGGCTGCAATCCCGTAGGTCTCCTCGAGGAGGTGTGTCCACTCGTGTGCCTGGCCGTGTTCTTCGATCGTGTCCCGGTATACGTCGGGATCGGCGAGATACTCGACGAGGTAGTCTCGCGGGGAGTGATTCGGCGTGTCGAATAGGACGCAAAAGAACGCCCGGCTCAGTTGGGTTTCGTTCTGCCCCCAGTTGGCGTACTCCTCTGGGATTCGATCTTCCTTTCCGACGAGGTATTTCGAGGCTGGGCGGTCACCTACTGTCGCACTGGGACGGTACTGGCGGCCGAGTCGGTGGACGTCCATGAACCAGTCGGCGTCGTCGCGCCACTTTGGGACGTAGAACAGCCACTGCTCGTCGATGTCGTTGTCTTCCTCCCAGAGCCGGCGCTTGAGCTCGAGGAAGCTCCCCTCGTATCGGGCGACGTTGACGCCGCTGTCTTCCATCGCGGCCTCGATCTCGTCGATGACGTTCCCGTACTTTTCGCTCGAGTCGTACCAGACCCAGACGGGATGGCGCTCGAACTTTTCCTCGAGTTCGGCAATGACCTGTGTGACCGTATCGGCCATTAGCGAACCACCAATGTCGCGTTTTGTTTCCCACGTCGCATATTCTCACTTACCCGTCATTGAGTGACTATTACTATAAGAGTCTGGTAGTTCGATCTGGTTCGCTCAGAAATTTTCGGCCACTGTCTCGGTATCGTAAGAAAGAGCCAATAGTACCAAGAGCACGGCTCGAGAGGCCCAGCATGGCTCGAGGAAGTCCTCATCTCCAGTTTCTTCGTGGGTTTACCAAAGACGAACTGCAGGCAATTCCGGAGCGGTGCGAGTGGTGTCAGGTGCGGAAAACGGATGTTTCGGTAAATGACCGTTCGATCTCCATACAGGAGCCGATCGATCGGAACGTCTCGAGTGGGAACATTACGTACACCGATGCAATGAGGGATATTCGCCGCGAGGTCCTAATTCCGGGACCGGAAACGATACCACAGAAAATTCGAACGGTGCTTCGGGTAACGCCAGTCTCGACATCGACAGGTGGTGGCGACAGCGGTGAGATGTCCGAAAACTGATTTACGGCGCAGTTGTACGGTGCACTCACGGCGACAATCACTGGACCATATACGGTGAGAACGGAGTATCGGCTCGACGTACACAATCGACCGTCTGCGGATCTGTACGTCGAATTCCATACCGATGAGGGAGATTATCTCATCGAAATGAAACGGGCACTACCAAATCTGAAGGCTCAGGATATCAAACGGCAACTCGAGCGCTATCACAAGGCGATGGAGATGGGGCTCGGGCGAACGAGGGAACGAACCTTCCTCTGTATCGTTGGAGAGGACACAGAGCCGGCGACGTACGGCGAGTCACGGAAGTCGTGACCGCTATCGGAGTACATGGACGTGCCGTCGACGATCGATGAAATCGAGGACGAACTCGAGCGGGTCGAAGTAATATCGAATACGTTCTTGTAACCACCACTTCCCACCTCGATAAGACCTGCTCTGCTTGTCACGGAGGCGTTTCTTTATACTCCTGTATATGGGTTGAACACGGGAAGTGGACGATCAGGATCGTCACGCTCTATATTTGCGAGGAAGTGCTGGGTCTTTTTAATCAACTCCTCTTCTTCCTCAAACTCGACTGTATCGATCCCGTACGTTGATGAGATTTCGTCGATACTTGCACTACTGAAATCTGTTGTTTTGAAGATTCGGAACCGCTCATGAGGTTTTCGAACTAGTTCCGGATTCCCCCTTCAAAGATGAAATTCTCCGAGAATAGCGCCTACCTCTGACCCGACACCCGTTGTAGCATCACTGACTGCTGCAAAGGCAACTGATTGATCAAGCACGGACATCGACGGTTCATCGTCACCAGCTTCCTGTTCCGTAGGGATTGCAACGTCGGTCGCGAGGAACGCACGAACGCCGAATTCTTCTCGAAATGACATACAAATGTCCTCGAGAGCTTGTTTGAAACTTCCGTGCCAATCAGCGGTGACGTGATTCTTTGGGTCAAACAGTGGGTCATTGATAAACGGATTCTCGAGCTGTTCTCCATCATCATAGACGTACTCCGCGTCGAACGCTGTATATGGCCCCATCACGAACATATCGTGATCGAGATCGGATTCAGGTGGTTGGGGAACATCCCGTTGAATATGCGCGAACACCGGTTCTCCGTCAAACCTGAACCCGTAGTTCCGATTACCCATTACCAATACTGGCCCAGTGAATACTGAATAGGTGTCGATTTTTGCCACAGAGTTTTTGTTAATAACTGTTAACCTAATCAAAGAGGGCTACGTAGATAGGACTGCCATGACAGAGTTCCTAGGGATGGATATCTTCGATGCGCTGGACAACGGGGACGTGATCGAATACGTAGAGCAGCGGCTATTTGACGGGAAGATCGATACGTTGGAGCGGCATATCGAACGGAAACAAGCGCTAGCGGAGCCGACGAGATATAGCATCCTCTACTTGCTCTTCGAGTACGAGGAGATTTCTAGGAAGCGTCTCGCTGCGGAAACAGGCCGCGATAGCAACGCCTTACAACATCACTTGAGAGACCTCCTCGACACAAACCTTATCGCGAAAATCCCCGCTCCCGAAGATGCTGATGGACGACAGACCTACTACCGGATTACGACGCTCGGAAAGCAAGAGATCGCCGGCGATATCGACCACCTCGTGGGTGGCCACGCAGATGAGGATCGCTACAAGTTACTCGGCGATCCAGAGCTTGTCGAGGGAATGTCGGATAGTAGTGATAGACGACGAATCCTCGTAGACATAGATGAGGGAGAAGCGGCGGATCTGCAAAACCATCAGACTAGTCTTCGATCGCGGGGATACGATTTCCAACAAGTAGCCAACCAGGAGTGATCGTAGCAGATGTCTACCACTATCGGAGGAATATTCGACTTCGATGACACACTTGCCCCCGATTCGACGACACACTTGCTTCAGGAATACGGGTGTGACCCGCAGGAGTTCTGGTTTTCGGATTTTCCAGCCCGTGTCAACGCTGGATACGATCCAACAGTCGCCTATCTTTCGTTATTGCTCGATAACGTTGGAGAAGACCAACCGTTCGGTGAACTCACAATCGAAGATCTCGAGTCAGTCGGAGCAACGTTGAACGAGCTGCTCTCCCTGGACTACCCGGTCTTTTTCGTGACATCCATGCGATCGTAGACGAATATGCGGATTCAACAGTTAATTTTTATATTGTCTCGGAAGGACTCGAGCCGATAATCACGGGAACCGAAATCGCTGATCAGTGTGAGGCAATATATGGATCGCGATTGGATGTAGAGGCTGAGGGTGTCGTTACTCGTATTCAACGACCAATATCGTTTACTGACAAAACCCGATACCTCTACGAGATTAATAAAGGAATCCCTCCTGAGACTGCCCAGGAAAATCCATACAGAGTAAACACGCAGATGGATCCGGAGGATCGTCGAATTCCGTTCGAGAATATGATCTATATTGGAGACGGGATTACGGATATTCCGTGTTTCTCCCTGGTCAAAGACCGAGGCGGTCGAGTCTTTGGGGTTATCAACAGTGATGATGGGTCGGTAAAACAACGCGCAATAAGAGAGATTGGATCACCAAGACGAGCTGGTAATCTGAATCGGCCGTCGTATGGCGAAGGTGGGCAATTGGGTTCGCTGCTTCGATTGACTATCGAGGGAATCTGTACTGATCGGGCTATCGATCAGCTTGAGGCACTGTGATACCTTTTAAACGTGAGTTCCCGCGTCATAGACGCAGGGCGCCCAACACGGTACGAGTTGATCAATAAAAATTAGTTACTATACTTTTAGTATCTGTTGAAGAAAGAAGGAAGATATGGTTGATGTTGAGAATCCAGGGACAAAGCAGGTAGAAACTCTCTTACAGAACGTTGAGGATGGCTCGTACGTCATTCCGTATTTCCAGCGAGGATTCGAGTGGCAGCCTTCGATGGTCGCCGAACTTTTCGAGTCTATTCTTCAAAATTACTATACTGGGCTACTATTGTTTTGGGATTTAGATACGAAACGTGGGGAGGAAGAAAAATGGGATCCAATTTGGGGTTCAACCCTCGAAAACACCCCCGAGAAAGCAGTTCTCGACGGTCAGCAACGACTCTCCTCTCTGTACTACGCAATTCACAACCCGGAGGAGAAATTTCCCAGTCGAAAATCCTACTATGTCTTCTATCTGGATCTGATTTCGGTTCTCAATGAGGAATATGAAGAGTCGGTCTCCTATCGATACTTCCAGAATTATCGTGATTGGGATCAGTTGCGGAAGAATAGAGAAAACTGGATAGATCGTGGAAAGGTTCCGCTCTGTATCCTCTCGGCTACTGATTCGAAGTATCCAAACAAGAAATACATCGATTCACAGGAGTTCGAAGCGTGGATTGACCAGTTCATTGCGGAACGGAGTTCAGACTTACCAGCAGACATCAAACCGTGGGACGTTCGCGATGTTTTTGTGAGCATCTTGGATTATACCTTCGTGGACTATCCGCTGAGTAACGACCGCAACATTCACGACATTTGTAATATATTTGCGAAAGTGAACGCAAGCGGAATGAAGCTCTCAACGTTCGATCTGATGAACGCTTTCCTCTACCCGAGTGGGGTCAAGCTTCGAAAAGAACTCTGGGAGAGAATGGACAACGAGACGCTGAAGAGTATCGACTCGAATATGAACGAATATCTTCTAAAGACAATCTCGCTGGTCAAACAGAACTACTGTTCGTCAAAATATCTCTATAATCTCATTCCTGGTGAGGAAGTAACCAGAAAAGATAGCACTGGTAGTAGGTACGAGGAGGTATTGGTCGAGTCGGGTGAGGAGTTTGAACAGTTGTGGAACACGTCCTGTTCGTATATGGAACAGGCTCGAGAGATCATCATGAATACGGGCGATGCGGAGTTCGGAGCGATAAAGACTAGCTTTATTCCAAACAGTACCATTGTACCGGTCTTGGCGGCTATTCTCTGGGAATATGATGGTGATACTGACGATCCTGAATTTAAGCAAACACTCAGTCAATGGTACTGGTCGGCAGTCCTCTCTCAGGATTACAGTGGGTCGTCAGACACCGTTATGGCCAAAGATTTCCGTGATTGGAAGGAGTGGATTGATAGTGGCAATCCCATCGAACGAATCATGAAGATCGACGAGGAGTTCATTGACGAACTCGATCTCAGATCCGTCGATAAAGGTTCTGCCAGATACAACGCGATCATTTGTCTGTTGGCGTTGCACAATACAAAAGACTTCTACAAGCATCGAACCGTTGGAACAGGAGACTTCTCCGAACAGAAAATAAACGATCACCACATCTTCCCGAAGAAGGTCACGGGCTTGGCCCCCGAAAAATCCCAAACGTTTGCCAGTGCAAAGGATTCGATCGTTAACAGAACTCTCATCTTGGACGATACGAACAACAATATCAAAACGAAGCGACCATCAAAATATCTCCAGATGATGATCGATAAACACGGGAGAGAAGAAGCAGTCAGAGAACTCTTACGTAGTCATTTTATTTCTGATCAGGCATACGAGTCACTAAAACAGGACGATTTCGATACGTTTGTCCTCGAACGAGAGAAGGCAATCAAAGCGCACATCGTAGAAAATGTCGGCATTGGTGGTCGGAGCGGATAAGTCTGATTCTGAGTCTTCACCACCTGAATAGCCAACGATGATTCTTTCACTATAGATATCAACAATGGAATAAAAAGGCTGGGTTTACAGATCCTCGAGGAGACAATCGATATCCTCGAGATTGTCGTCGTCCCCGAGGAAGTAGACTTGCTCCTTGATGACCGCTTCTTCGTCGACCGTCGGAGCGTGCACTTGTTCTTCCATGCTAACAGGCTAGCGGAATACGTCGATAAATCTTTGGCCAGAAGGCAGCCGTTGATACAGTGGTGATCAGCCCCTGAACGGGTTTATCGGATCTACAGTGGGATGACGTGGGAAATGGATTGAACTGATCTGGAAGTAGACCAATAACGTTCCTGAACGAGCCGTTCTAAGCTAACTAAATTCTAACTACGATATTACAATTTGTCTAACTCGGTCTGCAGCAGATTGTACTCGTCCACCTTCTGGATGTTCTCCCAGATGCCGGCCTCGAAGTCCGGCTCGAACCCGTCGTCGATCAGTTCGTCGAGTCGCTCACCGAAGTCTCGAACGTCATCGAGTTGTTCCTGCACCTCTTCGAGTTCCGTGTTGAGTTCCCGTTGTCGATCACCGTCGGTACCCTCGAGCCGGCTTTCGATGCTCTCGAGGCGGTTCTCGAGGGTTTCGATCTTGGCGTCAACGTACTGGCCCCGAAGCTTGGGGAGGGTGTCGGCGTCTATTTCGTGGTAGTAAAGGAAGCAACTGAACGCGCCGTTGTCGCTCTCGAGGTGCCAGTAGATGGGGATGCGCTGGCCACGGCGGCGGTACTCCTTCGTGTGGTGATAGCGGAAGAAGTTCTCCTGTAGCCAGTCGGTCATGTCCTTATTGAGGAGATTCTCGATCTCGGCTTCCTTCTCGTAGACGTCGTCGAAGGTGGCCTTGATGCACTCGCGAATGCGATCGGTAACGTTCTCGTCGAACTGGTCGTCGAAGACGAGGATGCCGTCTTCGGTGGGGGTGATTTGGTCCTCGAGGTTGTCCCAGCGACCGAATAGGACGCCAAGGTAGTAGGAGAGGAGACGGCCGGCTGCTTCGCGTTTCTCGTCTCGAGTATATAGGCAATATTCTTTGCGTATATTTGCTACTGTATACGGGGATACTTCTAGCTCTTCACAAATTTCGCGAAGACTATTCTCGTTGTAATTGGCAACGTCTGAAACAATCTTATCAAGCTCATTCGAAGATAGTTGAGTCAAAGTAATTCTATCAGAGAAATCAGAGGCTGTTGCATTAATTTCCCCACTATTTTGAACGTGTGGATATGACGCTAAATTCTTTGGTAAATTTTCTCTAATCTGTTTTCGCGTTTCAGAGAGGATCTGATACTCATCAAAGACAAGACCATCTATGATACCTGTGATAATTCTAACATCAGACTCCGTGAGTTCTTTTTCAAATAAATAATTCTCAACACCAGCAGAGAACACTTGAACAAAATAATCTGGATCAAAATCAGCGGTATATTCAACAAGACCGCTCACACGCTTCCGACGCGAGATCCCAGTGCGGACAAGTTTGTCAATTTGCACCTCATAATCAATGGATCGTTTAACTGGTAGCCGTTTACCATCTCCGGTACCAAAATGTAAGCCTGGATTCAATCCATTCATTATAAAACGGTATAGGCTTGAACAAAACAATCCAATTAATACTGTATGCTTAATCTCATTTGACTCGATAAAGTGTGAAGTATGGCCATAAATCCTAGATTCAGATTTCTGTCTTGCAACAAGATAGTTCCCGAAGTCTCGGTATGTGAGACCAGAATTAAAGAAGTAATCGCTGTTTGACGTATCGCTCCCTGAATGTTCTTTTATATCCCTCCCATCATTTTCCCAGTACACAAAATCCTCGCGAAGATCATAGAACGGTTCATTTGTTCCGCTTTTTTGGAAGCAGAAATACTCATTTCCAATTTGTTCAGGTCGGATCTCCCAGAACTTTCTGACGAAGGTCTCGTCATCGCCGGTTCTTAGACCATGGCGGACAGTTGCCATCTCTCGCATCGTCGGATTAGTCTGAAATATATCTAACAATTCTTTCCCAAACCAGTAAATAAATGGTGTACGACCAATGTCTGCAAATGAGTCTTGATCAACAATATATGTGTCTGGGTGTCTGTCTCCTAAACGGTGTTTCTCAGTAATCTTTTTTAACCCAGTGATTTTATCTTCGAAAGTTGAATATTCCTCTTGTTCGTGCGTCATTCGATAGAACCGGGAAGAGCATTGAGTCTTGTCCAAACTCCTCATAACTAGAGAAATCGTATACGCATCCTTTTGCTGGTCAAACCCGTATCGTGAAAGATGCATACCTTCTAAAATCCGTCCCTTAGAGAGTAATTCAGGTCGCAATCCTCGATAACTGTATAGAAACATGAAATTCTCCGGAGTTATCGTTGAGATATAACCTTGAGAAACTGTCAATTCATTACATCGTTCAATAAAGGCGGTATATAGATCTCGGCTTCCGGTATAATTGCTTTTCACATACTTTTTTAGCTCACTCCCCATCTTGCTACTATCTAAATATGGAGGATTGGTCAAAACTAAGTCATATTCGCCAATGAATATATCTAACAGAAGTACACTTTTTTCCACTTCTCCAGCAAACATTTCTTCTATTGGATCATTCTGCTCGAGCGCTTCCTCAGCCAACTCCGTAACTTGTTCGAGCAACCCTTCTTTCACACTTTCCCACGACTCTTCCTCACCGGAGTACGACACCACAGAGGACTGCTTCGCCAGTCCCTCGCTGGTAAACTGCGTCTGGCCTGTCGCTCTAACCTCCTCGAGTTCCTCTTCAATAATCTCCTCGATCTGCTCTTCGATCCGAACGAGACTCCCCCATTCCCGAATATGCTCGAAACTCGTCCACACCTGCTCGAGTACCCGCCGCTCGAGTTCCGAATCAGCCCGCTCGAGCACCTCCTGTTTCTTCTCGCCGTTGACCAACACCGCGTTCGCAGAGACGATATTCATCCCCTCGATGGCCACCTCCGGGGCGTGACTCTTCGCTTTCACGTACAGCGACAGGGCCGCGATCTGGGCCGCCCCCTCGTCGATGTCGATCCCGTAGAGGTTGTTCTTGAGGATCTCCCGTGGGATGTGCTTTTCCGGCACGTCACCCTGCTCGAGGTACATCTCGTAAAGCACGTCGAAGGCGTAGAACAGCATGTGACCGCTGCCACACGCCGGATCAAGTACCTTGATCTCGCGCACGTCCTTCGGCTCGCGATCGATCAACGACTCTTCCAACGGTGCGAGATAGAAGCACTTGTCCTCATCGTCGATATTCGTCTCGTCGCCATGCATCTCGAGCCACAGCCGCCCCAGTGAGTTATCGACCATCCACTCGACGATGTAGCGCGGCGTGAATAGCTGGGTCTTCGTCGCCACGTCCGTATCCTGCACCTTGTAATTCTCGTCGTTGATCCGCTTGTCAATTTCTTCACGTTCGTTCTCCCCGAAATACTGGTAGACCCACCCCATCGCCTCGTCGGCCTTCCACACGTCGTCACTCAGTTCGTCGAGTTGCTCGAGAATCTCCCGCCGAACGGCGAAATCGGGCTCGAGGGCCGTGTAATCCGAGCCGTCGAACAACACCCGGATCTCCGAACCGATCTCCTGATAGGCGAGATCCAGGGCAACCCCGAGGCCGTCGTCCGGCGCATCGGTCAACTCGCCTGCAA
>LFFM01002026.1_pt1 | contig 13587 bp, 8 predicted proteins | sample 643131 | NCBI WGS metagenome assembly LFFM01 (sample SAMN03777445, study PRJNA286221) | soda lake metagenome | biome: soda lake; feature: Kulunda steppe; material: water; isolation source: sample Tc-Br brine of Tanatar trona crystallizer | place: Russia: Kulunda steppe | collected 2011-07
ACGATCGTCACGCGGACGCGGCCGCGCCAGCCGACGAGTTCGACGACGTCCGAGGAGAGCGTTCGGTCACGGAGCGTCTGCAGCGAGACGCGCTTCGGGACGCTTGCGCCGAGCTTGTCGCCCTGTGCGTGCGCGTACAGCGCCAGCATCAACACGACGACGATCGCTGTCAGTATCGCCGGCGCGCGCTCCGCGGACCGGATCGTCTCGTCGTTCAGCGCGAGCAGTCCACCGTTGATCCCGGCGATCGCGAGCGCCAACACGACGACCCCAAGCCCCGGGATGGTCACGCCGGTGAAGTACTTGAACAGGAATCCGAGGACCCCGGCGACCAGTGCGGGGACGATCCCCGTGATGATCCCCAGATAGATACCGAAGAGGATCTCTATCGGGAGTGCCATGTTATTCGCTCTCCGGGGACGGTTAAACCAGTATCGCCCCGGGTCCGGAAGCCGGGTAGCGCGGTGAGTCGGCGTCCCAGGAACACCGGAGAACCGATCCGGATCCGGCCGGGTCGTTGCCTCCGACGAGGGCCGATCATCCCGTCGGGAGTTCGGGAGCCGTCGTGGCGGTCACGGCCGGCCGCCGTCGGACGGCACTCGTTGTTAAGTGTCCTCGTCGCCACCCCTCAACCATGACCGAACGCACGCCGTCGACCGACGACACGTCAGGGGACGAGCACGTTCCGGACGAGGAGCCGCGATCGGCCCTCGATCGACGGGACGAACGGTACGTCGACCGCGCGATCGAGCTCGCTTGCGAGGCGGTCGCTGACGGCAACACCCCGTTCGGATCCCTGCTCGTCGTCGGCGACGAGGTCGTCAGGGAGTCACGGAACACCACGCTCACCGACGACGATGTCACCGCCCACCCGGAGCTGAAGCTGGCACGGTGGGCCGGTCGCGAGCTCGACGAGGCGGCGCTTGCGGACTGCACGCTGTACACGAGCACGGAGCCGTGCCCGATGTGTGCAGCCGCGATCCACTACGCCGGGATCGATCGCGTCGTCTTCTCGGTGCGGGGGCGGGCCCTCGCGGACCTACGCGGTGGCGTGATCGACGTCCCCTGCGCCGAGGTGATCCGACGCGGTGATGGCGACACGACGGTTCACGGCCCGGTGCGGGAGACGGCCGGACTGCGGGTTCACGAGCAACACGTCGAGTGACTACCACGAATACCCCACGCGAAACGCTCTCCACGGGCTACTCGGCGGCGAACTCGACGTCGGTGATCTCGAATCGCGCGCCGCCCGCTGCGCTCTCGGTCACGCGAATCGTCCAGCCGTGGGCCCGACAGATCCGTTCGACGATCGAGAGTCCGAACCCGGTCCCGTCGTCGGACGTCGAGAACCCCGCAGCGAACACGTCGTCCCGGTGCTCGTCGGGGATCCCCGGCCCGTCGTCCTCGATATAAAAGCCGTCGGCCAACTCGCCGACCGTGATCGTCACCGTCTCGTCCGCGTGCTCGGCGGCGTCGCCGGACCCCGTTCGGCCGCTCGTCGAGCCGTGCTCGACGGCGTTCCGGAACAGGTTCTCGACGAGCTGCTGGACGCGACCCGGGTCGGCGCGGATGGATCTGTCGGCCTCCGTCACGCGCGTCGCCTCCCCGGTCTCGACGTGGTCCCAGCAGCGATCGACGAGTTCGGCGACGTCGACGGCCGCCAGCTCACACAACTGCTCGCCGTGACGGGCCAGCGTGAGGGGGTCGTCGATCAGCCCCTCCATCCGTTCGTGGGCACGAGCCACGCGATCGAGCTGTTCGCTGTCATGCTCCGTTCGGGCGATCTCCAGCCGCCCCGCGGCGACGTTCAACGGGTTGCGCAGATCGTGGGAGACGACCGAGACGAACTGCTCCAGCCGGGCGTTTTGCTCCTGGAGCCGTTCGTTCGCGCGCCGTTGCTGGAGTTCCTTGCTCACCCAGCTGCTCATCAGGTCGACCAGCGTCTCCTCCCAGTCGGAGAACTGGTCGCCTCGCGGTTCCGTGTCGTAGAAGCAGAACGTCCCGTACACGTCGTCCTCGACGAGGAGGGGAGCACCGATGTAACACGAGATACCCCACTCGGCGAAGCCGGCCCGATCCGTTTCCGACGGGGCGTCCCGCTCGACGTTACCGAGCACGACCGTTCGTTGGGTGCTGGCGACGATGTCGCAGTTCGTCGCCGACACCGGCACGACGTCCCCGGCCCGAACGCTGTCGTCGTCCGCATCGACGAACTCGAACAGGTACTCGTCGCCGCGGATCCGCGAGAGCGTCCCGTACTCCGTGCCCAGTTCCGTCCGTCCGAACGCGAGGAGCGCCTGTATCTGGCTCTCGAACGACCGGTGACGGTCGGAGATGATCTCGTACAGCTCACGGAGGACGCGCTCGCGCCGCCGTCGGTCGGTAATGTCGTGTACCGCACCGCGAAGCGACGCGACCGATCCGTCCTCGATGACCGGCTCGCCGCGGATCTCGAACCGACGAACGTCGCCGTCCGATCGGCGGAACCGTGCTTCGACCGTGAACTCCGTTCCGGCGGCGAGGGCGTCCTCGATCGCGCTCTCGACGCGTGCCCGATCCGCCTCGACGTACACGTCGAGGGCCTCATCGAGCGGCGGCTCCTCGGTACCCTCCCAGTCGAGCATCTCGAACAGGTGGTCGGACCAGAACACCTCCCGCGTCCGGGGACCGACCTCCCACCCGCCGACGTCCGCGATCCGCTGGACGTGGTCGAGGAGGGACAGCACTCGTTCGTGTTCCCGCTCGCGGTCCGTTCGATCGGTTCTGTCCTGAAACTGCGAGAAGATGGCGACCACGTCGCCGTCGTCGTCGGTCACGACATGGTTGTGCCACTCACAGACGATACGCTCGCCGTCCTTCCGGACGTTGTCGTTGATGCTGTGGTACCCCCCGGTATCCTCGAGCAGGTTGGAGACCACCTCGTCGACCGCCTCCCGGTCCGATTCGGGGACGATCGCCTTCCACGTGCGGCCGGCCAGGTCGCGCTCGGTGTAGCCCAGAATTCCCTCGGCGGCGTCGTTCAGGCGGACGAGTTCGAAGTTCTCGTCCCACTCGATGACGCCGAGCGGCGACTGCTCGAAGAACAGATTGAGACGCTGTTCGCGGTCGGCGAGTTCGGTCTGGGCCCGATACTTTTCGACCGCGTTGCTGATGCGATTCATGAGGACGGTGTACTGGCTCGTTCCGCTCTCCTTCTGGAGGTAGTCCGTGACGCCGGCCGAGATCGCGTCACTGGCGATCTCCTCGCTCCCCTTGCCCGTGTAGAGGATGAACGGGAGATCCGGATACGTCTCGCGGACGGCTTCGAGCAGCGCGATCCCGTTCCGGCCCGGCATGTCGTAATCGCTGACGAGACAGTCGAACGCGGTTTCATCGAGCCGCTCCAGCGCTTCCTCGGGGTCCGTCGCCGTCTCTATCTCGAACCGATCGTCCTCGCGTTCGAGGAACGTCGCGACCAAGTCGGCGAAGTCCGGTTCGTCGTCCACATGGAGGATGTGGACGTCCTCGACTTGGTCCTCAGAGACGGGAGACATGGGCTGAGATAGTGCGATAGGCGTGTTATACTTTGGGTGACGACATCCCGGTCGCCGTTCGCCTCCGATCGTCGCTCCGGTCGTTCGGCGATGTAGCGGTCCGTGGGCGACTTCGAGCGGACCGCTCGCCACTTAAACATCAGCTAAAAATTCTGTTTATTTATATTATATCAATAATCATCCATTCCGGTCACAATGAGTCTACGTCAACCGTTCAGCCCACAAACTGGCTCTAATGGGTTATAAACGATAAAACAACGATCCGGCGCTCGATACGGGCTACCTCCGCATTTACGACATATATGATATATAAATGAAGATAGACGGGTGAGTGTCACTAAATGTGGCAAGGTATCCGTCGGCGCCGACTGTCGACAGTCAAAACATTACGGCGTTACAATTGTAATATTATTTATAGCCGTGAGAAGCCATGGATATATCAGCCATTTAGATACCGATTCAGCATACTACTATATAACAATATATAGTACTAATTATTGCTACTACTATCGGATCGGTCATGATGAAAAAGTGGGTAACGACGGTGTTTTGACCTAAAACATCAGCCAGATGTACCTTTATCACGGCCGAGGCCGTCGTGAGTTATATATTGGAACGTCGGTCGATCCTGAGACGTGGCGGCCACTGGATCGGGAGGGAACACCGACCGATCGGGCGCCGTCTGCCGTCCCGGAACGCATCCAAAAAGTTATTATCGTGTGATTCGCCATCCCGTACCACTGATGGTAGATCAGAGCCTCGAGGACGTTCTCGACTCGGCCGCGACCCCGGTCGACCTCCTCCGACGGAACACGGGACGGCACCCATATCCGGTGCAAAGCGAGTTCACCAACTGGATCGAAGAACAGCGGAGCTGGCGTCACTCCTGTAGCCTGTCGGACCTCTCACATCACCAGAAGGACCTGTACGTGACCGGTCCCGACGCGTTGCAGGTGTTCGTCGACCTCGGTGTCAACGATTTCGACGGCTTCGAGCCCGGCAAAGCGAAGCAGTTCATCGCCTGTAACGACGACGGCTACCTGATCGGCGACGGGGTCCTCTTCTATCTCGAGGCGGACCGTCTGAAGCTGACGGGGACGCCGATCGCGCCCAACTGGGTCGAGTACAACGTCGAGACGGGCGAGTACGACGTGTCGATCGAGGCCGACGAGCGCTATCACGACAAGGACGAGCCCCACACGACCTATCGATACCAGATCCAGGGACCCGACGCGATGGCGGTCATGCGCGACGCGGTCGACGGCGACCTCCCGGAGATCCCGTTTTTCAACATCGGGGAGCTGCGGATCGCGGGCCACGACGTTCAGGCGCTGAAACACTCGATGACCTCGAGACCGGGGTTCGAGATCTGGGGACCATGGGCGGAGCGCGACGCGGTTCGGGAGACGATCCTCGAGGCCGGCGAGCCGTACGACATCAGGCGGCTCGGCGAGAAGAGCTACAAGGCCCAGGGGCCCGAAAAGGGGTGGATCGCCCGCGTCGTGCCGGCGATCTTCGGCGACGACATGGCCGCGTACCGGGAATGGCTCGACGGCGACAGCTACGAGGCGGTAAGCGCGCTCGGCGGGAGCTACCGGTCCGACGACGTCAGCGACTACTACCTGACGCCCGTCGAACTCGGCTACGAATCGTTCATCGACTTCGATCACGAGTACCCCGGCCGCGAGGCGCTACGGGAGGAGGTCCGTGATCCGGATCGGACGAAAGTGTCGCTCGTCTGGGACGAGTCGGACGTACTGGAGCTGTTCGCGTCGCTGTTCCGCGAGGGGGAGACGTACAAGTACTTCGACCTCTCGAAGCCGTACTGGGCGGTGTTCCACTACGACGAGGTGCTCGCCGACGGGGAACACGCGGGGGTCTCGAAGTACTTCGGCTACACGTACAACGAGCGGGCGATCGTCTCGCTGGGGGTCGTCGACGCCGAGCACGCCGAGCCCGGAACGGAGCTCACCCTTCGGTGGGGTGAACCCGGCGGCACGTCCCCGAACCCGCAGGTCGAGGACCACGTGCAGACGGACGTGAGCGTGACCGTCGAGGTGGTTCCGTACGTCAGCATCGACGAGTGAGCGCGGGGATCGGCACGTCTCGGCGAGAGACACGCCGTCGATTCGGATCGCCTCGGATGTCGACCACTTCACTGAATAGATCGATAGAAGTATAATAAAATTGTACATATATGCTTTCGTATATTAATACCAGAAGCACCAACGACCCGATCTCGTTTGTACGACGTCATTTCAGTAATAAGTCGACTGTAACCGATTTTACGCCTTCACCTCGGTTTGAGTGTTTCGCGCCGCGATCTCGGAACGGTCTATAACCAGTAATATCGTATATACTATTTCGCTATGGTATATCTACATACTTTTGATTAGAATAACATTCGGATCAGCGAGCGCCTCGGGGCACCCCGCCCGAGGCGATTCACCGAGCGGCCGCCGCGACCGCCTGCGCGACCGCGTCGTAGTCGGGTTCCTGACCGGGGGTATCGGCGAGCCAGCGGTACGTGACGACGCCGTCGCAGTCGACGACGAACACGGCCCGGCGGGCGACCGTCTCGACCCCGTAGTGCTCGAAGCTCTCGACGACGTCGTACGCCTCGACCGCGTGGTGGTCGGAATCGGCGACGAGCGCGAAGGGGATCCCGTACTCCTCGCGGTAGGCGGCAAGCGCGTGCGGGAGGTCGGTGCTGATGCCGAGTACGTCACCGCCGACCGTCTCGAATCGGTCGAACTCGTCCCGCAGGGCACACATCTCGTCGGTACAGGTGGTCGAGAACGCCGCCGGGAAGAACGCGAGCACGAGCACGTTCTCGCCGAGCCGCTCCGACAGTCGGAACGGTTCGATGTCGTCGTCCACGATCGAGGCGGTGAAATCGGGGGCGTCGTCGCCGATGTCGGCCATGGGATCGCATTGCGGTGGCGGGATATCATCGTTTCGCCGGGCGCGTCGCCGCGAAGGGTCGTCGCCGTCGATCCCGAGCCGATCCGGCATCCGACCACCCGACGATTCTCGCGTGTTCCGCCGTATGAGGCCACGCGACGCCGAGTTTCTCGTTCACGGCGAGGCAAAAAGACTATAGTTGCCACAGAGTTATCACCGGGTAGAGATGGCAAGCGCGATTCCACTGATCGGCGGCATTCCGGCGGGCCCCGAGCTCCTCATCATCCTACTGGTGTTGGTCCTGCTGTTCGGCGCGAACAAGATCCCGAAGCTCGCCCGGTCCACGGGACAGGCGATGGGCGAGTTCAAGAAGGGCCGCGAGGAGGTTGAGGACGAGTTACAGCAGATGCAGGGGAGTGAGGGCGACGAGGAGGCAGCCGAGACGTTCGAGGAGGACGACCTCGAGGCCGAGACCGAACCCGAGACTGAACCCGAGACCGAGAAGAACGCATAACTGGGCGCCGCTCGTTTCCGACGGCATCCGCCCCTTCTGGGCGCGTGGCCTAGCGGACAGGGCGAGAGGTTCCTAACCTCTCGATCGCGGGTTCGAATCCCGCCGCGCCCGTGTGGCGAGTGGAACTCGACAGCGACCGCAACCGACGACGAGTACGCCGCGACCGACGAGGGCGGAGATTCCGAGGAACGTGTCGCTTCGACGTGCCGTCTCGCCCGTCCGCGGGACGGATCGGACCCGCACGACGGCCGCGACGGCCCACGGAGTGCCGAGAGCGAGCACCAACGTGGGGAGCGGAGATCGAACCACCTCGGTTTGGCGTCCGCTCACGACGGTCAGGACGAGTCCAGTCGCCGAAACGACCGAGTCGCGAGCAGCACCGCGCACAGGCCGATCCCGAGCGTGGCGGCCGCCAGTCCGAGCCCGGGGTCGTACAGCAGCGGCGGGTGGTAGCCGAGTCCGTAGTCGACGAGCACGTTACAGACGACCAGGATCGTCGCGAGAATCAGCGCGCCCGGTGTCGTCCGCCCGAACGCCGGGAACAGCAGGGCGAGGCCCGCAAAGAGGAGATGGGTGCCGATCACGCCCCAGTAGTAGATCAGCGCGTCGGGAGCGGCGAGGTACGTCGCGACGGTGAGGTTCAACGAGACGAGCGGCCAGAGGCCGAACTGGATCAGCCAGACGAACGCGACCGTCTGGAGGTACGCGAGCGGGCGATTGGTCGGGACGTCGGCGAGGTCGTCGCCGGATCCGACGGTGGGAAGAAGCGTCGCGAGCACGAGCAGGGCGAGCCCGACCGCGACCGCGGAATCCGCGTACAGCGGCCAGAGGACGACGGGAACGGTTGGGAGGGTTTCAACGTAGTAATCGGCGCCGACGAACAGCATGAACGTGGTCAAGGCGCCGACGAACAGCAGACTCCGGGGCGTTCCGAGAAGCTCCGTCGCGACGGCATCGCGGATCCGCCGCCTGACGGACGGGTTCCGAAGTCGACCGAGAGTCCGGAGCCGGTCGGGTATCCGGCGGTGACTGGCGGATCGGCGGTCGCTGTCAGACGGCACGTTCTCGTCTGTGATGCCGACGGACAAAAGGCCGCGGTCGCCCACGTCGCCACGCGGTGTATCGATGGCTGGATCGTCGTCCGGTTATCAAACCGGCGGATTTGCGAGGAACCTTTTTCAATGACGGTCGGATGCGTTCATCCATGGCCATCAAGGACGCCGAGCGCGCTCCCCCCGACGCCGGGCGAGAGTCGTCGTCGTCCGATCGCATCGCAGTCGGTCGGTACACGTGGCGCGAGTTTCTGCTGGAACACGGGCACGCGGACGCCGCAGCCGAGCTGTACGCCGACATTCCGGCGGCCCCCGCGGTCGCGGCGGCGGACATCAAGGCCGGCCACGGCGTGGACGATGCCGACGTGGCGGGTGGTGACGTCGTGCTCAGCGAGCGGTCGGTCGTCGACAGCCCGTCGTCGTCGGGAATGTCGGACCGGACGGGGTACGTCGTCGATCCCGACGACGTCGACGTTCAGCCCGCGCGACCCCCCGCCGCCGCCGACTGGGAGCGGGTCGGAATCGATCCGGCGACGTTTCTCGGATTCGATCCGGACGAGCTACCGGACCGGTTCCGCGCTGCCGCCCGCGTCGGCGAGGCGTTGCGGACGCGCTGTGTCGCCGCGTACGACTCGACCGACCCGCCGGTTGCCAAGGGGTACTACACCTGGGAGGCGTTCGAGCGCGAGTTCTTCCTGGACGCGGACGGGGATCCGCCGACCGACCGGAACGGGGAACCGCTGGCGTTCACCGACGACGAGAAGGCTGACGCGCTCGGGTTCCACCCGACGGAGACCGAGCCGCGACTCGCCTGCGGAGCCGACGCGGCCTCGCAGCTGGCGGCGATAGTCGACGAGCGGACGGTGGACGTCGACCCCGATCTCGACGAGGACGCGTTCTTCTCGACGGCGAACGGCGCCACGACCCTCGCCAACCGGTACGATCTCGAGAAGGCGGTCCAGCCGGCGAAGAAGCGACATTTTCGGGAGGTCGAGCGCTACTGGGTGAACGAGCCGTACGCGTTCGTCGTCGTGTTTCACTCCACGAAGGAAAACGAGAAGAAGTACTACGTGATCCAGCCGCACCTCACGCGGATGGAGGCGGAGCTGCAGGAGTTTCTCACGGGGAAGCTCCGAACCTCGATCAAGTACGCCGACGAGTCGATCGTGGGCGGCGACGAGGCGTTCCGCGCGGAGGTGATCGCCGACGAGACGCGACGGCTCCTCGACCGGTTCGATCTGGTCGATACCGACGACAGCGGCACGCTCGGGTCGGCATTCGTCGAGTGGATCGAGAGGCTCGACGAGCGTCTCGACCGACTGGATCCCGACCCGACCGCGGGGTCGCTCGGCCGGATCGCCCGACTGCTCGGGTACCGGCCACCGCCTCCCTCCGACGGGGAGCTGCCGGGGATCGCGGCGCGGCCGGAGCCCGCGGTGCTCGCGGCGGACGGCGAGACGCTCACGGCGTACCAGATCGAGAAGCTGCTGTACTACCTCAAACGCGATTTCATCGGCTACGAGCGGATCGATCCGATCAAACACGACATCAACGTGGAGGACATCTCCTGTGACGGCTACGAATCGCCCGTGTTCGTCTACCACACGGAGTACGAACAGATCATCACGAACGTCCACCACGGCATCGATGAGCTCGACGATTTCGTCGTGAAACTCGCACAGCGGTCGGGAAAGGGGATCTCGAAGCGACGACCGCAGGTGGACGCGACGCTCCCGGACGGCTCGCGGGCCCAGCTCACGCTCGGCCGCGAGGTGTCCGACCACGGGACCAACTACACGATCCGACAGTTCAACGACGTTCCGTTCACGCCGGTGGACCTCATCAACTGGAACACGTTCTCGCTCGACCAGATGGCCTTTCTGTGGCTCTGTATCGAGAACCACAAGAGCCTGCTTTTTGCCGGCGGGACCGCCTCCGGAAAGACGACGAGTCTGAACGCGGTGTCGCTTTTCATTCCGTCGAACGCGAAGATCGTCTCCATCGAGGACACCCGGGAGGTGGAGCTGCCGCAGCGCAACTGGATCGCCTCCGTGACGCGTCCCTCGTTCTCCGAGGACGACAAGGGGGACGTCGACGAGTTCGACCTGCTGGAGGCGGCGCTCAGACAGCGCCCCGACTACATCGTCATGGGCGAGATCCGCGGCGAGGAGGGGCGGACGGCGTTCCAGGTGATGTCGACGGGTCACACGACGTACACGACGTTTCACGCCGACTCCGTCGGGGAAGTTCTCAAGCGGTTCACGACCGATCCGATCAACGTTTCGAAGACGATGTTCACGGCACTGGATCTCGTGTCGATCCAGTCGTCGACCCGCGTGGGGGGTCGGAAGGTGCGACGAAACAAGTCGCTGACGGAGATCAACCATTACGACGCCGAGAACGACGAAATAAACGTACAGGACGTCTACCAGTGGCAGGCCGAGACCGACGAGTTCCTCCGGATGGGCGATTCGAACACCTTAGAGGAGATCATGTTCGACCGCGGCTGGAACCGCGCGACGCTCGACGAGGAGCTCCGAAAGCGCCGGGTCGTCCTGGCGTATCTCATCGATCGCGGGCTGAACACGTACGCGGAGGTCGCGGCCACGTTCCAGGCGTTCATCAACGATCCCGACACGATCCTCGCGCTGATGGCGACCGACGGACTGGAGCGGTCGCTGGCGGATCTCCGCGAGATGGAGTCGGTGCTCATCGACGTCGACCCGGAGACGGAGGCGATGGTTCCGCGGCCGGACCCGGGGCCGGACGGTCGCGAGGAGGCCGCCCGGATACTCGAGGCGGCCGACGACCTGCTCGCCGAGTACAGAGGGGAACGACCCGACTCGGTCGCGGACGCCCTGCTCGACGTGGAGTCCGCGCCGGACGTCGAGGTGGAGCCGGACGACGAGGCGGAGCGGGACGGCGAGCGATCCGCGCTCGACGAGTCGACCCATGCCCCCTCGTCGCCGAACGGCGAGCGAGTCGGTGCGGCGTCGGTCGACGGGACGAGGGTCGAAGCCGATCCCGACGCCGAGACGGATCCGTCGGATATCGGGAACGATACCGGGAGCGGAGCCACGGGGGAGGACGACCGGACGGAGGCGATCGACTTCGACGAGCCGTTCGACGAGGGTACCGACGTGATGCGTCCCGCCGGCGGCGACGACCCGGGCGTACACGAAGTCGACGGGTCGGATTCGGACGGGGAGGTCGACGGGTCGGATTCGGACACGGTCGAATCGGCGGACGTCGACGAGGGGCGCGACCTCCCGAACGGGATCGCGACGTCCGAGCGAGGGGACGCCCCTCCGGACGAGGAGAGCTGAACGAATGAGTACCGATCTCGGGCTCGACGACGACGCGGTCGGCCGCGACGTGTTCGGCGAGCTGTTCTACCCGGTCTTCCGGGTCGTGTTCGATCCCGACGGCGACTTCGTCGCCGATCTGGAGACGAAACTGGCGGAGGCACGAATGACCGACCCCGTCGAGATGTACCTCTCCCGGTCGCTCGGACTGGGACTGCTCGCCGGGATCGTCCTGTGGATCGTGGGATCGGTCGTCGGCTACGGTGCGTTCGCGCTGGGGATCGTCGACCCGACGATGCTGTCGCTCGGGATCCCCTCGCCGAGTCCGGAGGTAACGATGCTGTTACGCTCGCTTGTCGTCCCGATAACGATATTTGTCACCGGACTGTTCTTCGGAGCGATCGGCTTTACTTCGGGGTTCGGCGGGCTGATCGCGGTTCCGTACTCCCGGGCGTCCGCGCGGGAGCGGGAAATAAACCTCCTGCTCGCGGACTCCGTCTCCTTTATGTACGCGCTGTCGGTCGGCGGACTCAACCAGCTGCAGATCCTGCGGGCGATGGCGGACGCCGAGGACACCTACGGGGAGGTGTCACGGGAGTTTCAGAGCATCATCAACGAGACGGAGTACTTCGGCACCGACTACCGGAACGCGATCCGACAGCAGTCCCTGGAGACGCCGTCCGACGAGCTCTCACAGTTTCTCGCGGACATGCTGTCGATCGTCAACTCCGGCGGCGACATGGAGGCGTTCCTCGCCGACAAGAAGGAAAAGCATCTCCGCACCTCCAAACAGGAACAGGAGATGACCCTGGAGACGCTGGAGCTGTTCGGCGAGATGTACATGACGCTGTCGCTGTTCCCGCTCCTGCTCATCATCATTCTCGTCATCATGGGGCTGCTCGGCGAGTCCGATCCGATCATGCTGTACGCGACCGTCTACCTGCTCATCCCGCTGACTGGTGCGGGGTTCCTCGTCCTGGTCTCGACGGTCAAACAGGACGAGGTGGGCGACGGACACCTCCGGCCAGAGGGCGGGAGCGAACGGCTGGAGCAGTCGAGCCGCGAGGGACTCGTGCATCTCGGACTCGTCGAGGGGTTCGTCGGCGAGTTCGCCGCCTTCGACCGGATCAAATCGCGTGAGGGGACGCACAAGACGAAGCGGCTGCTGTCCGCGCCGCACCTGTTTTTGAAGGCGAACCCCCTCTACTCGCTGGCGATGTCGGTGCCGGCCGCGCTGGCGCTCGTCGCCGTCGCGGTGGCCGCCGGCAGCGCTCCCACGACGGTCGACGGCTGGGTGGCCCGGCCGGTGTGGTCGGCGTTCGTCTGGGTGTATCTCCCGCTGTATCTGACGCTGGTGCCGCTCGCGGTGTTTCACGAGTGGAACGAGCGATCCAGACGGGCGATCACCGGGAAGCTCTCCGAGAACCTCCGGAAGCTCTCGTCGGCCAACGACACCGGACAGACGCTGTTGGAGTCGCTCAAGACGGTCGCGAGCACGTCATCCGGACGGCTCGCCGAGGAGTTCGAAGTGATCCACACGAAGGTTCACTACGGGATGAGCCTCCGGGACGCGATGGTCGAGTTCAACAACTCGTACGCGGTGCCGCGGCTCGCCCGCACGATGAAACTGATAACCGAGGCCCAGGAGGCGTCCTCACAGATCACGGACGTGTTGACGACCGCCGCACAGGCCTCCGAGAATCAGGACGACATCGAGCGGGAGCGCCGCTCCCGGACCCGGATGCAGGTGGCGATCATCCTGATGACGTACGTCACGCTCCTCGGCGTGATGGCGATCCTCCAGACGCAGTTCATCGACGTGATGGCGGATCTGGTCGCGCAGGGCGACGGCGGGACGGAGGCGGGAGGGACGGCGTTCGACGGAGGGGTCGACCCCGACGTGCTGTCCATGCTGTTCTTTCACGCGGTGACGATACAGGCGGTGCTCTCCGGGTTCATCGCCGGCTACATCCGGAACGCCGACCTGGTCTCGGGCGTGAAGTTCGCCGTCGGGCTGCTGACGCTCGCGCTGGGGGTGTGGATCTATGTCGGCTGAGGCGGCACTCCCCGAACGGCGACGCCGGAGCCGGATCGGCGGATCCGTGGATCGCGGACAGACGGTGCTCGACTTCGCGGTCGGGACCTCCGTGTTCTGCTCTGTTGAATAGCGGCCTAATCCGTCGATATCACTAGCTTAGAAGGATGAAGCCGAGGAATCCGACTCTGTCTATGGAAATCGATATCCTCGACTTCGTTGAGCAGTGTCGTGACCTAGCTAA
>LFFM01002027.1_pt1 | contig 13583 bp, 10 predicted proteins | sample 643131 | NCBI WGS metagenome assembly LFFM01 (sample SAMN03777445, study PRJNA286221) | soda lake metagenome | biome: soda lake; feature: Kulunda steppe; material: water; isolation source: sample Tc-Br brine of Tanatar trona crystallizer | place: Russia: Kulunda steppe | collected 2011-07
CAAGCCATACTTCGGACGTTGCTATCAGCAAGATGAACGCCAATCTGCCACGTCTTGTCTTCAGCCGGTTGGATCGAGGCTACCCAGCCACGTCGTGCGAACTGATATTGAAGATGCAACAGGCTATGAAATATATTCTATGACAGGCTCAAGAGAGAATCAAAAAATAAAATCGATATATTACAGTTCGGGATTAGTGACCTCTTCAAGTCCTCGAGACATGTAGAATAGCGAAACAACAAGGACGGTAATACCGATTCCAGGTGGTAATACCCACCACCATGCGTGCGTGATTGCCCCGCTAGTAAATGTGAGCTGAAGCATTACTCCCCAGCTTATCATCTCGGTGGCTCCTAAGCCTAAGAATGAAACGCTTGCCTCAAGGAGGATAGCGGCACCCATCACAAACACTCCTTCTACTAGAATTATCGGAAGGATGTTTGGAGCAATGTGAACATATATGATTCGTAAATCACTCGCCCCAGATGCTCGAGCCGCTTTCACGAATGGACGTTCGGCTATCGATAATGTTTGAGATCTAACTACTCGAGCCATTGTGCGCCATAATAGGAGCACCATCCCGATAATAACATTCCATACGGATGCACCAAACATCAATGCGATAACCAAGATTAGCGGAATCGCCGGGATCGCATACATGACATCCACAATGCGCATTAAGGCTAAGTCTACGATCCCTCTGTAATATCCAGCAATTAAGCCGACTGTAGTTCCTATTGAGATAACTGCAAGACCAGATAATAACGCTACCATTAGCGAGACGCGGGTACCATAGATCCATTGACTAAATATATCTTGTGAGTGGTGATTTGTGCCCATCAAATGATCGGAACTAGGGGGCTCTAAAGGCATATATGAGCCATCGTCTGCTTGAACATTTGTTTGTGGATCATATGGTGCAATAAATGGGGCAAAAACTGCGAGAAAGGTTGCCCCAATTATGATCACAAGCGCGAACAACGCCATTCGGTTTGATTTGAACTGTTCCCAAGACCAACGAATTTTCTTCCAGTATAGTTCTAGTAGTAATTTTCGATTTTTCCCTAACTGATTCTCAATTCGCTCTTCTGCGTTCGGGATAACATTCTTAATCATTCTACAACCTCCTGATCTTTGACACGCGGATCAATCCATACCGTCACGATATCCGCTAATAAATTGAACAGTATCACCATCAGGGCCATTAAATAAAAGGCACCCTGGACAACGGGATAGTCGTGAGCCAAAACAGCCTGCCACATAGCATAGCCAAGTCCCGGCCACGAAAACACCGTTTCTAGAACCACAGAACCACCAAATGCATAGCCCAATGCTAATGCTCCGTAGTGAAGTACTGGGAGGAGAGAGTTTCGTAGGGCATGTTTGTAACGCAATTTAAGCTCACTTAGCCCCTCTGCTCGTTTTAATTCGATGAACTCTGTATCGAGCACATCGATCATGGTATTTCTAGTGATAAGCATTGGTCGACTAACTCGCCACAGTGCAAACACTATAATTGGAAGAATCGCATATCGAAGTGTTTGCAGGGAAAATAAGCGGTCAGCGTAGCCTTCAATTCGCCCACCTGGCGGGTACATCCCACCGGACGGCAACACATTAAGTTGGAACGAGAATACCATGATCGCGATCATCCCAGTCCAGAAGATTGGAGCAGCATACGTAGTTAAAAATAAAGCTGTCCCAACATTGTCTATACGTTCATTCCGATTCCAAGCAAGTGTTGCTCCTATTAGCGGTCCAATGACGAATGCAGCAACGATAGCTGGGAATGTAATAATGAGTGTATTGAATGTTCGTGCAAGGATGAACGGAAGCACATCTGTTCCGTGCTGGAAGGAGTATCCAAGATCTCCTTGTAGAAAATTTAGGATGTAGTAGTAGTATTGGACGTACAACGGCTCTGTAAGCCCATAAATTTCTAACATCGTTTCACGCTGTTCGGGAGATATCCTGGGATCGACGATATGACTCGTTGGATCGCCAGGAAGAACCCGAAACAGGAAAAACAAGACAGTTACAACTGCCCAAAAGCTAAATATAGTCAGTGCAAGCCTTCCGATCAAATATCTCACTTTATCCATAATCGAATATTTAATTCATCGGTTAAAAATCAATCGGGGGATATGTAAGTAACTTCAGGCTCCCAATCGATCGGCTTCACCAGGTTTCCTTCTTCATCCCATCTAAATCCAGCATCGGATAGAAGTTCACGAGCACGATTAATATCGTGCTCATAGGTAGGTACATCTGAATTATAATATACGTCGTTTGCAGGTGAGATTGGATGCTTCGCTCTTTCTCCATTCCCTTGGAGAAGTATGTCAATGATTTCTTGCGTATCAATGGCATATGCAAGCGCCTTTCGCACACGGACATCCTCAAATATCTCTCGATCATTTGGTACCCAAACACCATGTGCGTCCAGTCCTGGATCGTTGACGGCTTCTAAACTTGGTGAATCTGCAACCTGGTTGTAATGCTCTGTAGTTAGGTACTGTGTGCAGTGAATTGTCCCAGCTTCGAGATCTCCGATGATGGCCGATTGAGATCCATATAGCCGGTAAATAAACTGATCAAACTCAAATTCATCAGCCATGTAATGGTCCGGATTTACAGAGTAGACGAGCTCCGTTTCCGGGTCATATGATTCAAAAACAAATGGGCCGCTCCCAGTCAGGTCTGGATCGGTCCACTCTGAAGGATGTTCTAATCCCTCTTCTTCAGCAACTCCATCCCAGATGTGCTTTGGGAGGATCGGAATTCGATACAGACTGATCTGTACAAATCCGGAAAATGGTTCACTTAGATTGAACCGAAGTGTATTGTCATCCAGGATCTCTGAACTTTCGTAGGGATCAATATCACTACCGAGATATGCGATGCCTGTTTCTTGGATATCATCGAATGTAAACTGTAGATCTTCTACTGTGCAAGGTTCACCGTCATGGAATGTTAAGTCACTTCGCAGGGTTACATCGATCGTCGTGTCATCAACCCACTCCCAGTCTTCTGCTGCTCCTGGAATCGGTTCACCGTTGAAGTCAAGCCGAACTGGGTTATCGTAAATAAAGTCTGCGAGCATCCGGTGGGAGGGACGTGCGATGTCGTAAAAGTTTGGCATTCCCGACAGTGTCTCTGTTGCCCCCATAACAACTTGATCTGATCCACCAACATTTTCTAAATTGCGCAGTGTTTGGGTGTTATTATATGAGTCAAGGCCTGGTAGGGACTGCCAATTCTCAAACTCATCGATATTGCCAGCAATGAGGTCGTCTGGGTGGATGGTAAACAGAATTGGCACATTCTCAGCAAGAATCTCTTGACACAGGTTTGACCACTCTACTCGCTCTTCTTCATCAACCGCTGCTGTGAAATTTTCGACTGCTTCATCGTACTCCTCGCTTTCGAACATTGTGTAGTTCCCTCCTTCTGGATCGGCAAATGAGGAGTGAAAGCTGAAAAAGAGGTTGTAATAGGGGAACAACCGCTCTGTGCCTCCTGTCCAAGCAGCAATCATAAAATCAAAATCCCGACCGTTTAACTTATCAACATAGGTACCTGTATCGACAACGTTATGCTCTGTTTGGAATCCGAGTGCCTCAATTTGCCGGCGAGCGATAGTTCCGGTCTCGTACCGTAGTGGATCATCTGAACGTGAAACGTGAGCGAATTCGTATTCTTCAACAGGCTCATATTCCACGTCTTCTTCGGGATCCTCTTCAATATCTGTCTCGACATCGCCATTCCCGTTCCCGTTGCCATTACCGATACAACCGGTCACTCCAATAGTTGCACCCGCTATTCCTGTTGCCACAAAGTCGCGTCTTCGTAGGGGTCTTTCGAACGTCATGCTACAACATGGCAATTACTACAGAGGTATAAATAACCCACGATAAGAGTACTTATTTATAGTCAATGAGATTGAAGCGATCTATGATGGTAATACCTGATCCTCTACGTGATTTGGCAGATCCTTAACGAGCTGACTTGCTCGCTCTCCTCTATCGACAACTTATGGTATAGAAGGGCTCACGATAATCACACGAATTAATCCTAACATGTTTGAATCGATGAAACCATGATCTGATAACCATGATCAGTATATTCCACGAGCAGTTTGATGTTGTGGTACAACGATCTGATCCAGTACAATCTGTGATGAAGACGAACCGGAGAAGTAGCACTCTGCTCGATTAATTTTCTGATCGTATAGTCTTGTTTTGCTAGGTTTATCACCTGTACCGTCTCTCAGGTACTCTCTTCAAGCGTGAATTATCTGGTCTATTTTCACTAATATTGAATTATAATTCAATAGCTAACCTTGATGGAGATGATATTTGCCTTCTGTTCAAGCATGTTTATATATTGTTTACAAGTACTAGGTGTCAGTTTATTCTTCGGCGCATTAATTCCGAGTGCGGCAATAGTCTGATTATCATTGCCTTTTATTGGTACTGAGACTCCTCGGAGACCAATGCTTTTTTCCTCATTTCCAATCGAATACCCTTGCTGCCGAATTTCTTCAATTTCACTAAAAAGCTGGTCGATCTCTGTAATTGTATTTTCAGTCGCTTTTGGGAGACCGTGGCGGCTAACAATCTGCTTGATTTCCTCATTCGTTCGTCCCGCTAGCAGTGCCTTTCCAAGAGTTGTCCAATGTGGATGAGTATGATGACCAATATAGATATTATCGTTGATTGCTTTTTTTCCTTCAATCTGCCATAGCTCTACCCGTTGTCCATTCTCCATTACACCGAGCCCAACAGTTTCTCCCGTTTGCTGGCATAAATCGATCATCTCTTTTTGTGCAGCTTGGAATACGGCCTGACGATTTTGTAGTCGACCGCCAATTTCAAGAAATCGAAGACTCAGCCGATACTTTCCTCCTTCTGTGATAACGTATCCGTGTTCAGTAAGAGTCTTGAGATACGCGTGTACGGTACTAACAGGCATACTAAGCTTTTTAGCAAGCGCTGATACACCGATCTCTTCGTGCTTACTGAGCATTTCAATTATATCGAATACTTTTCGTACCGAACTGATTCGTTTTCCACTCGATGTCGTGTTTTGGGATACCATATCATGATATATACCCCATTGGTGAAAAACCTTACCCCTTCTCACCATCTATGTTCACTATGCGTGAATCCTGTCTACATATCTTTGAGAATATCCATTGTCATTCAATCCTCAAAGTAAATAACATTGTTAAAATTTCCTAACGATGTTAATATTGTTATGGATAGCTGCAATAATCGTTTGGCTCAACAACGGAAGTGCTCACCATCCAGCGACGTTCAAATGGTGGTTGCAAAAGGAGTATTCTACTGCAATCGGATTCCATCTCTTAACTGGAGCATCGTGGTTGAATCAGATCGAGTTTACTTTTTTGGTGTTGATACAGAAAGTACTGACCGGTGGAAGTTTTTACTCGGTCGATGCGGTCAAGGACCACATCACCGAGTTTGAAAATCTGTGGAACGAAAATCCAGAGCCATTCGAGTGGATCTACATGAGGGACGACTTGACGGGACTGTTTGAGAGGCTGCCAACGATATAGTAAATCTCTCTAAACACGTCTCTTTGGCATGGATTCGATTCCGGATTATGCATGTCAAGCTCTCAAAGAGCGGTTAGAGATCCATACACGCACCGCTTGGGCTGAGCGGTGCGCGGGTGCCAACGTTTGATTCCGCGGTAGATACGCCTATGTAGAAGTCTTCGCCAGTGATCCATGGTTCATGGCAGAATCGACGAACAATAAAAAAGAGCAGATTCGCCAAACTCCAGTGAAGATGTGCCGATTAGATTGGATTGGTGACATGGAATTATGGGATCTTCCATTCCGATGATACAGCGACAGGCGGTTACCAGTCGTTGATTCACTTTGACGGCTTGGGAAAGAGCGCACCAGATGCGTATTTTGACAGCTCTGCACCGATTTTGCTCCGATAACGACGTTTTACATGGGGAGAGCCACTCAGGGTACGAATTAACTGCAGGTGTACTATCTATGTGTTGTGCAGTTCCTATACTACCTAAACACTGTCAAATCTCGGAAACGCGCTGATAGTCGTCGGATAGCGCTTCGGCATCTTCAGACAGCAACGCGACGAGCAAATAGTCGCAGAACTCTCCGAGATACTCGACAAGTGCAGCGATCCGGTTCGAATCAATTGCCTCGAGTGAATCTAACAGAATAAACGGGACGATTTCGTAGACTTCATGAGCGAGATAGCCTGCAAGCGCAAAGATCAACCCAGTCACTTCGCGCTCACTTTCACTCAAATGCTCAATCGTATCCTCATACGTCACGCCGCTGTCTGTCTGTCGAACGATGTGTAACTCAAAGCTGCTCTTGGTGACTCGACGTCGTCCCTCACGAACCTCTCGTTCAACCTTATCTAACCAGATCCGCTCGATATTTCGGTAGCCAAGCTTTTCGAGCACAGCGTCCATATGTTCATTGAATTTTGAAACTGTTTCCCGCTCGATCCGATCGATTTTCGTTCGCAACTCCTCGATTTCCTCTGTTAATTCGTCACGCCGTGTCTGGAGTGTTGATTCGGACTCAAGCCGTTCCTCAATACGTTCGATCTCTGCGTTTACATCTTCGAGGTCGCTTTCGACCCGACCGAGGTCGTACTCAAGCTGGTTTGCCTCTTTGTGCAAATCCAGAATCTCCTGATAGCTGTCGTTCTCGAGCGCTTCGATTTCGGTTTCGAGTGCCTCAATCTCGTCGGTGAGCGCTTCGCGACGAGCAGTTAACTCGTCAATTCTCTCTTCGCTCCGGGTTAGCTCCGTCTCGAAATTCGACTGTCGCTGTTGTAACTGTTCTCGACGCCGTTGCTGTTCTCTCAGTGTCTGGATCTGTTGTTTGTATTCGTCTAGGTCTGTTTCAATATCACTGACCTGTCCGAGTTTTTCCTGGCTAACGTCTTGAAGCCGTGAAATCGTCGTCTCAATCTGTTCGTGGGAGGTTTCGCTTCCACACGTCCAGCATGTTATCGTCTGATCGTCTACCAGTTCATCCGTTATGTTGCCACTGCTTGGCGCTTCAACCCCATCTAACAGCTCGGTATCCGTCTCGTTGAGCATCTCCTGATTGAACTGGATAACGCCCTGTAATTCGGTTACATCACGTTCGATCTGTTGTTTTTGGTTTCGAAGTCGATCGATCTGCGCTTCCAGTTCATCAATTTCGCCAACAGGCGTTTCGGGAAGCTCTTCGAGTTCTCGTTTAGTGTCACGGAGTTGGGTTTGCGTTGAGCCGATGCTTTCGCGTTCGGTATCGAGTTCGTAGCGGATTTCTTCGAGTTCGGCGCGTTTCGAGCGAAGGTCGGCCAGCCGGTCTTCAAGTTCGGCTTTCTCTTCGCGCGTCTGCTCGACGCTCGCATCCTGTGCTTCCAGTTCCGTCTCTTTTGACGCGAGCTCGTCGCGAACGTCTTCTATTTCGTTTTCAAGGCGTGTTCGATCTTCTTCTAACGAGGGAAGACGTGTTTTTAATTGATCGAGCTCTTCAAGCTCCTGCTCGATCTCTTCTTGTTGTGATACACGTTGTTCGATATTGCGTTGAAGATCGTCGGTATCGACCGGTCGCATGATAAGTTCTCTTAGATCGCCATTCGTCGCGACCGTTCGGCGCGCATCGTTTGATTCGAGCAAAAACGCAAAAAGATCCGCAAGCATTGGGTCGTCGAGATATGGGTCGCCATCTGTCAGGACCGTCGATCCATCTTTTGTGAGGGTTCGTGTATATGTTTCTCCGCCAATAGTTAACTCGACGGACGCGCTGTCGGCATCGGCTTTGATCGAGCACTTATCGCTGCCGAGTGCAGCCATAATCGCCTGTAAGAATGAGGTTCTATTTGTCGCATTTTCGCCTGCAAGAATTGTGACACCAGGGGAGAATGCAACTGATGTTTCATCGATACCGCCGATATTTTCTACAACTATCTCTCCATCTTCGAGATGCTGTGTTGTACTCATACTAGTTCATGAATCAGAGATAGAATAAGCGTGTTGAACATAGCAGGAGCTCCCAACTCATCTGTATTTTGAGGATTGCCAGCGTCTTCGAGGACTGGTGACGTATTTTAATCACTAACTTTTAGAGCACGCTTTTTACGGAACTGATGTTCGAGCGCTCGGTGGGAGAGTCGAGAACATCTATAGTTTATTTATCGATGACGATAATCCAGGTCGAGTATGAAGCCGTCGTCGACTTGAACGCGATGATATTGATGCTGACACACTTCTAAGTGATTTTATATATGATAGAAGTTCAATATTTTTTATAAATTATCAATATATCTAGAAGTAATCTATAGATATAGATTAGCCGAGAAAATGCCGAATATTTAAAAATCGTGGCAGATATAATTCTGTTACGGGGGAGAATATCGAACAGCTTTGAGGATCTGGCAGCTCTATATTGGAAATTCTCATGTTTTAGTTGATATTAGGGTTGTAGAAAGATTTCAACGCTCATTTGATGTCATCGAGTTACTGGAACGGAGATTTGCAATTCTTAAGTAGCTAATATTCGCACTATATCAGGATATATTCAAGATATATAGATATACATTTGAAGACTACTATCCAAAACGGACTTTAGCAGCTATTATTGAAATATTTTGGAGAACTATGGTGAAAAGCAATAACAATACTATATCACCCAATTATAATAAGATATCAAATATATCATTTTTATATACTAGTGTAATATATTATGTTTATGTAGAATACTGCTAGATTGAACCTCATTGGGTGAGTGATTCGACAGGTGATTGATTTTCAACTGCTTGGTGGCTTCGATAGTCATCGTAATAGTGCGAAAGAGGACTTGATATCCTACTTCGGCGCCATCCACCATCTCGGCGGTTGGGCAGAGTGCGTCTCAAGGTCTAACTCGGCGGATTTCGATTTGAGGTGATTTCAATAGTGATCAGTTGGTTAGCGAAGATTCGTTTCCGATTTCTAAAAACAGCCGAGTGACGGTATGGATCGAGATCGTCTGGCCTGCATACGCCGTTACTGCCAGTTCGATCGCTCGTTCGAGATCGTTCATCTGCCTTGGTTCGCAATTGCCGTGTTTGGTTTTGAATAGTTCCCTTGATGTGTTTCGACACGTCTGAGCTACGAGTATCGAATCAGGCTGGCGTCCGTCCGATTGGAGAGATACGAGCGGATCTTCTGTTCGCTCCATCCAAGCGGTGACAGTACGCTTTCAGCAGCTCGGTACAATTGTGTCGCATAGAAGTCTGGATCGTACGTATCGGGTTGTTCGTAGGCTAATCGAACCCGGTCAATCGTGGTTGCAGTATCGTCGACAACAATAAAGGACACATATTCTCCAGGCTGTTTCGGACATCCTTGTTGTTTCGTACGAGTAGCTGCCGCCGCGACTCGTGTATCCCGATCGTAGTTTTCGGCCAGTTTCGAGACACGGACCTCAATAGACAACTCGTCCGTTGGAACCGTTTTCGATCGAAGTTCAGCAAGCCGTGCGGAGAGGATCTCACAGACTCGTTCTGGATTTCGGTGTTCATCCAGCGCCTTGACGAGCTCTCGTTGTGTGTCTTCGATAAACGCCGGTGTGCTTCGTTGACGGCACTCGATCCCGCGGTATTTGTACTTGCCGTCAGTCACTCGGCCGAAGTACTTCGTCAGGGCTCCAGCGTCGCTGTTGCGCTTGGGAACGAATGCGATCCAGTCGTACGCCGCTTCGTGTTCTAACCGGATATCGACCGCTTCGGTAACCATCTGACAGATCGGGTCGATTGAGGTCTGGTCGGCATCCGGCTGTGGGGTTACCCACAGGCTGTCGACGATGCCGTGGACGATCCGCCAGCCGTTCGCTTCCAGGATGTCTTTCGCTTCAAGCAGGAGTTCACGGGCGAAGGCGTTGATCGCTTCGTGGCATTCAATGCGACCGAATTTCGCGTTCGAAAACCCTTGATATCCGAAGCAGGAAACGAGAATCCACTTGATCGCGCTTGATTGGCCTTCCAGTTCAGCACGCTGCTGTAGATCGTCTGTCCCTCGGAGTTGTTGTTTGATTGCGTCACGATCCTCAATGAGTGGTTCCAACACGTCGGGGAGATACCCGGCGTCTGGACAGATACTGTAACCGAGCCCGGGCACGTCCGCACGGTCCGGGTGGCACTCACAGCGGACGGTTTCCGGACTGATGTTCCGGGTAACGATGATGTTCGGATAGAGACTGGAGAAATCGAGTTCGTGAACATTCTCGTGCAGCCCGACATCGGGGGCGAACGTGAAGCCGCCGCGGTCGGCGTCGTGGAGTTGCTGCATCGATTTGAATCGCTCGTGCCGCCAAGAATGCCACGGCACCAGGACGTTCCGGTCGCGGGCGTGTCTGATCTGAATGGCAGTCAGGATCCGCCCGATGCTCGCCCACGCTAGTTCCTGAAGTGGCAGTCCTGACCGCTCAATCAGGTATAGACAGCCGTCAAGGTTCGTTTCGTCCCACATGAACGTGTTTGAGCGGTCGACGATCACTCGACCAGGGACATTGTATCGGGCTGGTGAGTGTCCGACCTGCCCGTAGCTTTCATACGTTGATTGGCCGGCCAGCTGCTCGTATCCCGGTAGACGACCGAGATCAAATCGTTCCATGCTGCATCGATCGGCCATCTCGTACAGTTGCGGGACAAGTTGACTGGATGAGAGACTGAGTACGTCCGGGTCGATGGTGTTGAGTCGATCGGTGATCGTTTCGAGAATCGCTGTCTCACCCTCAACGGTAACATCATCAACAGTAACGGTTCGTAGGTACTCCCGGGCGAGTTGCTGGGTGGGTGCGTCTATCGAAACGGTTCGGAGCGACCGTTCGGGTGCCGGATTGTGTACGGTTTCGAGGCAGAATCGGAATTCACGCGTCAAATTGACGTTGTACAACCGGTAGGTTCCGGGCGCTCCCCAGCCGGCGACCGTACTAGCTACGTCGGTTACGGCATCGATCGGCTCGATATCGACACGCACCACGGGTTCGGCGTCGTGTCGGAAGCCAGTCCGCCACTGCTCGATGACTGTTCGTGTGACTGCGGGGAGTTCAGTAAGGTGCTGTTTGGCCGTTGCCAGTTGCTCTTTGTCATCTGTCTCGACGTAGATCGTCGGTCTGTACGACTCGATTCGTGTCGGGACTGCGCCGTCGTCAGTCAACGACCACGCTACGACATCGCCATCACGGTAGTCGAATTTGTACGGCATCAGTCTCAGCTACTCGCGTTCGTCCTCGCGTTCTGCTTCCAGCGTAGTGATACGATCTTCGAGGTCGTCGATCCGTCTCTCTTGTTCGAGATCGATCGAGAGTAGTATCGGAAACAATGGCTCGTCGTGGTTCAGATACCCACCGGCATCGGCGTGAGCTTGGGCGTATTCGAACAGCCGCTCCAAGCGCGGCTGATCGCGGCGGCGAAGTGCGCGTTTGAAATCATCCCAGCGTCGCTCCAGCGCCTGAATGGCGTCTCGATAGGTTGGATTAGTTCGACCCACGAAGCATCACCTCTGGCTGATCTGTAGGCGCGATAGTGGCACGCTGTTCAAGCACGTGTTCCCAGAACGCGAGCGTCGTTTGGAGGAAGCCGTCTCCGAGTGGGTACACGAGTGTTTCGAAGTCACCACTGACGAACCGTGGGCCGAACCGAGTCGTCTCACATCGAATCGTTTCATCGACGTGGCGAGCGATCGGTGTCGTTAGTGCATCCCGACGGTGGCAGGTTACGACAAGTGGCGTGTCGGACACACGGCAGCGATCAGTGAGTGTTGAGACTGCGTCTTGAAGCAGCCGTTCGGTATTGATGCCGTGGCTGTCATCGTCGCGGTACATCGCATCGATCGCCGGGGCGACGACGAGTGCTGTTTCTGAGGTAAGTAGTTCGGTAACGCGATCGATAAGCGCGGCGTGTTGGCAGGCGGTGAATCCGCGTGCAACCTGAATACGATCTAGTATTCGAGTACTTGGTGCGAGGCGGGCAAGTGTGTCTGTGCGTGCGTGTCCGGCTGCATCAACCCAGTATACGGTGCCGTCATTCAGCAGTAGGTGATCAAGAACGAGGGCCTGTAACGAACCAGTCGCGGAATCGTCGGTAGCAAGCAAATACCGATTCGTGCCGAGCGACGGGAACGTCGGTGTTGTCCCGTTGGTAGTTTTTGAACGCATAGCCGTGTCAAGACAGACGGATCGAATAAGCTGTGGTGCGTCGTTTCCGGAATTTCCGATTCTTCTTTCTCACGGCTGGTGTGGCGATATGAAAACACGTCGTTGTATTATGTGGGTGAAAGTGGTCGGTACGTGCGCCCGCGGTTCTCGCCGTTGGCGACGATCAGGTTGTACTGGCACATCTTCGTGAGGTAGTTCCGCATCGTTCGCTTCGTCTTTGGTTCCTCAACCGCTTCGCAGTACGCTTCGTACAACTCTCCTGGCGTGATACTACCGCGGTCGGTGATAATCTCGTACAGGTGTTGTTGATGCGGCGTCAGTGTCTCGACGGTTTTCTGTTGGACTTCCGCTTTCGCGTCCGGGATCGCCTCAGTAATCGCTTCGGGGGTGATCCGGTCAGCACAGTTCCGTTCAGCATGCTGGGCAGCGTTTCGAAGAATCCCGATTGCAACGCGTGCGTCTCCGGCTGCAGCGTCAGCGATTCGTTCCAGTTGTGAGTGTTTGATCGCATCGGCGGTGAGTCCGCGATCGACGCGAGCCTGCAGGATCGCAACCACTTCGTCGTTGCCGTATTTATCGAACTGGATCCGGGTGCTGTTCATCAGCCGGCTAGAGAGTCGTTCATCGAGACGGGCGAACAGTTCTTCTTCACGGTTAGCGATGAGTACCATCGAGATGTTCCGGAGTGTGTAAAGATCATACAGTACGTCCATGTCTTCGAGTTGATCAACTTCATCCAGGATAACAACGTACGGCGGGCCGTCGTACTGTCGGAGTCGTTCGAGTAACTCGTCTTTCGGGGTTGATTGGCGGTGTACATCGAGTGTCTGACCAATGCCTTCGAGAATCCGGTAAATAGTTCGAAAGCGGGTGTAATTCTGCCAGCAGTTGACGTATTGGTGTTCGATGTCGATGACTTCCCGGCGCAGGCGTTCGACGATGAATTTTGCAAGGCAGGTTTTCCCGGTTCCAGAGGGGCCGAAAAGGAAGGCTGTCTCGGCAGGTTCATCGCGGGTGATCGGCTCCAGGGCGTTCGAGAGGTGGTTCGCTTCGGGATCACGGTGGACGACCTCTTGGGGGACGAAGTCGGCCTGTAGGACACGTGCATCCCGGATCATTGCTGGCGTTGTTTTCCCCCCAGGGTAATAAGCGGAAGTGGGTGATTTCCGATTCTTCCGATACTGTTCCGACTAATGAGGAGACAAAATCAGGATACACCACTGACTGGCACCCCAGATACGGAATCGGAATATCGGAAACTACTCGCCTAGCACTACTTCTGGGGTTTAGACTGGAACTGAAGCAATTTTCGGTGAATTCTCGACAAGTGGCGAGCAATGTGACGGAGTCTGCTCTAAATTGATGGTGTTCCGAC
>LFFM01002029.1_pt1 | contig 13581 bp, 14 predicted proteins | sample 643131 | NCBI WGS metagenome assembly LFFM01 (sample SAMN03777445, study PRJNA286221) | soda lake metagenome | biome: soda lake; feature: Kulunda steppe; material: water; isolation source: sample Tc-Br brine of Tanatar trona crystallizer | place: Russia: Kulunda steppe | collected 2011-07
GATTCAGTTCCTCACGGACAGCGAGAGAGTCGTTAAACCACGCTTCAGTCTCGCGGAAGCTTTTGTCGAGTTCAGCATGCATGAGAATCAAGGCGATTTGGACCCACTCGGCGAACCCGCTGTCGCCGTCCGGCGCAGCGGGTTCGTCTGGGTTGTCAACGTGCTGTTTGCCAAGATGCTTACACTGCTTCACCAGCGGCCGTTTCGACCTCATACCGCAAGACAGCGTCCAATTCCCCCGTCAATTTCACGAAATCACTCGCAGACCGACTGAACCGCCCGCTGATCGGACTCGCAACAAGGCAAGTGTAACTCCAGGCGCCACCCGCCGACTGGTCGCTGGCGACACGCTCCTTGCGGAGGGACCGCTGTCTACCCCGTTGAACGAACTCTCGTATGCGACGCCGCGGTTTATCCGTGATGGCGACCAGATCGTCATCTCTCATCCCGATGGAGCGACCGACTGCTTCGACTCAGTCGCCGCCTGTCACGAGGAGTATGTGGGCGTGCCGAGACCGGTGTGTCCAGTCTGGCCCACGTTCCGCGGCCAAACGACCATCCTCTATCGGGATGGCCACCGGCTTCATCCTCATCACCCGGACACCCAGTGGGAACATACGCCCGGGCCCAACACGGATCTTCAGACGGCGATCGCGACGTTCGTGGCCACCTACACGGTTCGGTGTCAGGGGGCTGGGGCGACACAGTTCAACCAGGTTCTGGACGGGTGGCTACATGACCAACTGGAGTGCCAGATGCCGCCAGACGTGCTAATGAAGGCCAGACTTCCATCGCGCATCTCGCCAAAACGGAACGCGAGTGGAGAGATTACAGCCCTCTACGGCTGCGACTGGCGCATTCCACTACTGGAGGGTACAGGCAGCGATGCGACTGGCGGTACTGAGGCGACGTACAACTAAGATACTAACACAGAACATGTCAATAAAAGAAATACATTCGATGCGGGATGTCCACGTAGAGTACAACAACCACCGACGACAGTCACCACCCCGACGAACGGGTGGAGTTCGGCTCGTCTTCACCGGCTACGCTGATCGGTCACGTCGACCGACTGAGCCGGCGGACAGATAACACATCGACAAAAATGGCAACAAAACAGACACAACAGATGCGAGACGTACACGGAGAGTACCACAGACGCCACCAACAGTCTGGCCCCGGCCGAGCAGTCGGTGTTCGACTCGTCTTCAAAGGCCACGCTGATCCATCACTTCGGCCGACTGAGGCGATCAAGCTTGATGGCGTTTGCGAGGAGATGCTGGCGGCAATCCCCGAACTCGATGTGCTTGAGTACGGGTCGACGCCGGGCGAGATCCAACATGAATACTTCTTTGTTGGGTATACGGACGATCGAAACCACGAACGTGCCACAAAAAAGGCATTAGGAGATGGACCGGGTCTGGACGAGTGGACCGAGATTGAGGACAACTCGAAGACACCGACTGGTCGGTCACCAGACTCGATCGCACAGAAGATGCGCGATATTATCGAAGAGGGAACGCCCTCGTTCGTCACTGCCACCGTCTGCGAGCTCGATTTCTCGCCGCTTGGCTTGATTCCGCGGCCAACCTCACGGCTCTTGGTCACAGAGAATACGGACTTCACTCGGATCGACGTCACCTCACAGAGTGCGCTCTTCGAGATCGTCACGACTCTGTATGACCGGGGAATTCCTCACTTGTTCGCGTGTCTGATCACACCCGCAGGACAGTCGGCCGCCTACGAGTACCTCGGAACGTGCCGGCTTGTGGTCTTTGGCACGGACAACGGCATCGTCACAGCCGACGATATCGAGACGTTCACTGAGACCGTCGACAAGGACTACCGCCTGTCGTCGTATTTCCCGAACCGCGACATCATCGACAACTTCGGTTTGCCTGCCGAATTACACCGCCGAACCGCCCGAGATAGCTCCTTCGTCACCCCTGTCGAGCAGATGGACGATCTGAGCGGCCGACAGACAACGGTCAGCGATCTCAAAGCCGGGCTCACAGAGTACTCTCCGTTGCTCCACAGCCGAATGAATGCCGACCAGCGGTACCGAGAGCTGTTTGACTGCTACGGTGTCTTCAAGATGCAAAAACGCGACCTGCTTCACTTCTTCGTGGCCGTGCCTCTGTTTTATGACCACTCGCTGTGGGGACGGTCTGTGACAGCAGACGGGATCCAGTTTATTACACACGATCTGGGAGAGCGAATCGACGGGACGCGCCAGAGCTACGGGACCGAAGAGCCTGGAGACACGACGCGGGAACTCGACAACACCAGCGAAGAGTCTGAAGACCACCAAGAGCTAGTCTCTGATTGGGTTGTCTTTCTGATTCGCAACGGCCATGAGATTCTCTGGATCGACCAGGATGACGTCGACTTCGACTTCAACGGGCGTGACCCAACACAGAATCCTGAGTTTGATCACCCCTCCTGTCCAGATATCGTCAGCAAGAAAAACGGTCAGCGCTACTACCACGAAATCGAGGTGCACAACAAATCAAAACCGGCGCAGTTGCTGACGAATCTCGCACGCGCCGCCTATGATGAGTGTCCCGTCTTCATCGTCACGCCCACTAGACCGGAGGCCCGCCAGAAATTCGTCAACGAAAACGACGCTGAACGGATGGGGCCAGTTCTGGAACCCTGCCGCGATGCCGCCGCCGACGGAATCATCGAGCATAATGGCAAAGGCACGGTCGAACCTGCCGAGGGCGTGACGGTCGTGTTGCCTGAAGAAGTGAGCGAGTCGCGCTGGCGTCTGATCCCGGATGATATACGCCAGTTGGTCGTTAACGGTGAGGTCGTCGCGGAGGGGCCTGCAGACAAAAGCGTGGATACCTACACGTACAATCTTCCACGCGTGCGAGAGCAGGGCTCGGGATACGTTCTCGAGTCGTCGACCGGCGAAGTGATCCGCGAACAGCCGACGAAAAAAGCCGCCCGGGGAGATCTCACGAAGGTGTACAAGCCCTTCCCCAGCACGGCGTGGGACTTCCAGTCGAACGTCACCGTCATGTACAACTTAGGCGATGAATTTCAGGAGTACGAGTTCACGCCAGACTGGGCTACTCGGTACCGGGATCGCAATTCTCGGCGCTACGAAGAGGCTGCCGAGGAGTTCATCGAGAAGGTAACTGTCGAGTCCGAGGGAGACTCGATTCCCATGTCGGAGCTTCGAGCGCTGTTTCTCGACTGGTACCAGGGGCAGACCGACTGTACAGAGCCGAGTGCAACGTGGTTCGGACGGTCAGTCCGCGAGTGTTCTGGTGGGTACGAAGTCGACGCGACGAACACGCGCAACAAGACGCTTGAGAATCGGCGGTTCATCTTCACCGAGGGGATCTACTCGCCGGATCTGCCCTTCATCGACGGCGCTGAAGACGACGAGTGAGGAGAATCGCATTTGGGGTGGTGAGAAATGGGGGGTCTCTGACACTCACCGGATGGGTTCAAAAAATCCCCTTCTGTGAGAGGCACTGTGAGAGCGGCTGACTGGATTCACTGTGGAGACGATGAATACCCCCTCGTGTCTCGGTCTGTGGCCGCCGTTCACCCGTCCGGGTGTGCGTCTGTCCCGCACCCCGCACCGGGTGGCAATAGTTCGACGCTAAAGCAATAAGTGTAAAAATATATGAACGACCATGCGAGGGTACAAGCGAAAGGTGGGTGACCGGGGACAGGTAACGATCCCTAAGGAACTCCACGATCGTCGAGGTATCGAGGGCGGAGACGAGATCATGTTTGTGGAAGTGGGTAGCGAGATCGTTATCAAACCGCCGACGGGCAACGAACGGCTCGCAGAAGGCTACCGGGAACGAGCGGAGCGCTCACGGCAGCTGGCCGAAGAGATGGTACCCGAGTCATCAGAAGCAACTGAACACCTTGGGGATGCTCCTAGCTGGAGCGAGTGACGTGGGTGTTGGTCGGTAAAACGATTTTTGCTGCCTGTCAGATGTAGTTTGACGACCCAATTCGCGTCCCTGTCCGCTTCGAACTCGCAACCGAGCAAGAGTGTTCACGGACGCAACGGCCCCTCAGTCGAAGAGTCGAATGCCGCGCACTCCCACGTCGTCTCTCAGGTAGACCACGACAAAGTGTGTCCTTTCGGGTTCGCACATATATACAAATAGTCTCAGATATTGTATCGATGCGATTGGTAGCACTCACAAGTATTCATCCAATATAACGAATGAATTATTGTTGGAGATTTAGGCCAGAAATATACATCGAAGGTAACTAAATTTATTATCTTAGCGCACTACGAGTCAACCATACATGCAGCGGAGTGAGTTGGATTCCAAGGCTCCCGGTGACCTCGTTCCATACGGCCGGCAACCGTACTACAAGCCCGATCCGCTGCCACCATCTCGAGAACTCGCCCTCGGCGATGATTTCTACGGGACACTTGCCGACGCAACGTTCTGGCTCGGTAAACTCAGCGGCATCAGTCTCGAATTAAACTTCCCACCTGTCCTCTACACGTCTCTCCTCCGCAAGGAGGCGATGGAATCTGCCGAAATTGAAGGGGCAGACATCAACTATGACGCACTCTACAGCCTCGAGACGCGCATCTTTGACGCTGGACAAACAGACATCGGGGGCACTGCAGGAGACGATACCAAAGACACACGCGAAGTCCTCAACTACGAAGCCGCGATCGGGAACGGTATCGAAGCGCTCGACCAAGAATCAGCGCTGACTGTCGGTCTCCTCCACGATCTCCACGAGACGTTGCTCACCGGTGTTCCAGATGACAGGGTCGACACCGATACTATCGGCGCGTACAAGACACAACCGAACCACCTCGGCGACTTTCTCCCACCCGTCCCAGGTGTCGTCGAAGACCTCATGGATACACTCTTCACGTACTACCGAACCGGCGGCAGCTACCACCCGCTCGTTGACATCGCACTCTTTCACTACCAATTCGAGACGATTCACCCCTACGGCGACGGCAACGGTCGACTCGGTCGGCTTCTCATCACCCTCCAACTCTACGACTACGACTATCTTGAACGCCCGAACCTCTATCTCAGTGAGTACTTCAACCGCAACAAGGACACGTACGTCGAGCGAATGGAGGGTATCCGATACGACGGCAACTGGGAAGCGTGGCTCTCGTTTTTTATTGAAGGTATTGCTCGGCAAGCCCACGAATCCGTCGACAGAACCCTCTCGCTCGCTACCCTCCGGCGCGAGTACGAAGATGAGTACGGCGGCATCCAGTATACAAAACACAAACTCGCGTGCAAACTCTTTGAGCAACCGTACGTCACGAGCAAAACGGTTCAACGCCTCTTCGATGTCGAACAACCGACTGCCTCCCGCGCAATCAACCAACTCGTTGAGGAAGGTGTCCTCGAAGAGGTGACCGGGAAAGGCCGGAACAAAGAGTACCGTGCTCGCGAAATCTTTGGAATCCTCGAACAGCCGCCACAGACGTACTGACCGGGCACCTCCAGCACCGCTCCTCCCCGAAGTCGTAGTCGCAAGCGTCGACGGACACACTGTTGCCTGTTCGATCAGGGATGTCAACACAATTCTCCTTCCCATAGCGCTGCTGTACTGATCTTCCCGTACGATCATACAGGGAGGAATCACCTCGAACTGTCCTACACGGTGAGGCGATCGGCGAGTGCGTCCATCATTTCCCACAGCAGTCCGGACACTGAACGTGCGTCGAATGAGGCTGGTTCGTATGTGTATCGATCGTCCACGTCGTCTCGTTCTTGATAATGAAGCAGGCCGTCAATGTGGGGATTTGGTTCGCAGTGGAAGCCACAATCGAAGCCGGATGGTTCGCTGTAATGGACGGTGTAGTATGCCCGAATTGGCGTTCGCGTCCACGCATCACTCGTGCGATCAGAGTCTTCTGGTCCGGGTGATGGATCTGGGATCCACGTGAGTCGGAGTGAGGCGGTTGCTCCCGTACGACCGAACCACGACGGATCGAGGGTAGCCTGTAGTTCTCGGTATTTACTCGGGGGCTCGCCCGCAACCGTTAGCACGGCAGGATGTCGCGCCAACTCCCCACGCAACTCGCGGAGGATACGATGCCGATCCCGTCCTGATGTCGTCCCGCCATCGGAACGGACACCGTCGGCCTGAAAATGAGAACCAGAATATCGGTGACGGTCAGACTGGTTATCGGGCGTGTCCCGCTCGTCAGTCATACGCTGAGCGACGACTGGTCAGATACCCAGGTGTCGTAGTTTGTGATCGCGTCTTGGATGAGAGAGAGGTGATACTGGGCGAGTTCCCAGTCGCTTGCTGCCCGCGTGAGTTCGTACGCCTCCTCGGCAGAGACAGTATCCGCAGCCGCTCGTTCTCGGAGTGTATCCGGTGCGTCAGCATCGTACTCCGTTTTCCATGCTGTGATATCGTCTTTCAATTCTGCGGCCTGCTCCGAGAGTTCTTGTTTTGTCGTCTCTTCGAGTAATGCTCGAATATCGCGGAGTCGAGTGTACAGTGGGTCCGGGTAGTAGTGGTGGGTTCCGTCATCGTCGGTTTCTGTCACAACACTGAGGTCGACAAGCCGGCGGAGATGATCCCGTGCCGTATTCGGGGACACAGCTGCCTGCTCCGCGATCCACGGGGCAGATCGGGGCTCCGAGAGAGTCATCGTCACTGACTTGACTCGATCAAACGCCGATGCGTGTTTCTTCCAAGTCTCCATCCATTCGGGGTCGTCGGGCGGCTTTGTGGGTGACATACGCTCTGGTACCGGTTCAACAGCAATAGTTCTACCCCCACACAAATTATTGAGTCTCAATTTCGCGCGGTCAGGAGATGTGCCCTGAGAGTCCTGTTTATATGCCCCGGTGTGGGTGGCGGGCTAACAAGAAAAGCCTGCTATGTGATGAGCGACCATACAGAACAGACGCCAGACAGCGGCGTCGACGACGAAACACAGAATGATGAATCGTTCGCGATCAAGTACACGCCAGCACGCGCGGGTCGACGTCGAACGCGGTTTGAACCACGCTCGAACGGTCCTGGCTGGTGGCGGATCGAAGACGAGTGGACCGGGTGTACATGGCGGCCCATCGGCCGCGAACCAGTCGCCGATGTCAGCCTCCACGACGAACGAGTCGGTGGGTCGCGGCGTTCGGGTGAAACAACCACAGACGGTCGTAATGAGTGACGAGACGTACGACGGACCCGGCATGGGGGCAGAGCTCTCGCTGCTTCGCGACGGTGACGTGTTCTACCTGCTGAGCCATCACCGCAAGCGGGCTGTCTTGTTGCTGCTTGCGGCTGCCCCGCATTCCCGAGTTCATCTGCAACAGGTGGCCCAGACGCTCACCGCACTGGAGGAGGACTGTACCCTAGACCAGGTGGAGACGAGTGATGTTCGCAACCGACGGCGAAACCTCAAGCGATCGCACCTCGAGCCACTTGTGGAGGCGGGGGTTATTCAAGAAGGGGACGGTTCAGACGTGTATCGTCCCGGTCCCGCGTTCTCAGCGGCGCTTGCTGTGCTGCTTCAGGGTGGATGCTCGCTCGGGCGGTGACGGTGGTCGGCGAGGTGAGTCACCGGACCTCTCGACTGTTCCCGTAACCTCAAGACGGGCTTCGGCGAAAAGTTTGTACAGTTAGAGAGTACATTTCGTGTGCTTTCACTTGGTATGTTCGGCTATCTCCGTTCGAGTATCCAGTACTATCTCCGGGTCGAGATCCAACTCGTACTCGTAGTACTGTCCACCACTCAGTCCCTTGTTCTGCTCATGGCGGCGGAGAAATCCCAACATATGGAGGTCCGAGAGATGATCTTGAATGCTCTTCAGCGTTGAGAGCGGCGAGGCAGCGTGTGAGTTGGCGACTCGTTCGTACGTCTGTTGGACCTCCTTTGACCGTGCCGGAACGGCTCCCTGTACCTGAAGATTCGCGATCGCTTCGAGGATATACTGTGCGTGCTCGGTCTGGTCCCGAATCTTGTTTTCCAGTCGACCGCGCTGTACCCGCTCCCGTGCGGACTCGATATGCTCGTCAGTGATTGTCGTCTCACCGTTCTGTTCGGCCAATTCTGCACCAACACGGAGGAGATCGAGCGCCTGTCGTGCGTTTCCCATATCCTGTGCGGCGAGAGCAGCCGCTTTCGCGATCGCCGATCCGTCACAGGACCCATCTACGAAGGCCCGATTCGCCCGATGATCAAGGATCGTCCGTAGTTCTTTGGCGTCATACGGGCTGAACGATATCTCCGTTTCCATCAACGTGTCTTTGACTTTCGGCGAGAGGGTCTGCCGAAAGGTGTAGTCGTTGCTGATGCCGATCACGCCGACTTTCGCGCTCGTGACGTGGCCGTTCGCCCGTGCGCGCGGTAATTCATACAGAAGCGTGTTTGCCTTCTCAAGGTGATCAATCTCGTCGAACACGACGAGATGGGTCCCACCGATCCGGTCGAATTGTCGATACAGCTCATCGAAGGCGTCTCCAGTTCCAAGTCCGCGTTTCGGAAAGTGACTCGCGTGTTCTGGAAGCAGCTCGTTGACGAGCCCACGGACGACCATGAACAGTGTTCGCCCGTTACAATTGATGGTGTGGATGGAGAGGTCATCGGCCTCCGGTCGTGTCGCCACCTCGTCGTGAAGCTCATCCATCATGTATTTCGTGACTGCCGTCTTTCCGAGTCCGGCTTTACCGTACACGAATACGTTCTCTGGCAGACGTCCAAACAACACGTCCTGAAGGGCGTGGCTGTACGCTTCAATCTCCTCGTCCCGCTCGAGAATCGTCTCCGGTTGATAGCTCTCCGTGAGTACCGCCTTGTCCGCAAACACCGTCTCCGTGAGATCGTCGAACGGCCCGGCCATGAATACTGAGTTCAATTCGTTTGACTAATATAAAACCACGGGTTGTTTGTTTCGTATGCTTTTGGAGACGGCTCGTGTTGACTGAAACCGCTAGGTGACAACTGCTTCACGGACAGATATCGTGGAAAGCACACGAAATGTACTCTCTCACTCCCGAGTCGCTACTGTCAGAGACGATGACACGCGAAGCCCGCCCTTTCGGCGAGCTGCTCGATACGACTATCCGGTCGGAAGCACACGAAACGTACTCTTATTGAACCAATCGAGTCGTCGTACAGGGGCGATAGCACACGAAATCTACTCTCTTACTGGAACGGCTGAGAGTTCGATAGACCCGATCCGAATCGCACGTGTCAACGAATATCGAATCGGCGTGCCCTGTAGAAGAACAGACGAAACGAGGGTGTATCGCACGTCATCGGGCCGACGACAACACTCTACTACTTATCTACCGACAACTGCTTCGTCATCGAATTTTTGTTGTTCGATGTCCGCTTCAGCCAGCTCGTCCAGTCGCTCTTCGGCGCGGTCGCGATCCTCTGGGAACCCCACGTCGATCCGCCACCCATCTAATCGGATCGCGTCAATGGTGCGCCCGGACTGGATGAGCAGATCGATCGCGTCGGGGAGCTCGTACTCGCCGCGGTCGGAGGGGAGATAACAAAGGCGTACGAGTCGCGTTCGATTGGCTACTTCTACACAGCGGCTCACTCAGTAATCAGACTCTCACCATCGAACACGCCGTCGGTCTCAATCTCCATCCGATCGAGGATCGTCGGCACGACATCGTAGAGGTTCGCGCCGGTGACGTCGAAGTCGGGGTCGGTCGCGTACAGAAGCGAGTTCTCGAACTTGTGCATCCCGTTTCGGGGTCCCTCGGTAAAGACGGACTCCTTACCGCCGAATCCTGACTTTAAGTCAAATCCGTCGGTGGGGATCACGACCAGATCAGGCGCGATCTCATCGTGGTCGCCGTCGAAGACCGTCTCTCCTTTGACGATCCGCTTACACACCTTCCGGCCGTCGGGTCCGGTAAGCGATTCGAGGTCGTCAATGAGCTCTTCGCGGACAGCCTCGTACTCCGACTCAGGGACGACACCCTCCGGCTCGCGACCCTCCAAGTTGAGGTAGAAGCGGCCGGGGATGAGCGAGTAGGCGCGGGTTTTGCCGTCGATATCGGCGAGAGAATCCGGCTCGCCGTCCGCGTCAGTGTCGTACGAGAGCCACCCTTCGTTTGTAAGCCATTGGTTACAGTTCACCTCCCACTCTAGCCGCGTGAAGCCGTGGTCGGAAGCGACGATCAGGGTAGTGTCGTCGTCGAGCATGTCACGAACTTCTCCGATATACTCGTCGAGAGTGCGGTAGAACTCCAGGAACTCTGACTTGTACTTGCCGTCGGTCGCGTAGTCGCCAAACAGGAAGTGGTTGACGCGGTCAGTGCTCATGTACACGCCGAAAAACAGGTCCCAGTCGTCCTCGGCGAGGTAGTGTGTGAACACGTCGTGACGTGCCTCGAGGGTGGCGTGAGCGTTCTCGATGAACTCAGTCTTGTTGGCGTCGTGGCCGAGCTTGGCGTTCACGTCGATCCGGTAGTCGCGATCCTCTAGGACTCGTCTGACAGACTCGTCGCTCGACGCCTGCTCGATGGAGGGCGAGAGGAACCCGGACACCTGTCGCTGAATCCGTGTTGACGGTGGAAACGTCACGGGGACATTGAGGACGGTCGCGTCACGGCCGTCATCGGTGACTCGGTCCCACAGCCGAGTCGCTTTGACGTGGCTCCCCATCGGCACATACGTCTCGTAGGAGTCTGTCTCGCGGTCCTGAAAGCCGTACACGCCGGTCGAACCTGGGTTTTTCCCGGTTGTGAGGCTCGGCCAGCAGGCGCTCGATTCGGGGGGAACGATACTCTCTAGTTGACCGGCCGATCCGTCCTCGGCGATCGCGGTAAGGTTCTCGAACACGTCCGGGTGATCCTGTACGAGGCCGTACGGTACGCCATCGATCCCGAGGAAGACGACGCGCTCCGCGTCGTCGCTGCGCAGCCGATCGAACAGTCCCATAGCCGAGAGTTTGGTTCCGGCGTCATATCGCTTCTGTTCCGTCGGTTCGAGACGGAAAGCATATCCAACTTGGAACTGATCGTCGGATCGTATGAGCGAGTTTCCGGAGCGCGTCAACGTCGATTACACGGACGGCGAGGGAGAGACACCCGACGACTACCCGTCGCTACAACACAAAATCGAGAAGGCGATCGAGGTGACGCGGCGAGGGCTCGAACAATACGAGAACCCGGCCGTGATGTGGACCGGCGGGAAGGACTCCACGCTGACGCTGTACTTCATTAACCAAGTGGCCGCCGAGTTCGGCTACGAGAAACCGACCGCCGTATTCATCAACCACTTCCAACACTTCGACGACATCACCGACTTCGTCGAGCACTGGGCCGACGAGTGGGGGATCGATCTGGTGTACGCCCGCAACGACGACGTGGGTGCGTACGTCGACGAGCACGGACTGGAACCGGGCGACGACATCCCGGTCGCCGATCTGAACGAGCAGAACCAGCACCATATCCGCGACATCCTGGAGTACGAAGAGGAGACGTTCCCGTTCTTGCTCGATACGTACGTCGGGAACCACCTGCTGAAGACGGTCGCGCTCAACAACGCCTTGGAGGAACACGACATCGACGGTGTGATCTCTGGCGTGCGCTGGGACGAACAAGAGGCGCGTGCGGACGAGACGTTCTTCTCGCCGCGCCACGATCCGGACCTGTTCCCGCCGCACGACCGGATCCAGCCGATCCTCCAGTTCGCGGAGGCCGACGTGTGGGACGCGTTCTGGAACTACGTGGTTCCAGACACGGTCGAGGCGTTCCCCGACGAGGGGTACGTCCCACAGTCCGACGACGACCTGCCGGAGGGGGTCGCACAGGACGATGTCCCGATCTCGCCGAAGTACTTCGCCGGATTCCGGTCGCTCGGCAGCGAAGTGTCGACGGAGAAGACGACCGAAGAGCCGGCGTGGCTACAAGACTTAGACGGGACGACAGAGCGTGCGGGGCGCGCGCAGGATAAGGAGGACCTGATGGAGCGTCTCCGGGATCTGGGGTATATGTAGGAAGGTGCGTTTAATAGGGTAATCGGCGTTCGACCGGTCGAATCTCGTTTTCAGTCTTCGTCTCGTTCATCCGAAAGGTGCTCCCAGATCTCCCTACAGCCGGCTCCGTCGGGGACGTCGGTAAGATGGCTCCCTAGATCGTCTTCGTCAGGCTGTTCGGACTCGTGGGCAGTGGGTGTCGTGTTCGTCTCGGGTGGCGCAGGCTGAGTTGCGTCAGTGATACCCTCATCCGCGTCGTTGAGGCTCTCATTGTCGTCGCTGCGGTCGCAGTCGTCAGCTGCGGTATCGGTTGTATCACTAGTGCGGGGATCCCTGTTCTCGTCACCCATTAATACTATCTAGTGGTGCCGACGAAGGATATGGTCACCGGTGCCCGGTGAAATCCGCCCGTATCTGTGACGCCTAGCGGTGTCGTTTCCGACACAAAATGTACGACCGTGATTACGTCCTCACGGAGGCTTTGATGAAGCCTTCGGCGTGTAGTTTGAAGAGACGAAGTGGATGGATATTTTCTACTGATCAGTCCGTCAATCGTCGACCACGTCCTCGTCTACTTCCGTGTCCGGGTCATCATCCCCCTCAACCAACTCGTCCAGTCGCTCCTCGACGCGATCGCGGTCCTCGGGGAATCCAACGTCAATTCTCCATTCATTAAGGTGGATCGCATCGATAGTGCGGCCGGATTGAATGGGAAGATCGATCGCGTCGGGAAGTTCGTACTCGCCGCGGTCGGAAGGCTGCACGAGGTGACAGGCGTGGAAGATCGCAGGGGGTGAACGTGTAGAAGCCGGTTATTACGAGATGTTACTCGGCACAAGGTGTGGGACGGACTACCCTGTCACCAGCGACTGTCCCAACCACATTAATTCCACAACACCCATTTCATCTCGCCCCAGATACGGTGTCATGCAACTCACCGGCAGTCGAATTCTTGTGACCGGCGGCGCTGGCTTCGTTGGCTCTCATCTCGTTGAGGAGCTGCTCGCACGTGGAAATGAGGTCGTTGTCGCCGACGATCTCTCTAACGGAAGCCGTGAGCGCCTCGACGACCGAGCGGAACTCGTCGATATCGATCTCACGTCTTCCGAAGCCGTGCAATCTGTCGTTGATGAACGCCTCGACGCGATCTTCCACCTCGCTGCGCGTAAGGACCCGAACGACGACGATCCACGTGGCCAGTTCCTCGCGAACACGACGATGACTCACGAGCTACTGGAGGCGGCGAGGGCTGCAGGTGTCACGCGGTTCGCGTACACCTCCTCGTCGACGGTGTACGGCGAAGCCCCGCGACCGACGCCCGAAGATTATGCACCGCTCGAGCCGATCAGCGTATACGGCGCCAGCAAGCTCGCTGATGAGGGACTCCTCTCCACGTACGCCCACTCACATGGATTCACTGTCTGGAACTTCCGGTTCGCCAACGTCGTGGGGCCTCGGCTCCGTGGAGCAGTGATCCCGGACTTCATCGAGAAGCTCCGCGCCGATCCGGAGACCCTCACGATTCTCGGAGACGGGCGTCAAGAGAAGTCGTACCTGCACGTGGACGACTGCGTGGACGCGATGTGTCGAGTCGTGGAGCAGGCTGCGGAGAGCGCACCGGATCGACGGATGCACACGTACAACATCGGAA
>LFFM01002030.1_pt1 | contig 13580 bp, 5 predicted proteins | sample 643131 | NCBI WGS metagenome assembly LFFM01 (sample SAMN03777445, study PRJNA286221) | soda lake metagenome | biome: soda lake; feature: Kulunda steppe; material: water; isolation source: sample Tc-Br brine of Tanatar trona crystallizer | place: Russia: Kulunda steppe | collected 2011-07
CGCCGGTGGGGAGCCAAGTTTGATAACATACCGCCGAACGCCTCACCCCACCCTGCGGCCCCATCCGGCCTCGCGCCGGTGGGGAGCCAAGTCTGACAACATACCGCCGAACGCCTCACCCCACCCTGCGGCCCCATCCGGCCTCGCGCCGGTGGGGAGCCAAGTCTGACAACATAACCTCGGCGGGGCCCCCAGCCACCAGAGTAATTCCGTCACTCCTCGCGAACCTCGTCAAACTCCTCGGGGACCTCCGTCTCCACCCGGGCTGCCGCCTGCTGAGCTGGCCCCATCTCGTCGCTGGCGATGTAGCTGTACAGCGCCGGCACCACAAAGAGCGTAAAGAACGAACCGACGGCCATGCCGCCAATAAAGGCGATGCCCATCGGCATCCGACTCTCCGCCCCCGCTCCCAGCGCCAGAGCAATGGGCATAATCCCCAGAATCGTCGAAATACTCGTCATCAGCACCGGTCGAAAGCGCACCTGGGCCGCCTCTCGGATCGCCTCGTCGACCGACAGGCCGTCGGCGCGGCGCTGGTTGGCGAATTCCACGATGAGAATCCCGTTTTTGGTAACCAACCCGATGAGCATGATCATCCCGATCTGGCTGAAGACGTTGAGCGACTGGTCAAAAAACCACAGGGCGGCTAACGCTCCGACCAGTGCCAGCGGGACGCTGAGCAAGATGGTCATGGAGTCGCGAAAACTCTCAAATTGCGACGAGAGCACGAAATACACCAACAAAAGGGCCAACAAAAAGGCGAATAACAGCCCGCGAGCACTTTCGTCGTACTCCGCGGTCTGGCCTTTGAGATCGGTGGCAAAGGAGTCGTCCAACAACTCGTCGCTGATCTCGTCGAGGGCTTCGACGCCGTCGGCAATGGTGTGGCCCTCGGTGGGACTCGCCGAGATGGTGGCCGCATTAAAGCGGTTAAAGCGAAATCGCAGTGGTGGACCGGCGGTCTCTTCGACGGTGACCACGTCGGCCAGTGATATCAGATCGCCGTATTCATTGCGGACCTCCAGACTGCGAAGGTCCCCTGGGATGTCCCGGTTTTCGCGGCTGACCTGACCGATGACGTCGTACTGCTTGGCATTGCGCAAAAAGTAGCCGTAGCGCAGTGACGACAGCGTCAGCTCCAACGTCTCGTTGATGCGGGCCACCGGCACATTGAGCGCCGCCGCCCGCTCCCGATCGACGCGAACCTGCAGGTCGGGCTGGTTGAATTCCAGATCGACATCGACGCGTTGGATCTCATCGCGCTGGCGAGCCCGGCTCAAAAAGTCGGGCAACACCTCGCGAAGCTGATCGTTGTCCAGGTTCTGCAGCACGTATTGAACCGGCTGACCCCGGAAATCGTCGGCGATCGTCGCCGGCTCATTGACGAAGGCCGTGCCCCCCGTAAGTTCGTCGAGATGCCCCCCCAATTCACCGGCGATCTCACTTTGCGATCGCTGGCGCTGGTCCCGATCATCGAGGGTCATAAAGTGGAACCCGGAATTCACCGATGCCGATGCTCCAAATCCGGGCGATGTGATGGAGTTGAGCAGATCGCGCTCCGGGACCTGGTCCTGGATGGTCGTCATCGTCTGGACCATGTGCTCGTCCATATACTCGAAATTCGTCCCCTGCGGTGCCTCGGCGAAGACTCGAAGCTCGCCGCGATCTTCCTGGGGCGCCAGCTCCGAGGGAAGCTCCTGATACAACAGATAGCCGCAGGCTCCGGCGACGGCAATGATAATGAACGCCACCCACCGGACCTTTAAGAAGGCCGCCAACTCCCCGGCATAGAGGTGACTGAGCCTGTCGAAAAAGGGATCCGTCAACTGCTGAAATCGCGGCTTGCGTTCCCGTTTTTTCAACAATTTCGCGCACAGCATCGGTGCAAATGTCAGCGCCGCAAACGATGACAGCAGCACCGCCCCGGCCATCACGACTCCAAATTCCGTAAATAGCTCTCCCGTCACCCCGCCCATGAATAAAATCGGCACAAAGACCACCACCAGCGACAGTGTGGTGGCCACAATGGCAAAAAAGACCTCCCGGGTCCCGACCACCGCCGCCACCCTCGGCGACATCCCCTCTTCAATTTTGGAGTACACATTCTCGATGACCACAATCGCGTCGTCGACGACGATCCCCATCGCCAATACCAGCGCCAGAAGGGTCAGCACATTGATCGAAAACCCGGCGGCCGCCATCACCGCAAAGGCGCCAACAATCGCCACTGGAATCACCAGCACCGGCACCAGCGTCGTCCTCCAGTCGCCGAGGAAGATGAAGATCACGCCGATGACGATGAGCATCGCCAACAGAAGCGTAAACTGGACTTCGTCGATGGAGTCGCGGATGTAGTTTGTGCCGTCGAAGACGACTTCCGCCTCCACGTCATCCGGCAGATTGTCCTGGATCGGTCCCAGACGATCTCGAGCTTCGTCGACGATGTCGATCTGATTGGCCCCGGCCTGGGGGTTGAGCACGGCCATCATCGCCGGCTCTCCCTCGCTGCGCATCACTTCCTGCAGATCGACGGGACCGTATTCGGCAGCCCCCACATCCTCCAATTTGATCAATGTGTCGCCGTCGCGACGCAACACCAATTGCTCGAAGTCCTCCGGCGTCTCCAGCCGGGAGGGGGCTTTGACCGACAACTCCACGGTATCGCCGTCGATTCGCCCCGACGGAATCTCCAGGTTCTGCTCGTCGAGCGCCCGGGACACATCGTGTGCCGTCACCCCGTGAGAACTCATCAGCGTCGGATTGAGCCACAGCCGCATCGCGTAGGTATCGCCGCCCCAAAGCGACACCGACGACACGCCCCGGATCGTCTCCAGCCGATCTTTGACGCGGTTGTCGGCGATCTCGGTCAACTCCAGGACATCTCGCTCCTCGCTTGTGACCCGGATCCAGATGATGGGCCGGCCCTCGGCATCGGCCTTTTCAATATTCGGCGGATCGGCATCGGCCGGAAGCTGGTTGCGGGCTCCGGAGGCGGCATCTCGAACATCGTTGGCCGCCCGCTCCATCTCCACGTCGCGCTCAAACTCAATACTGATCGTGGAGCGGCCGCGGCGGCTGACGGAGTCGATCTCGTCGATGCCCTCCACGGAGTTGATCTCCGCCTCCAGGGGCTCTGTCAGTTGATTTTCGATGACGTCGGCATCGGCCCCGCCGTACTGCGTGGTCACCGTGACCTGTGCCGGCTCCACAGCCGGCAACTCGCGCACGCCCAGGTCCAGAGCCGCCAAGGCCCCGAGAATGATGATGATCAGCGCCATGACCAACGCCAGCGCCGGTCGTCGAACACTGATGGAAGCGAGGTCTCTCATTGCGCTTCCCTTCGGAGCGCATCCTCGAGTTCAGTCTGAGAAAAGAGCTGATTGCGCACCCCTCCGGTCTCGGAGTCGGGACCGATGGCATCGACGTCAAATCGAGCCTCCGAGTCGTCGACCTCAAGCGCCCCTCCCGGTTCCAGGGTGCCTCGCCCGGTGACGACCACCTCGTCTCCAATCGATAGCCCGTCGGTGATCTCGACGCGCCGATTGTCCCGCAATCCGATCTCGATGTCGCGGCGCTCCGCCTCCCCATCGTCGTTGACCCAAATCCGGGCCCCTTCGGCTGATTGCTCGATGGCCGCCGGCGGCACTGTGACTGCCTCCGCGAGCTCGTCGAGAATCAGGCCGACCTGAGCAAACGAACCGACTCGAAACTTCTGATCGTCATTGTCGACGGCCGCCTGCAAACGCAGCGTCCGATTATCACCATCCAGGCCGGGCTCGACGACCGTCACCTCCGCTCGATGGACCTCATCGGAGCCATGGGTTCGAAACCAGACCGGCGTCCCCTGGTCCACATTTTCGGCAAATCGCTCCGGGACCGAAAAATCGAGTTCCAGTTCATCGATATTGCGAAGCCGTGCCACGTCTTCTCCGGTCTGTAACACCGCCCCCGGGCTGACATTGCGAATCCCGATCACCCCGTCGAAAGGCGCCCGAACCAACGTCTCTTCGATGCGAGCCTGTGTCCGCTCCACCTCGGCATCGGCGATCTCGAATTCGCCGACGGTCGTCTCGTATTCGTGCTGACTGACACCACCGGCGTCGATCACCTGTTCTTGACGTTCGACTTCTCGTTCCAACAGATCGCGCTGGCGCTGCTGCATCGTCAACTCCGCCCGCAGTCCGTCGTTTCGCATCCTGAGAAGTTGCTCGCCTTCCTCGACCCGCTGCCCTTCCTGAAAGTCGATCGACGCCACCTTGCCCGGAGTCTCATTGCGCACCGTAATCGACTCATCGGGCTCCAGCGTTCCCACCCGTATCAACGTGTCAAAAAGCGTCGACGCCTCGATGGTATGCGTCGTCACCAGCGTCGTCCTCTCCTGGTCGCCCCCCGGTGGCCCATCTTCATCGGGCGCAGTCGAGGAGGCCTTGGCGTAGACCAGCGTTCCGAGTGTCACGACAGCCGCGACAAGTGCGATTATTCGAATGGCCCGACGTGTCATTGAGACGAACTTCCGGGATATCGGGAAGGCAATACGAAAAGATGGTGCGGGCAGGACGGGAAAAAGCCCTAATCACAATCAATAGCAGAGCGCAACCGTTGTGCAAACGCTGGATGCCCCCGCTCCATAGCCATCGCTCCCTGCAGAGTCGGTCCCAAAGCTGGAGCATCGCGCCGGTCGCGCCAGAAAGATAACGCTGACCGAATGGCGATTATTCCAATCCCCACCACCGACCGGCCCCAGCCGGCTCTATGTTCTCAAACTCTTTCACCACCGGTCTAAAACCGGTGCGGTCTTCGGCTCTGCGCGGCCCCAGCTGGCTCTATGTTCTCAAACTCTTTCACCACCGGCCTAAAACCGGTGGGGTCTCTTCGCTGCCGCGCCGGCTATCGTTCCACTCTCATCGAACGCACCCGTCGCGGCTCGGTCTCTCCGCCGCCGCGCCGACTATCGACATGCCGCCCCGCGGCCCCACCGGCCTCGTGCCGGTGGGGAGCCAAGTTTGGCAACATACCGCCGAACGCCTCACCCCACCCTGCGGCCCCATCCGGGCTCGGCCCGGTGGGGAGCAAAGTTTGACAACATACACGCCGGCCATCGACGGGCAGCAAATCACCCCAGAAGCACCGTGATAAACGTGTCGTTGTGAAACCGGCTCGGACTTCCCTTCGAAAGCGGCGCCAACTCGCCGTAGGTATAAAACCCACAGACCTCGATATCCTCCGAGACCACGTCCTGGAGGATATCGTACTCCCGACTCGTCTGGCTACCCAGGACCTGGTGTCGGCCGGCGCAGCTAAAGACCAGACAGGCCCGAGCTGTGGCGTCGTCATCGAATGACTCGTAGGCCGACTCCACCGACTTGCGCGTCCCTTCGATGACCGCTGTGCGCTCTGCGCGAGTGATCTGCGCGGTATCCCCGGACGTAACGCCACCGAAGAAGGTGACACTTCCTTTGTCCTCGTCGTATCCGACGGGAGCCCGCAGATAAAAATCCTCGCCATCCTCTTCGTACAACGCCAGTGGGTAGACGCCGTCGTTGATGTCGCCATCGCCGATATAGTGGCGGTAAAACTCGACAGCCGTCTGGTCGCCGATTTCGTAGACCACATTGCCATCGGCCCGTTTGATCTCGACGCGATCCCCAAGCGGCGCCCAACCGCTGGCGACTCCGTGGGAGATCGAAATCGGGCCGCTGATCAAAAGTACGGGCACCGCGTCATCGAAGACGCGATCGCCGGCGTACTGAAACGTCTTCTCGAAAATCAATTGATCGCCGGCGAGCCCGCCGAGAATCGGTGTGGTCTCACCGAGTTGGGCCTGAAGTCCATCCATCAGCAATGTGGAGTTGGTCTGGAGCCCGGAGGGCGTCGTCAAGCATAGACTGGGCTCTCCATCCAGCTTCTGACGCGCCTCCTCGACGGCGCGCCGGGTGGCACCCTCCGGATCAGTGGCGAGTTCGTCGCCCACCCCAACGGCAAAATCGAGTTCGTCGGATGCCAAAAACACGGCGGTCACCGAGTCCTGCTGGAATCCGTGGATCGACGACAATTCGCCATCGGTGCTCGCACCGATTAATTCGAGCCCCCCAAACGCCTCCTGAAGCCCCTGGGCAATGGCCTGATGATCAACATCAAAGGCGCTAAATACCAGGCACGCCTCCGGCGGCGTTTCGCCGAGTTGTTTTCGGGCCTGTTCGGCGAGCTCGTTGACGATTCGATCGGCTTCGAATTCGAGGGTATGAGTCGATGCAGCGTGGAGCATATAGAACCTTTTGTTGGAGATATCAGCTTGTGAATTCAATCGCTCGGCTGTGGCGTCCGTCGAGGCAATTCAATGGTGAATGTGGTGCCCACCCCCTCCTGGCTTTCGACATCGATACGGCCTCCCAGAAGCTCCGAGAAATGGCGCGTGATCGTGAGCCCAAGTCCCGTTCCACCGAAGCGCCGGGTCGTCGACTTTTCGGCCTGCTCATAATCCTCGAATAGCCGCTCCTGGCTATCTTCGGGAATGCCGATCCCCGTATCCTCGACGGCAACACATACCGTCTCATCATCGGGAGCTCGAACTCGAATCGTCACCTGGCCGTCTTCGGTGAATTTGGCGGCATTGTTGACCAGATTGATAAGGCACTGGCGCAACTTGACGCGGTCGGTCTCCATCGATGGTACATCGTCTCCGATGTCGACGACCAACTCGTTGCCGTTTTCCTGGACCTGCTGTTCGGTGGTCTTGAGCGTCTCTTCGACGACATCGCCGACGTCGACGGTGGTAATATCGGTTTGAAGTCGGCCGGCCTCGATCTTGGAGATGTCGAGCACATTGTTGATCAATGCCAGCAGGTGGCGCCCGGCGACCTGAATGCGCTGCAGATCGTCGGGGCTGACCGGCGACGATTCGTCGCGCTCTGCGCAGTGGAAGACCAATTCTTCCTGAATCAACTCGCTGTAGCCGATAATGGCGTTGAGCGGCGTCCGCAATTCGTGGCTCATATTTGCCAAGAATGCGCTCTTGGCCTGATTGGCGCGCACCGCCTCGTCGCGGGCCTCCTGAAGTTCTCGGGTGCGCTGCTCAACGCGGGCCTCCAGCTCCTCGTTGGCCTCCTCGAGCTCCTCCTGAGTCTCCTCCAAGTCGGAGATAATCGTCTCCAGCATCTGCTGGTTTTTGCCGGCAATATCTTCGGTGCGCGTTAGATTGCGCTGGCAGCGCGATAACTTGCGCTCCAGTTTCTTATTTTCCCGCTCCAACTCGGCGATTCGCTCCCCGGCGTCCGTCGAGGGCTCGGTGGCATCCGTAGAGTCCTGATGTTGTGTACCCATGCGGGCTCATTCACGCTTTGAAGAGACTGAACACGCTTTGAAGAGACTGAATCGTCAAGTTGCATTGTGTTACGCCGGGCCCGATTGAGACCAGATTGGAAATGAACGCCAACCTCAGATTATTCCCGGCAGACGGGTAACTTTAACACGAGATTCGCCGTATCAACACGGATGGCCGGCGCGTGAGCGCCGAAACTTGCAAAGGAACTCCGATTTGACGATCCTCTCTGTTCCATGCTGCTCGGCGGCGCCTCTTCTTTCGGATAATCCGCCTCCAGTCAGAGACCAACCCATGCCAATGACGACCTCAAAAATCGCCGCCGCCATGGCGTTCACCGCAGTGACCGTGGGACTGACAACCGTTGCCTGGGCCGACGTCGAACCGCCCAATCACGCCCCGCTGCCCATCGACGACGAGCAACCCTCGGACGCCGCCGAATTCCCGGAGCCCGTCGTGTTAACCGACGGCAACATCAATCGCACCTCCGGCGACGAGGGTCACAGCCTCTCGGGGTTGAGTTTTCTCAACTTCAGTATCGTCGGCTACGACGACAAATACGCCGGCGACCACGGCGACGCCTACCCCTACGACGACGAGGCGCTCGAGGACTCGGTGTACGGACTGCAATTTGAGCTCACCGGTGAACACCCCGAACATCTGTCGCTTCCCGACAATCCGGTGGCCATCATCCGACCCGACGAGGGTTTTCGCACCTACTGGGCCGACAGCGACACCCACACCGATGCCATCGATATCGAAATCACCGCCACCTGGGTCGATCGATACGGACGCCAAGGACCGACCTCCGATCCGCTCTACATCCACGACAGCGGCACCGGCATCCTTGAAGGCTGTGGCGGATGCTCCACCACCGGCGGCCCGACCACGCCGGCGATCGCTGTCGCCATCCTGTTGCTTCTGGCGTCAATTCGGCGGGGCCGACGCCATCTATCCATAGGCTGACGCCGGCGATGCATTTCGGCGAATTGCACCACGTACCCACGACATTGACCACCCGAACTCGGCGCACCGATCCCAGTGCCGCTTCACCACCGGTGTTGAGCCCCCCAAATCTTGGCTTCCCCCTGCTATCGCTGGCCGATGCATCTACCTCGGAGCTGCATTGCCCCCCCTTCACCACCGGCATCAAACCGGTGGGGTCTTCCCGTTCCCCGCGGGGCACTACGTCGCGACACCACGCCCGGATCACCGTCCACTCGGTCTTCCCACTCACCGCGGCCCCAGCCGGCCTCGCGCCGCTGGGGAGCAAAGTTTGAGAACATAGCCCGCAGAACTTCCCGGAGTTCTGCGGCCCCAGCCGGCCTTGAGCCCAATGCCGGTAAGTTACGTGCCGTTTCCGACATTTTCGGCTCGAATTAGCGGCTACACTCGATCGGCCCATCGCTCCGGAGTGGTGGCGTCAACACCCAAAAACTGGCTATACAGGCTTTCGTCTTCCGAATCACCGTGCGGTCGCGTAGGCCCCGATACGCCTTGTGCTATCGGGGAATCAGCTTTGTCAGCTAGAACCCCGCCCCCAGTCATTCCCAGTGGCGGGCTTGTCCCGCCACCACTTCCGGTTCTTGCCGGCAAGGCTCGCTCACCACCGACGCAAGGTCTGGCGGGGTCGAAAACTCTCGAATTTTTCGTCTCTAGCTGACAAGGCTCGCTCACCACCGACGCAAGGTCTGGTGGGGTCGAAAACTCTCGAATTTTTCGTCTCTAGCTAACAAAGCTCGCTCACCACCGAAGCAAGGTCTGGTAGGGTCGAACGCTTCTCGAAGTTTAACGTACTGGCATTCGACCTCGCGCCGCTGGGGAGCAAAGTTTGGGAACATAGCCAGAAGAACCTTCCGGCGTTTGATCTCGCCGGAGCCAATATATCCCTGGGCTCCACCCGGCGCGGTGATTGTACGTCGCTCCCATCGGTCGCGACGTATCGGCAGCCGGGGCAATAGACGCCGGACTGCCGATCGTGGTTTCCAACGTTCATCGTAATTTCGGCGCCTGTCGAATGACGCCATTTTCCCAGTCCCGATAATTTTCTCACGACGCGTCTTCAGCGTCTCACGCACGACACTGCCGAAGCCGGGACGGCTCCGTCTCCACCCATTATTCCGACCAACAACCTGCGCTTCCAAAGGGATGTTATCCCCGATTATCGGCTCCAGCTCTTCAAGAAGCTACCGATTTTACCCGTCTCTGAGCTCTCCCGGCCCTGCATCGGCGTATGCTTTGCAAACTTCGGGTTGACCTGTCGGGGACGCCCGACAATTCTAGGCGCCGACGCCTCGCCGAGTCTTCGCTATGCCTGCCGACTGAGCCCGTATGTCCCAGCCGATCGCCATAATTTCGCGCTCCTGCATCTTTCCCGAGTCCCCTTCTCCACAGGCCCTGTGGAAAAACCTGTTGAAAGGCCGCGATCTGCTGTCGAAACCGGAGCCCACACGGTGGCGCGCCCGACCTTCGGCGGCGATGGGTAACCCGGACTGGGATAACCCCGGCGGCTATGTGCGCGGATTCGATGACATCTTCGATGCCGATCAATTTGATCTGGATGCCGACGTTATCACCTCCCTGGACCCGCTATTTCAATGGGTCTTACACACCGCAAAAGAGGCGTATCGCCCCATAAACCGGGCCGAAGACGGGGATCTGGCAGTTCTTTTGGGCAATTTATCGCTTCCGTCGGAGGGGCTTTCAAAGTGGACGGAGGCCGTCTGGCAGGGCGGCGAAGAGCCGGCGACGCTGAATCGATATATGAGCGGGCTTCCGGCCCATCTGGTCGGCCCGGCGCTGGGTCGGAGGGCCGACGCATTCAGCCTCGACGCCGCCTGCGCCTCGTCGCTGTACGCCATCGGGTTGGGCTGTGAAAAACTCCGTGAACAACGGGCAGATATCGTCCTCGCCGGCGCCGTCAATCGCGCTGACCCGCTTTTTTTAAACATCGGATTCCAGGCCCTTCAGGCCCTGAGTCCCTCCGGCCGAAGCCGGCCCTTTCACCGCGGCGCCGACGGATTAATTCCCACCGAGGGCGCGGCCTTCGTGGGCCTGAAGCGACTGGACGACGCCATCGACAGCGGCGACGACATCCTGGGCGTCATCCACGGCGTGGGCCTGAGCAACGATGGGCGCTCCGACGGACTTCTGGCGCCGGCGTCGGCGGGCCAGATCCGGGCCATTGAAAAGGCCTACGAACAAAGCGACATCGCCCCCGACGACGTCTCCTATATCGAATGCCACGCCACGGGAACGCCCGTCGGCGACGGGCGCGAAATCGAGAGTCTGGCCGCCGTCTTTTCCGACGACCGCCCGGTCTCCGTCGGCTCCCACAAATCGAATATGGGCCACTCCATTACGGCGGCCGGCATGGCGGGCCTCCTCAAGGTGTTGGGCGCCATGGAGCACTCCACGCTCCCGCCGACGATCCACGTCGGTGACGGAAGCGCCATCGACGCTGTGGACGACGCGCCGTTTGAACTCGTCACCGAGCCCCAATCCTGGGACCGAGAGCGAAAGGTCGCCGCCATCGACGCCTTTGGCTTTGGCGGAAATAACAGCCATCTCATTGTCGAGAACTGGCGCGGCGACCACGCCGCATATCCCGGCGCCGACCTGACACCCACCGATGAAGGCGGAGAAGCGTCCACGGAGGTCGCCGTCGTCGGATTCGGCCTGGTCAGTGGCTTCGCCTCCAGTCTCGACGAATTCGGCCGGTGGCTTGCGACGTCCGGCGACGGCCGCGACGGCGAATTTCGCCTGGACGCCATCGACGTTCCGCTGGCGTCGCTGAAATTTCCGCCCAGCGATCTCGAAGAGAGCCTGCCGCAGCAGGTGGCGATGCTCAAAGCGGCGATGGACGCCGCCGACGACGTCGAAAAATTGGACGCTGCCAACACCGGCGTCTTCACCGGCATGCAGACCGATCCCGAAATTGCGCGCCATGGACTCCGGGCCCGGCTCCACGACAACCCGGAGGCACAAGACGCCGTCGCCGATCCGCTCACAGCGCCCGCCGTGGTCGGCTCCCTTCCCAATATCGTGGCCAATCGCATCAACTCCCACTTCGACCTGACGGGCTACTCCTTTGCCACATCTGCCGAGGAACACGCCGGCGATGTCGCACTTCGAGAAGCGGTGGAGGCCATCGAGCGCGGCCAACTGGACGCCGCGATCGTCGGCGCCGTCGAGATGACCACCGACACCGCGCAGAGCCGCGCCGACGCCGCCATTGGCGGTGGCGACGGTGAGCGTTGTGATGCCGCCGTCGCATTGATGGTCAAGCGCCGCGACCGGGCGGAGGCCGACGGCGACGACATCCTGGCTATCATCGACGATGCCGCCGCACTGTCGGAAGCCACCGACTGCGACGACGCGATCCACATCGAGACGCCGCGCGCCCACAGCGCCACCGGCCTGCTGCGCATCGGCGCCGCGATTGCCGCTCCCGAATTCGCCCTGCCGCGAAGTGGCCCGGCCTCCGGAATCGGCGAGACGACGACCATCGCCAACGACGCGCTTGAGGCCCCGGCGCGCACCACCACCATCCGGCGAATCCGGCGGCCGCTATTGACCGACACGCCGACGATCCACCGCATCGGCCACGGTCGCCATCGAGCCACCATCGCCGCCGACGGCGACGCCGAATTGGCCGACAAAAAAGCGGCCTTTCGGGCCCACATCGACGACGGCGTTCCGCTGCCCGACGGCGTCTACCGCCACGCCGGGCCCCTCGGCGGCGACGTCGCCCAGGCCTTTACCGGTGCCGCCGGCGCTTACCACAATATGGGCCTTCCGCTGTGCCTGGCATTTCCGGAACTCGTCGACGATTTCAAAGCCCGCTTCCAGCAGCTCGACGCAGCCACGAAGTGGATGTTTCACCCCGACGACAGCGCGTCGCCGACGCCGCTGGACAAACTCTTCGGTTCCAGTGTGTTGAGCCAACTTCACAGCGACCTCGCCACCGAGGTCCTGGGCATCGACTTCGACTGCGCCATCGGCTTTAGCTCTGGCGAAACCAACGCCCTTTTCGCCGCCGGCGTGTGGCGTGACTTCGACGGTCTATTTAGCGACTTTTCGGAAAGCCAGGCCTTCGAGCGATATCTGGGCGGCGAATTCGAGCTTCTCGACGAGGTCTGGGGCGACGAATTGGCAGATGGCGAATCGGCACAGTGGCGAAGCGTTCGCGTCACCGGCCCCGAAGCCGACGTACAGGCCGCCATTGCCGCAGAACCGCTGGCCCACCTGCTCATCAACAATGCGCCGGGCGACGTCACCATCGGCGGCCACGCGCCGGTCATTTGCCGCGTCCTCGAACGACTGCCGGAACACGGGGCCATCGATCTGGATTACGACATCGCCGTCCACTGTCCGGAACTCGCCGCCTTCGAGACCACCTGGCGCGAACTCCACAGCCGGCCGACGCATTCTACGGAGCAGCGCATCTACAGCCACGCCTTTGGCGCCGACTACCAACCCACGCGCGACAACATCGCCGACGCACTGCTCGGCCAGGCCACGGACACCATCGACTTTCCACAGCTCATCCGGCGCGCCTGGGACGACGGCGTGCGCACCTTTGTCGAACACGGTCCGCGCTCGACGCTGACCTCCTGGATCGAGCAGATCCTCGCCGACAGACCTCACAACGTGGTCTCCCTCGACGCCGGCTCCACCGACAGCCTGCGCTCCGTGGCCCGCGCCGCCGCCAGTCTCGACGCCGCCGGTGTCGACGTCGATATCGACGCCTTCAACGACCACATCGAGACCCATCGCGCCGACACTTCCGACGACAACTCGACGCGAACGATTCGCATTGCCGCCCACCGACCTCCCGTCGAGGTTCCGGATCGGCGAGTTCAGCCCCCGAGCGATGAGCCGCGCATCCTTCCCCGGGCCCCCGAGCTTCCGCCGGCCACCGACTCCGCTATCCCCCGAAAGCCCATGCCGGACAGAGCTCCGCAAACAGCGCAATCATCGAAACCACCGAAATCGGCGCCGATGTCGACGTCCACACTGCCCGCTCATTTCCAACATCTCCAAAACTCTTATCACCAGTATCTGGATGTCATCGACAGCCAATCCGAAATACACCGAGAATTCATTGAGCAGATGCAGCGAGGATGGCAACTGGCCAACGCCAACACTTCGGCACACCAGGCCGTCGATCCCCGGCAACCGGCGCCTCGAGAAGAACGACAACCCACCCCCCAGGAGTCACAGCTCTCGGCTCAAAACCCACGCCCCACTCCGCCGACTA
>LFFM01002031.1_pt1 | contig 13578 bp, 10 predicted proteins | sample 643131 | NCBI WGS metagenome assembly LFFM01 (sample SAMN03777445, study PRJNA286221) | soda lake metagenome | biome: soda lake; feature: Kulunda steppe; material: water; isolation source: sample Tc-Br brine of Tanatar trona crystallizer | place: Russia: Kulunda steppe | collected 2011-07
CTATTACTTGGGAGGGTAATGTTAGTCCTTGTTATCCTTTATTGCATTCCTATAAGTGCTATGTTTATGGGAGGGAAAAAGAGATTGAAAGATATCATTTAGGTAAGATTACTGAAGAGAGTATAGCCCAAATTTGGACTAAAGATGAGTATATTAAATTTAGAGATAAATTAGAAGAGGAGAGATTTCCTTCTTGTCATGATTGTAAATATGTTGATGGTTGTGGAATGACAACTAATAATCAACTTGATTGTTGGGGTCATAGTCCTAGTTGTGCTGATTGTTTGTGGTATCGGGGCATTATCTTATGCCCTTAAATATAAATCGCCTCCGAGTAGTTGATCTAAGGTTGTAAACTATGATTGGCTACCAGTGGGTAACTAGAGAAATTTAGTTGCCTCCCAGTCTTGGAAAGGAGAGCAAAAAATAAGGAGGAGTTAAGATGAGTAAATTAAGTCAGGTTAAGCTCTTAAGAGTTAATTTAAGCACAAGAGAGATTAGTGAAGAAGAAGTTGCTGAAGAGTTGGTGGAAAAGTATTTAGGTGGTCGAGGTTTAGCTTCAAAGATTTTATATGATGAGATTGATCCAGAAGTCGATCCTTTAAGTCCAGAGAATAAACTTATTTTTGCTACTGGATTATTGACTGGGACTTCTGCTTCGACTGGTGGACGCTATATGGTAGTAACTAAAGGGCCATTAACTGGAACTATTGCTTCTAGTAACTCTGGTGGTTTCTTTGGAGCAGAGCTGAAATTTACTGGTTATGATTTAGTACTTTTTGAAGGAAGGGCTGATCAGCCGGTTTATTTATCAATGGTAGATGATCAAATTGAGCTAAAGGATGCTAGTGATTTATGGGGAGCTAAAGTTCCAGAGACAACTGATAAATTAATCGAAGCGACTGGAGATGATAAGGCTAAGGTTAGTTGTATTGGCCCGGCTGGAGAAAATGAGGTCTTATTTGCTTCAATAATGAATGAGAAAAATCGTGCTGCTGGTCGGACTGGAGTAGGGGCTGTAATGGGCTCTAAAAATTTAAAGGCTGTAGTAGTTAGGGCCAACGAGAAAAAGGTTGATTATAATAAAGCAGATTTAATGGAAGTTGTTAAAAAGCAGACTAAAATCATTCAAGAAGATGGTGTGACTGGGGAAGGTTTACCAGCTTTAGGAACAAAGGTTTTAGATAATATAATCAATGAGAATGGTCTTTATCCTACCAAAAACTTCCAGTTTGGAACCTTTGATGGCGTCGCTGAAGTCTCTGGAGAGGCTTTAGTAGAGAAGGGCTATTTAAAGAGTAATAAAGCCTGTTATGCCTGTCCAATCAGTTGTGGTCGTGATGTAGAGCTGCCTAATGGACGTAGTGGTGAAGGACCTGAGTATGAGTCTGGCTGGTCTTTTGGAGCTGATTGTGGTGTTAATGATTTAAATGCAATCACTGAAGCTAACTTTATGTGTAATGAATTAGGTTTAGATACTATTACTGCTGGAGCTACAATAGCAGCAGCAATGGAGCTTTATGAGAAGGGCTATATTGATCAAGAGGAGCTAGAAAATGGTCCTGAGTTGAAGTTTGGCTCATCAGAGTCAATTGTTTATTATACTAAGCAGATGGCTTATCGAGAAGGATTTGGTGATCAGCTAGCAGAGGGTTCTTATCGTTTAGCTGAAGAGAAAGGATTTCCGAAGGCTTCAATCAGTGTTAAAAAACAAGAGCTACCGGCATATGATCCACGAGTAGTACAGGGCCAAGGTATTGTCTATGCTACTTCTAATCGTGGAGGTTGTCACGTGAGAGGTTATATGATTTCGCCTGAGGTTTTAGGTGTACCTGAAAAGTTAGATCCAACTGGATTAAGTGAAAAGCCAGAATGGGCCAAGCTATTCCAGGATTTAACGACTGTAATTGACTCTTTAGGACTCTGTTTATTTACTTCCTTTGCTTTAGGATTAGAAGATTATTTAGAGCTAGTTAATGCAGCTACAGATTTTGAGTATGACCAAGAGAGTCTATTACAAGCAGGAGAGAGAACTTATAATCTAGAGCGAATCTTTAATTTAGAAGCTGGAATTGATCCAAGTCAAGATACTTTACCGGATAGGTTATTAGAAGATAAGCTGCCAGATGGTCCTCATCAAGGAGCAGTTTCAGGTTTAGATGAAGTCTTAGTAGAGTATTATCAAGCTCGAGGCTGGGGAGAAGATGGTATTCCTAGTCAAGAAAAGCGAGAGGAGTTAGAGCTTGATTAAATTGGGGTGATAGAGATGAGAATTGAGGTTAAATTCTTTTCCTTATTGCGTTTAGAGCTTAAGGAAGCGGGAAGTAGTTATCAGCTAGATGATGAGATAACTGTAGAAGAGTTAATTAAGCTTTTAGATCAAGATTATGATGGGCTCTTTAGTGAAAAGCTAATTGAAGCAGGTCAAATAAAGACGGGAACTATCATTTTAGTAGACGGAGACAATGTCATCCACCTCAATGGCTTAAAGACAGTTATTAAAGATGGAGCTACAATCTCCATCTTTCCTCCCTCTGGAGGTGGATAGGATGGATTTTTTGGCCCGGCAGAATCTTTTATTTGACTCTAAAGAAGAAGAGCTGATTAAAGACTTAACTATTTTCGTTGTAGGTGCTGGAGGTCTAGGAACTCACCAAAGCTTACAGCTACAAAGAATTGGAGTTAAAAAGTTATATTTAGTTGATTATGATAAAATAGAGCTGTCTAATTTAAACCGTCAGATTCTTTATGGTCGTGAAGATATAGGGGAAGATAAAGTAGATGTTGCTAAAAAAAAGCTAGCTGAATTTGATTTGGGAACAGAGATTATAACTTCTAAGCAGAAAATAACTGAGTCAACTGAAATACCAGTCGATGTTGATTTAGTCTTAGATGCTTTAGATAATTTTAAGAGTCGTTTTTTATTAGAAGAGTTGGCTAGAAAAGCTAAGCTGCCTTTTGTTCATGGAGGGATTGATGGTTGGTTTGGACAGATAACTACTATTTTGCCAGAACAAGAAAAGAGATTGAAAGATATTTATGGTAGTGAGTTAAGTCCAGAAAGAGAAATACCAGCTTTTTCTCCAGTGGTGAGTACAATTGCTAATTTGCAAGTATTAGAAGCAGTTAAGGTTGCTTTAGGGTATGACGAGATTTTAACAGAGCAGTTACTAATGATAGATTTAAGAAATGCTAGCCTTGATAAGGTTAAATTATCAAAATAAGATAAACTATAAAAAAGTCCAGCTTATTTCAATAGGCTGGACTTTTTTATTTTTTTCTCTAATTTAAAGGTTATTTGGCTTCTGCCTAGAAATATATATAGTAAGTAATTATTAATTTGTTATAATTTGTAGAAAGGAGAATTTAAATGTGGGTTTTTTTAGGGCAGAATATAAATAAACTATTATTATTTCTCTTATTTACAATCTTGATGATTGCTTTTGGGATAATAAATTTTTTATTTTTTCATACCATAATTGAAGTCTGGGCCATTCTAGTAGCTTTTTCTATAGCAATTATTGCTTGGAATACTAAAGATATAATAGAAGAGGATTATATCTATTTATTAGGAGTAGGTTATTTTTTCATTGCTGTTTTAACCTTTTTGCATACTTTTACTTATGAGGGGATGGCTATTATAGCTGATTTAGGGCCAAATCCACCGACGCAGTTTTGGATGGCAGCTCGTTTTCTTGAAGCATTTTTAATCTATTTAACAGCAGCAAAAATTAAGCAAAAAATTACTCAAAAAGAGTTAAGAGTTTGGACACTTTTATTTTTAACCTATACTATCATAGTTAGTATAGGTATTTTAGTTATTCCGTTTTTTCCAGATGCTCTTATAGAGGGGGAAGGTTTGACTAATTTTAAGGTTATTGGTGAATATGTAGTAATGACAGTGCTTGGTTTAGCAATAGTTAAAATGAAGCAAAAAAGAGATTTTTTAGCTGAAGGTGTCTTTGAATTATTAGCTCTTGCTATTATAATGAGTATTTTTGCTGAATTATTTTTTACCTTATATAGTGATGTTTATGGGATTACTAATATTTTAGGTCATGTTTTTTATTCTACTTCCTTTTATATTCTTTATCGAGTTATTGTAAAAAAGTCTTTAACAAAGCCACATACTTTATTATATAACCGTTTACAACGGGCCGAAAGTAATTTAAAAGAGATTAATCAATGTTTTTTATCTTTGGGTTTAGATACCGACAAAAATATGGATTTAATAGTTAAGACGGCTGGTCAATTGTTAAAAGCTGATGCTACATTTTATAATATAATTCGAGATGATCTTTTAAAGAATAAATCTGCCTGGAATGTAGCTGAGAAAATGAAGGGCTTTTCTGATCAAGCCGAAGGTCATTTATGTGATTGTGTAGTTAAGGAGGATAAAAAAGAGCCAATTGTGATCTCTAATCTACAAGAATCTAGTTTCAAAGAGAGTGATCCAGCGGTAGAAGAGATGGATTTAAAGACTTATATTGGTTTTAAGATCAAAGTTAATAATGATGTAGTAGGCAATCTATGTGCTGTTTTTAAAGAAGATAAGGAGTTTGAGCAACAAGAGTTAGATGTTTTAAGTACTTTAGGGCAGGCACTTGAGCTTGAACTGGAACGGAAGATAAATAAAGAAAAGATTGAATTCTCAATGCAGCGAGCTAAAAAGTTGCAGGAGTCTCTATTCTCGCAAGAATTCCCACAGATTCCTTGTCTGGATTTTGCTAGTGTTAATTTGCAGGCTGATCAGGTTGGGGGAGATTATCATGATATTGCTTTAATTGATGATAAGGTGATATTTATAATGATTGATGTTACAGGTCATGGTCTTGATGCGGCTTTAATTACTGTTTTTGTTAGTAGCTTTTTTAGATGGGAGATGAAAAATAGGGCTACTATAGATTCTGCACTTGATTTTTTAACTGAGCTAGATAATAAATTTAAAGAACAAAACTTCCCAGTTCATTATTCATTAGAGGCTTTTGTAGGTATATTAGATATAGCAGAATTAGAGCTTGAGTACGCAGCTTCAGGGGCAATTAGAAGTTTTTTAGTTGATGCTGATAATCAGCCTCAAGAGTTAGAGAATAATCATGGGATGGTGATTAATAATGCCATAGATAATCCTATCTTTGGTAATGGTAAAATAACTTTAGGTAACGATGATAAGATTATAGTTTATACTGATGGATTAGATGAACCATTTTTATTTAATCAAGATTTTGCAAATGACTCTATAAAGGTGTTAAAAGAATTATTTGCCCACAAAGATTATAAGGATTCGATACAGGATTTTGTAGATGAGTTATTAGATACTACTTTAAGCAATAATCCTGCCTTAGAAGTTAAAGATGATATAAGTATTTTAGCTATAGAAAAAAGCTGTTAACTCAGCTAGATTAGAATTCTATCAGACTAATAACTCAAATAAGGAGTGATTGAAAATGTCTGGTTTATACAGTCAAATTAATCAAGAAGTCAATAATTTAGAGCAAAAAATATATAATAAGCCATCTTTAGTAGCAACAAGTCATGCCATAGAAGATGTAGTTTCTGAATTCAAACTAGAGGCTAGGATGTTCGTCTTTTTTCAAAAGGCTAGGTTTTTAGGTGAAGAATTAGAAAGATATAAGCAGTTAGATAAGATCTGTGAGAAGATGTTTTTATTTGCTGAAAGCTTTCCTGAGGAATTAAAAGATGAGTTTGATAATGCTGAATTTATTAATCTAGATAATGATGATTGTCCACTCTGTAACAGTTTAACTAAAGAATGGAGTGTAGTTGTTGACCATCCTAAATACCCAATGGCTTTGGTAACTAAAGAGCTATTAGGACAGCAGAATTTAAGTCAAGATATGTTCCGGCAATTTAGAGGTAGTTTAGTTTTTGAGGCTGAGTTAGTTAATTTTATAGTGACTTGGATTGAGAGATTTATTAAAGATAGAGGTTGTGAAATAGTACTAGATGAGTCTATTGACTTTGATAATAGAAAAGATTATATTAAATCTGATTCGAAAAAGATGTTATCACTATTTTTAAATAATTCTTTAAATGCGATAGAAGATACCTTAAATCTTTTAGGAAATCAAAATTTAATGCTTAATCTTGCTTTAGAAAAGAATGAGCAAAAAAATCGCGAGATATTAAAGAGACTCTGTTATTCGGCTGAATATAAAGATGAAGATACAACAGAACATTTAATTAGGATGGGAATTACTTCTACTTTACTTTATTCACGTTTTGTAAAGGATGAAGATAAGCTAGAGCAGATGTTTTATGGCTCTTTAATGCATGATATAGGTAAGATAGGGATTCCAGATAAAATTTTATTAAAGCCTGGCCCTTTAACTGATCAGGAGTTTGAGGTGATTAAGACTCACCCAGAGATTGCTGTTGATATTTTACGTGGTTCAGAGCATGAACTCTTAAAAATGGCAAGAAAGATAGCTTATACTCATCATGAAAAATGGGATGGTAGTGGTTATCCTAGAGCTTTAAAAGGGAAAGAGATTCCTTTAGTTGGTCGAATTGTAGCTATTGCTGATGTTTTTGATGCTTTAACTTCTAAACGTAGCTATAAGGAGGCATTCTCATTAGAGAAGTCATTAAAGATTATGAAAGAGGATCGAAATACCCACTTTGATGGGGTGATTTTAGATGCTTTCATAGCTAATCTAGATGATATTATTAGCTTTAGAGAAGAGATTGAGGCTGTATTTGATAATTTAGCGGAACACGAAGTATCAGAGTATTACTTTAATTTAGATCCTGATTTCTTTGAGTTTACTAAAGAAGAGATGCCTAGCTATGAAGATATTTTTAGCTTAGATGTATATTAATTTTTATACTATGGAAGGCGGGATATTATGTTTGAAAATTTAAGCTACGGAGTTGATAGATTAAATCCCATCTCTAAAGGTGCAGCAGATGAGTATAGACGTAAGGCTCCTTTTATATTAGAACGACTTAATCAAAGTTTAGAGAATAATGAGCAGATCAATGATCTATTAGGCGATAATTCTATGAATTTGATGTATGAAAATCATAAAAATCATCTGCGTTTTATGCAAAATATCTTTTTAATCAATGATTTTGAATTATTGGCTAAGACTATTACTTGGGTTTATAAGTCCTACTATCAGCGTGGCTTTGATTATCATTATTTTATAGTGGAGTATAAGGTCTGTCAAAGGGCTGTCAAAGAAGAGTTGAGTCAAAAAAATGCAGCATTAATTAATCAACTTTATCAGTGGTTGTTAGATAATCATCAGGATTTTATTAGTATTTCTCAAGAGTTAAAAAGAGAAGAATATGAAGTTGTAGCTAAATGGAATGATAGCTATTAAAAGTTTTTAGAACTTTTATTAGTAGGTGATGATCAAAAATGCTTTGAGTTTGCTAATCAAGTTGTCAGTTCAAAAGATGAATTAAAGGAGTTTTTTGTAGAAGTAATTCAGCCTGCTATGTATACTATAGGTTCTTTATGGGAAGAAGGCGAAATAAGTGTAGCTAGTGAACATCTTGCCTCTTCAATTGTCTCAAAAATAGTATCTTCTTTATACGCTGAATTTTTATCGATTGAGCAAGATAAGGGCCAAGCTATTATATCAGCTGGGCCAAATGAGTACCATGAAATTGGAGCGAGGATGGTAGCTGATTTATTAGAAATTGATGGTTGGGATATATATTATTTAGGAGCGAACACTCCAGTAGATACTTTAGTAGAGATGATTAAAGAGAAAAGACCTTTCTTTGTTGGTTTATCTGCAGCCCTTTCTTTTAATTTAGATGCCTTATCTGATGCGATTGAAAAGATTAGGACTTCTCCTGAAATAAAGGATATTAAAATTTTAGTTGGGGGTAATCTATTTAATAGAAATCCAGATTTATGGAAAAAGATAGATGCAGATGGTTGGGCTAAAAATGGTCAAAAGGCGATTAAGATAGCCAGAAGGTGGTGGGAAGAGAGTGAAGATAATAGATAAGTTAGCTTATCCTTTTAATCTGTTATTAGAAGAATTAGATGAGGTAATCTTAATTTCTTTTACTAAAGAATTTCAAATCATCGAAACTAACAATTACTTTAAGCAATTATTTCAAAATACTAGAGGGGATAATTTAGAGAAGTATATTTCTGCTGATAGTTTTCGAGATATTAAGCTACCGACTGAAGGCTATAATAAAAATATAGTTAAATTTTATGCTGAAGCTAAAGTTAGTTATGATGTTTTAGCTCATATATTTAAATTAGATGAGAAGTATTTATTATTTGGCCGGGAGGTTTTAGTAAAAGAGGATGATATCTTTAATAAAATATCATTATTAAATAATCAGTTAGCAAATAAGAATCATAAATTAGCTAAAAAAAATCTGCAACTTAAGCAGGCCCAAAAAAAGATAGAAGAGTTTAACCAAGAGTTGCAAGCACAAAATTTAGAGTTAGAAGAGCTATATTCCCAATTAGATAGTGAGATTGAAAAGGCCCATCAACTCCACCAACAATTTCTACCTTCTAATTTGCCACAAGTAGAAGGACTCGATGCTGAAGCTTATTTTCAGCCTTCAAATAGATTAGGGGGAGATTTTTATGATGTGATTGAGCTTGGTGATCAGTTATTATTCTATTTATCAGATATTAGTGGCCATGGCTTAGATGGAGCAATACTTAATATTTTTTTAAGAGAGACAATTAATAATTATTTATTATATCATTATGATGATGAACAGCCTTTGATTCCAATGGAACTTATGGAATTTATAGCAGATAAGTATTTAGAAGAGGATTTTCCAGATGATTATTTTATCTGTTTATTAATGGGGGTTTTTGATGAACAGAGTCAAGAATGTATTTTTGCTAATGCTGGTTTTCACTTCCCACCTGTTAAAATAAATAAGGCGGGGGTAATTAATGAAGTTAGCTGTAGTGGAACTCCAATCTCTTCGGTAATAGATAAGGAGTTATTTTCAGAGTTGCTTAGATGTGACTGCAGAAAGTTTTCATTAAAAGAAGGAGAGAGTATCTTTTTAACTACAGATGGATTAATTGAGGAGTTTGTAGATGGTGAGATTTATGGTGAGACTAGGGTAAGAAAGATTCTGAGTGATAATGCTAGCTTTCCAGCTAGTTTAATCTTAAAAAAGATTAAGGATGACTTTGAATACTTTTCGGGTAGTTTAAATGGTCAAGATGATCTAACGCTACTCTTGTTAAAGGATAATATTGAAAGTATTGCTAATTTTCAAGGAGAGATTAGCAGTAAGATTGATAATATTTACCCGCTAAAGGATGAGATTGATGAGTTTATTAATCCTTATTTTGACTGTACTGATACTATCTGTTTTGCACTACAAGAGATGATGATAAATGCTATTGAGCATGGTAATCAACTTAATCCCAATAAAAAAGTAAGGGTGAGTTTGAACTTAACAGCAGAATACTTTTTAGCTAAAGTTAAAGATCAAGGTTCGGGTTTTAATTGGCGAGATATGATTAGAGAAGAATTAGATATCACAGCCTCTTTATCAGAAGAGCGAGGTCGTGGAATTAAGTTAGCAAAGATGGTCTTTGAAGAAGTCTGGTATAATGAAGCAGGAAATCAAGTTTATTTACTTAAATTGTTATAAATAGTATTCTAAGCTAAAAATTTGGCTTAGAATACTATTTATTTTGCTTAATTAATTGTGAAAAAAATAATTATTATAAATTTTAAATAGATTAAAGGAATTTTGATATAATTATAGAATAAATATTATATAGTAGTTATTAATAATTAATCCTAAAAAGGAAGGAGGGAGTATCGTGAAGGTAATATTTGTTGATGTAGAGCGATGTGTAGGCTGTCGCCATTGTGAGATGGCCTGTTCTGTTGAGCATTCAGATAGTAAAGAAGTATTTGGGATGATTAATGAAAGTCCTCAAGCTCAACCACGAATTAAAGTGGGTTTAGGAATTGATTTAATGACTTTTCCTAATAAATGTCAGCATTGTGATCCAGCTCCCTGTGAAGATGCTTGTCCGACTGATGCTATTGTACATGAGCCAGAGTTTAATTCTGTGCAAGTTAAAAAGAATAAATGTATTTCTTGTGGCATGTGTGCTATGGTCTGTCCTAGTGATTCTATAGATTTTCGCAAGGTGGAGAGTGATGGCAATGATGTTGCTTATAAGTGTGATTATTGTTTAGAAAGATTAAAAGAGGGCCAAAGGCCTGCCTGTGTAGAGGCTTGTAGGACTGAGTCGCTATTATTTGTTGATGCAAAAGAGGCTGGTAATAAAAAACAGACTAAACTATTTAGAAATATAACTAGTCAGATTAGAGGTAGAGGTAGTCATGAGACTGTACCAGAAAATATCAAACTTTATAAAAAGCTACAGGAGAAGGTAGCTCAGCTTGGCCCTTTACCATCATCTGAAAAGGAGGATTCTAACGTATGAGTGATAAAATAGATAAAATAGTAGATGAAAGAACATTTGCTGATGATGAGAAGCCGACTATTAAGCGAACTATAGAAGAGAATATGGAAACAGCTTGGGATAGATTAGAAGCCCAACAGCCACAATGTGGATTTGGTCAGTTAGGGATTTGTTGTAATTCATGTAAGATGGGGCCCTGTCAGGTAGACCCCTTTGAAGATGGGCCAAAGCGAGGCGTCTGTGGTGCAGATGCTAATTTAATTGTGGCACGTAATCTATTAAATGATATTGCTGCTGGAGCTGCATCTCACTCTGATCATGGTCGAGAGGTTGTAGAGACTTTTTATGAGACAGCTTTAGGCAAGAGTCAAGGTTATGAGCTGTTAGATACTGATAAGTTAGTCAATGTAGCTAAAGATATTGGTATTGAAGTAGAGAATCGCTCTGAGAAGGAGATAGCTAAGGAAATGGGAGAGCTCTTTTTAGAGGAGTATGGTATGATTAAGGGTAAGTTAGAGTTTGAGCAAAGGGTACCTAAAAAGACGAGAAAGATTTGGGATAAATTAAATATTGCTCCTCGTGGTGTTGACCGTGAAGTAGTAGAGGCAATGCATCGAGTTCATATGGGAGTAGGAGCAGATTATACTAATATGTTGCTGCATGGATTAAGGACAGCCCTGTCTGATGGTTGGGGTGGGTCGATGATGGCAACTGAGTTATCAGATATATTATTTGGGACACCTGAGATAACCGAATCTACAGTTAATTTAGGTACGCTGAAAGAGGATATGGTTAATATTGTGCTCCATGGTCATAATCCTATCTTATCTGATGTGGTAGTCAAGGCTGCTAATGATGAGGAGTTAGTTGAGCTAGCTAAAGAGGCTGGAGCAGAAGGGATTAATCTTGTCGGGTTATGTTGTACTGGTAATGAGCTATTGATGAGAAAGGGAATTCCAATGGCAGGGAATATGCTTAATCAGGAGTTGGCCCTAGCTACTGGAGCTGTAGATGCAATGATTATTGATTATCAATGTATTTTTCCTTCTTTACCAGAGATAGCTAAATGCTTCCATAGCCAGGTTGTTTCTACTAGTGAAAAATCAAAGGTACCGGGTGCTGTTCATAAAGAGTTTCATCCAGAGACTGCTTATGATACTGCAATTGAGATAGTTGAGTTAGCAATTGAGACCTATAAGGAGAGGAATCCAAAGAAGGTAGAGATTCCAAGTGAAGCTATGGATATGGTAGCTGGTTTTTCTGTAGAATCGATTAAGGATGCTTTAGGTGGTAGTTTTGGCCCGTTAATCGATGCGATTACTAGAGGAGATATTAAAGGTGTGGTAGGAGTTGTAGGTTGTAGTAATCCGAAGATACAGCATGATTATGGTCATATTAAGCTAGCAGAAGAATTAATTAAAAAAGATATCTTACTGGTAGAGACTGGTTGTGCTGCTGTGGCTTCAGGAAGAGCTGGTTTATTATTACCAGAGGCAGCTGAGATGGCAGGTGAGGGACTGAAAAAAGTCTGTCAAAGCTTAGGTATTCCTCCTGTCTTGCATATGGGCTCTTGTGTTGATTGCTCACGGATTCTTGCTTTAACTGGAGAGTTAGCAAATGAGCTTGGAGTAGGAATTGATGAATTACCTGCTGCAGGAGCAGCTCCAGAATGGTATGCTCAAAAGGCCTTAACTATTGCTTCTTATTTTGTTGCTTCAGGTTTTTATACGGTAGTAGGCTTACCGCCGAATACACTTGGTAGTCAAAAGGTTACTGAATTGTTGACTGAGGATTTAGAAGATGCAGTCAATGCTAAATTTGGAGTAGAGCCTGATCCTAAAGAAGCTGCAAGAATGATTGAGCGCCATATTGAAGCGAAGAGAGAGGGGCTAGGCATATGAGTCAGGATGAACAGGAGATAAAGACTAATGAGAAAGAAAGAAGAGATAAGGTCTTATCTTTAGCAGATGAATTAAAGTCAGATGAGTTAGCTGATGGCTTTAGAGTTGTAGTAACTGGCAAAGGCGGGGTAGGCAAGACTACTTTAACTGCCCTGTTGGCCCAGTTTTTTGCTAAGGATAAATATCAAGTATTAGCAGTGGATGAAGATCCCCAGCAAAATCTGGCTTTCTCTTTAGGCTTTCCTGAAGAGAAGGCAGATGAGATTCTTCCTGTGTCCAAAAATATTGATTATGTTGAGGAAAAGACTGGAGCAAGGCCGGGAGAAAGCTGGGGAGCAATGATGAATTTAAATCCTGATGTCTCTGATGTAGTAAATAGATTTGGGATGGAGATAAAGGATAGGATTAATCTATTAGTAATCGGAAGTGTAATCCAAGCTGCAACAGGCTGTTTATGTCCAGAAAATGCCTTACTAGATTCGATTGTTGGCTATATAAAATTAAGAGATGATGAGGTTATTTTAATGGATACTCAAGCTGGAGTAGAACATTTTGGTCGTTCTTTAGCAGAAGGCTTTAGCAATGCTGTAATCATTACTGAACCAAGCTTTAATGCTGTACAAGTAGCACTTCATTCGGGCCAACTAGCAGATCAATTAGGGATTGAGAATATACATCTAGTTGTAAATAAAGTCCGCGGCGAAAAGGATCAGGCAAAGGTAATGGAGCGAGTCGGAGATAAAAAAGAGCTCTTTGATCAGATTCATTATCTACCCTTTGATGAAGAGGTTTATTTAAACGAGCCTGACGTAGCACCTTTGTTAGAGAAGGATACACCTTATGTGCAGGCGGTGCGAGAGCTGTATGACGCTTTGCTTTAGCTGAAAGCAATTGACAATTTGACGATTGACAATTGACGATTAGAAATTAAGAGCGAGGGACGAAAGAAGTTGATAGTTGATAGTTGACAGTTGACAGTTAAAATCAAGACCGATAAAAGTCAAGAACAATAAAGGATAAACATTAAAATATTTAGTTCAAAAACTTGAAGATAGTGATCTTGTTTTTAAAATTGACGCAGTCAATTGATCTCTTGACTTTAGTGAATGTTAGAGGAATATGAAATTAAGAATTAGTAAGCTCATAGATCAAAGCTAAGAGTTTTATGGTCTTGAATTTAACGTTTTTGAACTTTAATCGTCAATCGACGATTGATAATTGTCAATTAGAAATCAAGAGTGAGGGACGAAAGAAGTTTAC
>LFFM01002033.1_pt1 | contig 13575 bp, 15 predicted proteins | sample 643131 | NCBI WGS metagenome assembly LFFM01 (sample SAMN03777445, study PRJNA286221) | soda lake metagenome | biome: soda lake; feature: Kulunda steppe; material: water; isolation source: sample Tc-Br brine of Tanatar trona crystallizer | place: Russia: Kulunda steppe | collected 2011-07
AGCAGCGCAAAGGTGGCCAGTCCGCTCAGCGATTCGCCCGCCTGCGTCTCGAAGCGATCGACAACTTCTATCAGGAGGTCGCCGAGATGGCAAACGACCTCTTTGTCGCCAAACGCCACGAGCTAGACGGCGTCCTCGTCGGTGGCCCCTCGCCGACCAAAGACGAGTTCCTCGACGGGGACTACCTCCACCACGAGATTCAGGACAAGGTACTCGGGAAGTTCGATGTCTCGTATACGGACGAATCGGGCCTCTACGACCTCGTCGACGCCGGGCAGGAAGCCCTCGCCGACGCCGAGCTCATGGAGGACAAGAACCTCATGGAGACGTTCTTCAAGGAGCTTCACGACGGCGAGAAGGCGACCTACGGCTTCGAGCAGACGCGCAAAAACCTCGTGATGGGATCCGTCGAGACGTTGCTGATCAGCGAGGATCTTCGGCGGGACGTCATCACCTACGAGTGCTCGAACGGGCACGAGGAACGGGAGGTCGTCGACAGTCGGGCATCGACGCCCGATCACACCTGTTCCGAGTGCGGTGACACCGTCGATGCCGAGAACGGCGAACGCGAGGACGCGATCGACCACCTCATCGATATCGCCGAGCAGCGCGGGACAGAGACGAAGTTCGTCTCGACCGACTTCGAGAAGGGCGAACAGCTCTACAACGCCTTCGGCGGCTTCGCCGGCATCCTGCGGTACTCGACCGGCGTCTAGATCACTCCTCCTCGGCGTCGAACGTGACCTCGTACTCTTCGCTGCCCGCGATCAGAACCCAACCCCACTCCTCGTAGTCGATCTCGATCTCGTCCTCGAACGCGCCCTCTTCCAGGAGTAGCTCCTCGACGTAAGCACCATCGAGCGCGAACAGTTTGAGGAAGAACTCGCCCTCGCCGTCGTAGTCGACCGACGCCGTCACTCCCTCGCTGCAGTCGATCGGCCCGGCGTATGTCGGCTCCGCGCCCTCGACCGTGGTCGGCAGGTCGATCGCGGTTGCGCCGTCGGCCGGATCGTTGTACACCGTGATGGACCACTCGACGTCCTCGTCGACGTCGACATCGAGTTCGTACTCGCCCGCACCCATACTCAGCGGCAGGAACCCCTGGTAGTTCCGGATATCCCACTCGGCCGACCGGGGCACACCACCGTCCATCGTGACGACGTCGACGCCGATATTCTCGATTGGATCGATTCGGAGGGCGGCAAAGCCGTCTTCGAGCTCGAAGCTGTCGGTAGTCTGAGCCCCGGTACCCGAAAACTCCGCCACCGCTGGCGACTCCTCGTCGTCTTCCTCGCCGTTTGCCTCGTCGCCGTTCTCCTCGTCGCCGTTTTCTTCCTCGCCGTTTGCCTCGTCTCCGTTCTCGTCGCCGTTTTCTTCCTCACCGTTTTCTTCGTCGCCGTTTTCTTCCTCGCCGTTTGCCTCCTCATCCTCGTCATCGAGACAGCCCGCGATGGCGGCCACACTTGCGATACCACACGTGCCGATGAACGTTCTCCGTCGCATCATCTGAACTGGCAAGACAGTGATTGAAAGGTATACGCAGTATAGCAAAACGATAATCAAAGCTTACTGCTGGTAGACGTATTTTACTGGATACGAAACATGTGTAGGCGGTACATACTCACACGCGGGGACGGTGGTGTGGGACCCGTCGACGACTAGAGGAACTCGCGGACGTCCGAGTACCACATATCGTGGTGGTCGACGGCGTCGATCCGGCGGGCGATCATCACCGCGAGGGCGTGCCAGCAGAGGTCGGTCGGATCCGACTTGTCGAGATTGTAGAGGCTATCCTTGCAGGTACAGCCCCGGCCCTCGATGACGTACTCCTCGGTGTGGCCGACGACGACGGTAAAATCCCGGTACTCCTTGACGCGCTCCTCGGCGACGGCTTCGATGGCGCGTGCGCCGCGGTCACCGTGGACTGCGGTGATCCGCTCGACGGCCTCGGGCGTCAACTCGCCCGCCTCCGAGAGGAGTGCCTGCCAGTCCTCGGTCACGACCGACCACCTGCTGGCGTCGACGGCGAGAGCGCGGTACGGGACACAGAGCCGCAATTGGGGCGGAGTTGACAAAACAGGTTCGGATACACGGGGCATTCGCATCCGCGGCCGCATCGTGGGGCTTTTCGCGCGTGGGCGGCGAGAGCCTGTATGGAGATTCGGGAGGGTGCAGTCGAAATCGAGGTGCCCGAACAGGAATCCGAGGGCGTCGACGACGCGGTCTTTTTCAACCCGGTCCAGGAGCTAAACCGGGATCTGACAGTCGCGACGCTCCGGGCCTACCGGGACCGGGAACCACGTGCGAGTTCGTATCTGGACGCGATGGCCGCAAGCGGGATCCGCGGGGTCCGCGCCGCGGCAGATGGCTGGGAGGCGACGCTCTGTGACACCGACTCAGACGCCGTTTCCCTCTGCGAGCGCAACCTCGCGCGCAACGACCTCGACGGGGAGACGGTCCAGCGCGACGTCAACGCGCTATTGCACGAGGAGCTGTACGATGTCGTCGATATCGATCCGTTCGGGACGCCGATTCCGTTTGCCGACGCCGCCTTCGCCAACGTTCGGAATCTGGTCTGTGTGACCGCGACCGATACCGCACCGCTGTGTGGCGCGCATTTCCACAGCGGCGTCCGGAAGTACTCCGCGATCCCGCGCAACACCGAGTATCACGGCGAGATCGGCATGCGGATCCTGCTGTCGGCGCTTGCCCGCACCGCCGCCCGCTACGACGTGGGCGTGACACCGCTGTTTTCCCACGCGACGAACCACTACGTGCGGACCTACCTCGAGCTCGACCACCGCGCGACCGACGCCAACGAGACGATCGAGGAGATCGGCTACATCCACCACTGTGAGGACTGTCTCCACCGCGACCACGAACATGGGCTCATCGCCAACCCACCCGAACTGTGCCCCGCCTGCGAGGGCAACCGCGTCGTGACGGCGGGGCCGATCTGGCTCGGCGCGACGAAGGAGTCGACGTTCGTCGAGGAGGTCGGCGAGCACGTCACCGACGATATGGGAACCGCCGAGACGGCTCGCGAGCTGACCGCGACGATCGCGGCCGAACTCGATCGGCCGACCCACTACGATCAGCACCGGCTCTGTAGACAGTGGGGCGTGACGGCGATCGGGATGGACGAGTTTCTCGATCGCCTGCATGAGGCGGGATACGAGGCTTCGCGCACCCACTTCGGCGGCACGACGTTCAAAACCGACGCGAGCGCCGCGGAGATCGAGGCGGCCGCGATCGACGACGAGTAACTATACGACCGGCGGCTGTGACCGACGAGGAACGGGCTCGGGCTACCGACACGCAACCGATTTTTGTACGATTTCCACGACAGTCTAGCTGTGGGACAGTTCGCTCGCGCAGTCGACAGGCTCCGAACGATCGTCGAAACCGCACAGTCGGCCGGAATCACGTTTCTGGCCGCCGGTGTCGCCTACTACGCGTTCGTCTCGTTGATCCCGTTGGCGATCCTCACGCTGGCGATCGGCACCGTGATGGGTGGTGATGTGTTCGAGGGACAGATCGTCAGTTTCGTCGGCGGGTTCCTGACGCCGGAGGCCGAGGAAACGCTGGTTGCCGCGCTGACGACGCAGGCGGGACGCGGCGGGGCGAGCGTCATCAGCGCGGCCGTGTTGCTCTGGAGCGCGATGCGGCTCTTTCGCGGCCTCGATCGGGCGTTCGCGCAAGTGTACGGGACCGAGTATGGTTCGCTCGTCGGCGAGTTACTGACCGGTGCCGCAGTGCTCGCCTCGATCGTCGTCGGCGTGGCCGCGGTGACCGTCGTGGGGACGGCGATCGGTCGGCTGCCACTCGGACCGTTCGGTTCCGAAATCGCTGTGGGGCTACTGCTCCTGACGCTCGTCGTCGCCTTCTACCCGCTGTACTTCGTCATGCCCGACGCGACGGTCGCGCCACGCGAGGTCGTACCGGGCACTGTCTTTGCGGCGATCGGCTGGGTGTTGCTCGGGCAGGGGTTCCAGCTGTACACGACGTTCGCGGCCGATTTCGCGGCCTACGGCGTGTTGGGTGGCGTTCTGTTACTGCTCACCTGGCTATATTTCGGGGCGCTAATCGTGATGGCAGGCGCTGTCGTCAACGCGGTGCTGGGCGGGCACGTCAGCGATGTCGAGCGAGGCGATCCGATACAACGCGACCAGACAGCTACCGAACAGGACCGGCAATTACAACGTGGTGGCGTTCGACGTGACAGACAACCGGAAGCGATGACCGACGACGAACCCAGCGAACATGACGAGGAGGATCGTGGCGTCGGGATGGCTGGCCCCGGACCCGAGGAGGCTGGCATCGACGCTGATACCGACGAGGAGGTGACGACCGGAACCGCGCCGAAAAGCGAGGTCCAGCGGCTCAACCGCGAGCTCGCCGAGCTCCGCGAACAGCTCGACGAGTTCGAGGAGGACGTCGAGGATCGCACTGTCGACCGTGAGTCAGTCGAAAAGGATCTCAAACGCTACGTTCGCAGGCGGATTCGACGGGGTCACGCACGCGGCTGGGGGCCGTATCTCGTCTTGCTGTATGGAACGGCGATGACGATCGGGGCGTTCGCGTTTCTCGACGGAGGGTGGGCGATCCTCGCAATGATCGTCGTCTTCCTGTCGACGCTCGGCCTCTACGTCCTGATGATCCTCGTGACGACGACGCTGAACGTGCTCGGGATCCCCGGTCGGCTCCGGAATGCGATCGGTGACTGGCGATCGTAGATGACGCCGTGGTTTTCCGGCGTTGAGATAGTCCACGGGGCGACCCCGGAGTGGGCCGCACTGCCGTTTGCAGTACTGACACTGCTTGGGGATATCTGGGTATTCGTTGTGGCGCTGTCGCTGGCGTACTGGTTCACGGGCCGTCGCTCGATCGCTGCCCTGTTCGGCGTCGTACTGACAGCACTCTCGCTTGGACTCATCCTGAAGGTGCTGTTCGACGTCCCACGTCCAGCGACCGGTCCAGTAGCCCCGGTCGAAGCGGTAGCGTCGGTCGCACAGCCGTTCTACGAGCGCGAGACGACAGCGCGACTATCGGGGCTTCCGAGCGGTCACACCCTCGGCGCGACGGTCACATGGGGTGCACTCGCAGTGTTACTGGAGGTGTGGTCTCGGGAGCGCCGCCTCCTACTTGCCAGTCTGGCGGTCCTCCTCGTTGGGATCTCCCGGGTGGTACTGGGTGTTCACTATCCGATCGACGTGCTGGCAGGGGCTGCGCTCGGCATCGCCATCCTCGCCGTGGCAGTACCTGTGTGCCGTCACCGCGACGATCCGGTAACACCAGCACTCGGGGCAGGAGTCCTGACTGGAATAGTTGCCGTCGTCGTCACCGGCGACAGTGCTGCGGCGAACGCCACCGGCGCAGCCGTCGGCGGTCTCCTCGTCTGGCACGTCCTCGATCGCTCCCCAGCCTCGCTGTCAGTCTCCCCCGGTGGGGTGGCGGTCGCCAGCGGTGGTCTGGCTACAGTCATCATGTTGGGGATCGGCCTCGGCGTGCTCGTCGGAGCGCCGGCCGGGCAGTATCTCGGAACAGCGGTGATCGGGGGCGGCGTGCTGGCATTCCCGGTCATGCTCTCACTACGCCGTGACCACTAGAATCGCGCCCGCCGCCACCCTTTTTATCCCGTGGTTGCGTATCTCTCGCGCATGAAGTTCGTTATCGTAGGCTATGGCCGCGTGGGGATTCGAACCGCACGCATTCTTAGCGAGGAGGGCCACGACGTGATCGTCGTCGACAACGACCCCGAAAAGATCCACCGGGCCGAATCCCACGGGTTCGAGACGATCGAGGGCGACGGCAGCGAGGACAGCACACTGGAGCAGGCGGAACTGGATACCGTGGATGCGGTCGGGGGGCTGACCGGCGATCTCAACGTCAACTTCGCGGCCTGTATGATCGGCAAACATCACGGCTGCCGAACGGTGCTCCGGATCGACGAGGACTACCGGCAGGATATCTACCAGAAGTACGCCGACGACGTGGACGAGGTCGTCTACCCCGAACGGCTCGGCGCGGCCGGTGCGAAAACCGCGCTGCTCGGCGGGAACTTCAACGTCGTCTCCGACCTGACCGAGAAGCTGCAGCTGTCGGTGTTCCGAATCGGTGAGGGGGCAAGCGCCGTCGGCAAGCAGGTCCACGATGTCGGGCTGCCCGAGAGCGCGCGGATCTACGCGCACGGCCGGGAGGGCGAATCACTGACGATCCCCCTGCCCGGTACGACGCTCGACGTCGGCGATCAGGTGGCAGTGATCGTCGAAACCGAAAGCATCGACGGCGTCAGACAGACGCTCACCGGGTGACTCCCCCGGCATTTTCAATCCCCCGGCCCGAACAGTGACGGGCACTATGTACGAAGAGATCCTGTTGCCGACGATCGGCAGTCCCGGCGGCGAGCGCGCGGTCGCCGAAGCGATCGACCTCGCCGAGCTAACCGGTGCACGACTCCACGTCCTCTACGTTGTCGACGACGACCCACGGCAGGGACTCTCCGACGGTCGCTGGGAAACGATCCGGGAGGCGCTCCGCTCGGAGGGCCGCGACGTCGTCGCGGACGTTGCCGACGGGGCGACCGCCGCGGGCGTCGAGACGGTAACCCACGTCGGTGAGGGACGAGCGGACGAGGCAATCGTCGACTACGCGAGCGAAGAAGGAATCGACGCGATCGTGATGGGCACGCATGCCCGCACGGGAGTGAACAAGTTCCTGCTCGGAAGCGTCACCGAAAACGTGATTCGACGGGCCGAACAGCCGGTACTCGTCGTACGCCTCGACGAGGAGTGATCAGGCAACGCAGCGCTCGAACGCGCCGTCCGCGCGGATCGCCAGCAGCTCGTCGACGGCGGGGGGATCGAATCGCATCGGCCGCCGCCACCACGGCCCCTTCCCGGAGTCACTGGAGAGGTCGGTGACGATTCGGTTCGCATCGCTGCCCGCCGCGGCGGTACTGAGCGGAAGCGCCCGGTCGTACAGCGCCGACTCGTCGGGATCGCCCGCGAGCAAGACCCTGGCGTCGAACTCCGCCCGGCGGACGTGTGCGTTCGCGTCGAACCAGCGCCTATCGGCGGCCGGTAACGCCCGGAACTCCTCACCCGAGAGCGGGTCGCGGGCCAGTCGGAACTGGCCGATCACGTACGCGCCCCACTCGGGGGCGATCCACGGTGCCGGCTCGGCCGCGGGCGCGCTCTCGACGGCCTCGTCGGTCGTCGAGAGGGTGGCATAGAAGAAGACGTAGTCACCAGCCGACAGGTCGAGCAACGGTCGGGCCTTGACGCCGTAGTCGTCGCCGTACGTGTAGCGATCACAGCAGGCATACTCCGCGAACGTGGGGTCGAGATGAACCGGCGTGTCGAGGGTGTCCGGGGGGAGCGTGGTATCGAGGTCGAGATCGGCGTACGTGGGAACCGACTCGTCGACCGGTTCGCGCTCCGGAATCGGGACGTACTCGAACCGCCCGTCGTCGTAGATCGGGCCACGGACGCCCGGCAGGTTGGTGTTTGCGCCGACGTTGATCGCGACTGCTCGGGGCACAGTACATCTGACGGGGCGGACCCTGAAAACAGCTACTACGCCCGCAGATTAGACGCCGAGCTCCGACGTACAGCTACGACAGTAGCTGTAGATCCCCTCCCGTTCGTTTCGCGCGCCACAGTGCCGACAGACGATTGCCTCTTCGTCGGGCGAGACGGCGTGGTGGGCATCCGCTTGCGGGTCGGCCGGTACGGTGTTGCGAGACTGCTGTGCGGGCGGTGCATATGGCTGGCTGGGGGCAGCGTTCGGCGGCGTTCCCTGCCCGCGTTCCCCCTCCTCGGACAGCTCGAACGACCGGTCCTCGCCACGCAGATACAGATAGACGAGCAGTTGCGCGAGGGCAAGCACGAGTGCGTACACGAGCACCCACTGCCACACCTCCATGCTGTGTGCTACGTATGCACACGACTTCAGTGTTCGCCCATCCCGGCGGTGCGGGTGACTGTCCCACCTTACCGGCCACTGTCGCGCTCACCGCCCGTGGCGTTTATAATACAGTAGCTAAAACGGAAGCATATGTCCGACATACTTGCGGAGAACCTCTCGGGGAAAGCCGTCATGGGCACTGACGGAACCGAGCTGGGCATGTTGTACAACATCACGATGGATCTCAAAAGCGGCGAACTCCACGACGTCGTCATCGAACCGGACGAGGAGAGCTCGTTCCGCGGTAGCGACATGCAGACCGACGAGAACGGTCGCTATCGCGTTCCCGTCCAGGCCGTCCAGGCAGTCAAAGACTACATCGTCGTAAAGCGGTAATGTACGTTCTCGACTCCTCAGCGTTTATCAACGAGTATCACACGAACAGCAAAACAGCCAGCATCCCTCTCGTCCGGGAGGAGCTCGAAGACGAAAGCGCCTACCGGTACGATGCGATGGAAGGCTCGGGGATGCATATCCACATTCCCGGTGGCGAGACCGTCGAAAAGATCGAACGGGCCGCCCGCGAAAGCGGCGATCTCGACGAGCTCTCCGAAACCGACGTCAGGCTGATCGCCGCCACGTTCGAGCTGGACGGCCGACTGGTGACCGACGACTACGCGATGCAAAACGTCGCGGAGAAGCTAAACGTCGACGTAGAAGTGATCGCCCAGGACGGTATCGCCGAACAGCGCGACTGGCAGTTCCAGTGTCAGGGCTGTGGCCGCGAGTTCGACGAAAACAAGGATCGCTGTCCGATCTGTGGGAGCCCCCTCTCCAGAAAGAACCCCTCGAACGCCTAGGTGGACTCTTCGAGTCCCTGCTCGATCAACTGCCGGAGCACTTCCTGCTCGGTCAGTTCGTACTCCCTGGCGAGTCGCTCGACGCGTTCGCCGATCTCGTCGTCACAGACCACGGAGTACTGGCGTGGCATGACACCAACTCACGTATCCGAAGGCATAAAGTTCAGTCAGACGATCGTCAGACGTTCTATCGAGGACGAGTCGGTTCATAATAAAAGACCACCACAAACAGTTTTTATGCGCCTGTCACGATACTGTGACCATGCGCCAGCGTCTGGCCGTCTGTATCGCCCTCCTGTTTGCCTGCTCACTGGTCGCGGTCCCGGTTACCGGTGGGGTTCCAGCTGGCGACGCCACGGATGACACGAGCGCCGGCGTTGCCAACGTGCAGGTCGACGATGACGTGATCCACGAGTGCGCCGCGGAGCCGCCGGAAGATTACGCGGCTCCCGAGGAGGACGTACTCGGCTGGTCGAACGGCTACTGGTACGACGAACCACTGGAGATCAACACGACCGACGGCCTCGACGAGGACGAACTGGATGCGCTGGTCGCACGAACTGAGGCACGCATCGAGGCGATCCGCTGTCTCCCCTTCGAAAACGAGACCGACGTGGACGTGATCACACGCGAGGAGTTCGAAGAGGAGGCCGCCGCCTGGAGCACACCCGAGGACGTACAGCGGTTCGAGAACGTGGTCTACCGGGCGATGTTGCTGGTCGACGAGGAGGATCCACAGGAGCTCCAGCAGGAGAACCTCGGCACAGGGGTCGGCGGCTACTACGATCCGGCAACAGAGCAGATCGTCGTGATCGCAGAGGACGAAGCGTCACTGGAGTTCGACGAGACGCTGCTCGCGCATGAACTCGGCCACGCTCTGCAGGACCAGCACTTCGATCTGAGTCGCTTCGACGAGCCGACGATCGACGGGTCGCTCGCGGAGGAAGGACTGATCGAGGGTGACGTCGTCTACGTCGAGGAGCGCTACGAGCGGGCCTGTGATGGCGGTGTCTGGGACGGAACCTGCATCGAGGTATCGGAGCCGGAACCTGCGCCGGGACCGGACGATCTGGCGAACATCGGCCTCTATCTGCTCGCCTTCCAGCCCTACAGCGACGGCCCGGCCTTCGTCGACGACGTGTACGAGTACGAGCCCGGCGAACGCGCGGCGGGCGACTGGGAGTCAGTCGACGAACTGTACGACGATCCGCCGCGAACGACTGCCGAGATCATCAGCCCGGACCGGTATCCGAACTACGAATCCACGAACGTGACAGTTCCGGACAACAGCACGGACGAATGGCAGCAACTGACCGTCGAGGACCGCCCCGACCACGAGACCGTGGGGAAGGCGGGCGTCTCGGTAATGTTCTCGTATCCGACGCTCGCGCCCGACATCGACGGCTCGGTCGTCGATCGGGCGGAGATACAGGACGACGAAACACCGTTTAGCACGTTCGAGTACGGACACGAGTACGCGACCGGTTGGGAGGGCGACCGCCTACACGCCTACGAGAACGAGGCGGGCGAGACGGGCTACGTCTGGACGACGGAGTGGGAGAGCGAGGCGGACGCCCGGACGTTCAGGGTCGGCTACGATCGACTGCTAGACGACGTCTGGGGGATGAGCCGGGTCGACGGCCAATCGGGGACCTACGAATCCGACGACGCCTTCGCGGGGGCGTACTACGTCGACCACGAGGGCGATCGAGTGTCGATCGTCCACGCACCGACGGTCGAGCAACTCGCGGGGCTGGAGCCGGAGGCAAGATCGACGACGGAGTGGGAACTTCCACAGTCGACGCCGAACGCCGAGAGCGATGACGCCGACGCGATCCCCGGCTTTGGGATCGGCGTCGCCGCCGTCGGCCTGATCGTCGCGCTGTTGCTCGCACGCCGACGAGCCACGGGAGCTGAGAGCCAGTAGACCGACAACGCCCACACATTCTACAATTTCTACACATTGTAGCCGGGCGCAAGCGTGAAACTGGGGGAGCGAACAGTTTAACAGTCGATAGCCGCTGTATGGGGACGTGAACCGAAGGGTCGCGGCGGCGCTCCTCGTCGGCGTGGTAATACTCCTCGCTGGCTGTACGGTGCCGACCGCCGAGGTCGACGACGGGCCACAGCCACTCGACGACGACGAACTCGGCTACGTCGACGGCTACTGGTACGACGACTCGATCGATGTCGATACCAGCGACGGGCTGAGCGAGGACGAACTCGACGCCGTCACGAAACGGGCGATGGCACGGATCGAGCACGAGCGGGGACTACAGTTCCAGCGAACCGTGCCGGTCGAGGTCATCGGCCGCGAGCAGTTCCAGCAAAGCGACACCGCAACCGGAGAGTACGGTGCGTTCGACGAACAGCTCTGGCGCTCGACGTTCGTCGTCGGCGACGACAGCAGCGTCGGCGAGGAGTTCGACGCGCTGTACGGCGCGTCGGTTCAGGGCTACTACACGACCGCCGACGACGGGCGAATCGTCCTCGTAGCCGACGATCCCGACGCCGTCGAAGTGGATCGGGGCACCCTCGTCCACGAACTCACCCACGCTCTCCAGCATCAGCACTTCGGCATTTCGCGGGAGACGACGACCCGTGACGAACGGCTCGGCTGGCTCGGCTTGCTCGAAGGTGAAGCCAACTACATGATGGACATCTACGAGGAGCGCTGTGAGACCGAGTGGGAATGTATCGATCCCGTGGCAAGCGGCGGTAGCGACGGCCAGCAGTCGTTCAACGAGGGACTCTTTCTGACGATTTTCCACCCCTACTCGGACGGCCCACAGTTCGTCCACGAGCTCCGCGAGCGCGAGGGGTGGGAGGGCGTCAACGCCGCCTACGAGGAGTATCCGACCAGTACGGCACAGGTGATCGACCCCGACAGATACCCCGGCGCACCCGGCGAGGACGTCACTATCGACGATCGAAGCGCGACGTCGTGGGACCGGCTCGGCGACGAGGCACCGCGAACCGAGACCGTCGGCGAGGCCGGGCTCTTCGCGGCGCTCTGGTACAACGGCGTGATCGAGCAACAGCACATCATGGCGGCAAGCGGCGAGTACGCCCGTTACAACTACGCCCACCCGATAACGAACGGCTGGAACGGCGACACGCTCGTCGTCTACGAGAACGACGACGAGTACGGCCACGTCTTCGAGTCCGAGTGGTCGAGCACCGACGACGCCGACCAGTTCGGTGCGGCATACGAGGAGCTCCTGCTGGCAAACGCCGCCACGACGGTCGACGAGCGGACCTACCGGATCGACGACGACGAGCCGTTCGCCGGAGCGTACCGCGTCGTACAGGACGGTTCGACAGTGACAATCGTTCACGCGCCGACGGTCGAGGAGCTCGACGGGATCCACGCTGTCGAAGCGCCCGTCGCGCCAGCTCGTATCGAACCGGACGCTACAGCGCCGGCGAGCCCGGGCGTCGCCACCCCCTGAGACGGCGCGAACGGACGTTTTTTGACGCCGCTCCCGAACACTCATTCATGAGTAATCAGTTCGGGACGGTATCCGCCGAGGCGATCAAAGAGGGAGCCGCGACCGACGCGTACTTCGATCGGACCGAGCGGACCCTCGAACATGCGGGGAACAACCCCCACGTCGTCGCCGAGGTGACCGTCGATCAGTTCCCGACCGGCGAGTTCGACGTCTTCACCGGGATCGAAGATGTCGCGCGGCTGCTCGAAGGCAGGGACGTCGACGCCGACGCGCTCCGCGAAGGGCGGCTGTTCGACGGTGGCCCCGTGATGCGGATCGAGGGGCCGTATCTGGAGTTCGCGCGGTACGAGACCTCGCTGCTCGGATTTCTCTCCCAGGCAAGCGGCTACGCAACGAATGCACTGCGAGCACGTCGGGCCGCGCCGGACTCGCAGGTGCTCTCCTTTGGCGCGCGACACGTCCACCCGACGATCACGCCACTGGTCGAACGCGCGGGGCTACTGGCCGGAATGGACGGCATCTCACACGTCGCCGCCGGGGACGTTCTCGGTCGTGAGGCCGGCGGAACGATGCCCCACGCACTGTTGCTCTGTTTCGGCAAGGGCAACCAGGAGGCGGCGTGGGTCGCTTTCGACGAGGCTGTCGGCGAGGAGGTCCCACGGGTCGCGCTCTGTGATACCTTCACCGACGAGGTCGACGAGACGCTCCGGGCCGCCGAGGCGCTCGGCGACGAGCTGGACAGCGTCCGGATCGATACCACGGGGTCGCGTCGGGGGGACTTCCGACATATTCTCAGGGAACTCCGCTGGGAACTGGACGCGGTCGGCCGCGAGGACATCGACCTGTTCGTCAGCGGTGGGATCACACCGGAGACGATGTACGAGTTACGGGATGTCGCCGACGGCTTCGGCGTGGGAAGCTACGTTACCGACGCCGATCCGCTCGATTTCGCGCTGGATATCGTCGAAAGAGAGGGCGAGGCAATCTCCAAGCGCGGGAAGCTCTCGGGCGTCAAGGAGGTCTACCGGACGGCCGACGGCGGCCATCACGTCGGGCTGGCACGACAGGACGGGCCGGAAAACGGGGAGGCACTGCTGGACCCGCTCGTCCGGGACGGCGAGATCGTCCGGGAGTTCGATCTGGACGCCGCCGCGGAACGGCTCGCGGCGGACGCCGAGCTGGTCGGCTTCGAGTAGTCGAGTGGCGGCCACCCGTTTCTACAGGTGTTCGACGCTGCCGTTCGGGTCGCGTTCGCGATAGACGTCGCCCTCGAACAGCGTGACCATCACGTCCTCGCGCTGCCACGCACCCGGCGGGAGACCGGCCTTGCGGCAGGTCCGATCGAGATACTCCTC
>LFFM01002034.1_pt1 | contig 13574 bp, 15 predicted proteins | sample 643131 | NCBI WGS metagenome assembly LFFM01 (sample SAMN03777445, study PRJNA286221) | soda lake metagenome | biome: soda lake; feature: Kulunda steppe; material: water; isolation source: sample Tc-Br brine of Tanatar trona crystallizer | place: Russia: Kulunda steppe | collected 2011-07
CGACTTCGGCGAGCGCGTCGATGTTCCCGCCATGACCGTTGGCAAACACCACGCGATCGATCCCGTGCCCGGTCAGCGACGCGGCCGCCTCCCGGACGTACGCCCGGAACGTGTCGGGGGTCACCCACATCGTGCCGTCGAACGCACGGTGTTCCTCGGCGATGCCGACCGGAATCGCCGGCGTCACGACGGCCGCTCCGCGATCGATGCCCTCTGCGACGCCCGACCGCGGCTCGGCGTCGTACGCGTCGGCGGCTGCCTCCGCGACGGCGACGGCGTTGAGCGTGTCCGTTCCGAGCGGCGCGTGTGGCCCGTGCTGTTCGGTGCTTCCGACCGGCACGACCGCGACGTCGACGTCGGCGTCGCGGACGTCGGTCCAGCTTCGTTCGGCGAGTCGCATGTCGGCGTCTCGAACGGGGTCGACGTATAGCCGGCGGTCCGTCCGTGCTCGCCCGGGTCCGTCCCCGAACGTTAACACCTCACGGGGTGTACGTCCCGGCATGGGTACCCGAAAAGGGCGCGACACGGCGGATCACGACGAGGGGGATCGGACGCGGGTCGCCGGCGTGGAGTTCGGCCCGCTGAAGGCGGCGCTTCGCGAACACCAGTACCCCGTCACGGCGACGGAGCTGATCGAGGTGTACGGCGGCTTCGAGCTGTCGGCCGCCGAGACGACCGAACCGCTGGAGGAGACGTTAGCGCGGGCCGACGCCGCCAGCTTCCGCGACCCGGCCGACGTGCGGGACGCGATCGTCGCGAGCATCACCGACGAGGCGGACCCGTCGCTCGACGACGCCGGCGACTGGAGCTCGAAATCGGTGTGAGTGAATAGTGCGGTTGGGAGTATAGAGCGGCTGGGGGCTGGCGCCGATCGCGGTCGCGCCGTCGAGAGTCGCTCGTCGGGCAGATATCCTTATCCGAGTCGGTCGGGGTCATCGGTCACCCCGTCTCGGGCTACTCGACGTCGATCCGGTGTCCCGAGTCATCCTCGCCGTGACGCTCCTTCGGGAGCGTGACGGTGAGCACGCCGTTGTGGTACGTCGCCGAGGCGTCCTCCTCCATCACGGCCGCGGGCAGGTCGATCGCTCGAGTGACGGACTCGTGGCGGCGCTCCCGACGCAGGTAGCGGTGGCCGCTGGCCGCCACCTCATCGGTCGCCGCGTCGCTTCCGTCCCCCGTCGCTCCGCGTCCGTCGCCGCGTTCGTCGACCGCGTCGCGCTCGGCGCGGATCGTAAGGCGACCGTCGGCCGCCCGAACGTCGATGTCGGACCGCTCGTAGCCCGGGAGGTCCGCCATCACGACGAACTCGTCGTCGTAATCCGCCACGTCGACGTCCGTGCCGCGACCGTCGCGTCCCCACATCCGGTCGCCCGCGAAGGGCTTTCGGCCGAAGAACTGCTCTATCTCGTCAAAGGGGTTCGATCGGTTCATACTGATCAGCACTTAAAAGGTGCTGTGAGTTATTAAATACGGCTGGACGACTGATAGCAGCCGTCACGCGGCCGATTTTGGCTCCTACCGACCGTCCACTCCCGTCGTCGGCCGTCAGTTCACGTCGATCGTGTGTCCGTCGTCGCCCGTCGCCGACCGCTTCGGGAGCGTTACCGTCAGGACGCCGTTGGTGTACGAGGCGCTCGCGCCGTCATGTTCGACCGGCGCGGGGAGCGGGACCCGCCGGGAGACGGACCGTCGGCTGCGCTCGCGGACGTGATAGTGGACGCCGTCGTCCGTCTCGGCGTCCGTCTCCGCCTCGGCGTCCGTCCCCGCCTCGGCGTCCGTCCCCGCGTCGCCGTCGCTCGTCTCCGATGCCTCCGTGTGGGTCGCGGCGATCGTGAGCGCCTCCTCGCGGAGCTCGACGTCGATCTCCTCGCGCTCGTAGCCGGGCAGGTCGGCCGTGACCGTCACCGTCCCGTCGTCCTCGGCGACGTCGACGGCGACGTCGGCCGACATCGGCGGCATCGGCCCGTCCGTTCCCCCGAGCTCCTCGAACTCGCGGCTCATTCGCTCGAACAGCTCCTCGATCTCGCGGAAGGGATCGCGTCGGGTCATGCGGGTCACGATTCGTCGCCAACCGACTTGAACCCACGGCCGTCACGGCGCCGACCGGTTTGAACTCACGGCCGTCACGATACGGCGACCGCCACACACCGACTCGCTGGTCGTTCGGGTACGACGAGTCCGACGGCCCCCGATCGTTTATATACGAAACCGGGACCACTCCGCCCCGTGTTCGATCTTCCACTCGATGCGACGTACGCGTGGCTCGGCGTCGCGCTGGTGAGCGTCGTGACCGCGGGCGTTGCGGCCACGCTCCCGGCGTCGCCGCCGCCGGACGCGAACGGCGCTGCACACACCATCGACTCGGTCGCCGACGGGGCGTATCCGGCCACCGCCGAACACGGACTCGCCGCCGACCGCATCCTGCTCACCACCGGTACGGTGTCGCTCTCGGACGGCGACGGTACCGCACGGGCGACGCTCCACGCGCCGCGGATCACGCCCGTCCCGTCGACGTCGGCGACCGTCGACGGGCGACTCGTCCGCGTGCTCGCCGGCGTCCCGCCGGACGACGTCTTCGACGATCCGGCGTCGTTCGCCGCCGCCGCCGAGTCGGCCCGAGCAGCGAACCACGAGTGGCACGCCGCCCCGGAGCGGCTCACGATCAGACAGGTCCAGTACGGTGATGCTCGTGTCACACTCGTCGGTTGACCGTCGGTGCTCCCGGCGGACGCGCCCGGCGGCGGGCGACGAGGCCGACCGCGCGGCGGTCGAACCGGTCGCGGCGCTCGTCGCGCTGGTCGCCGTCGGGGCGGCGCTCGGGCTCTACGCCGCCGCGCTCGGCGACGCGGCACCCGACCGGGACCGTGACCTCGCGACCACGACGGCGGACCGGATCGAGCGCGAGGCCGCCGTCGGCGGCGTCGTCTCCCCCCGTCGCGTCGCCGACGTCGAGACGGGGTCGCTACCCCCCGCCACAGTCGAACTGGAGACCCGGGACGAAACGTGGCGGCTCCGTCTCGGCGCCACCGACCCCGCCGACGCGCCGGCTGCCGACCCGTTCGCGTCCGCGGTCGACGTCGACGAACGACGCGTGACGGTCCGCGTCGGCCCCGGCGAGAACGCCCGCGGCACGCTCCGGGTGGTGGTTCACGCGTGACCAGCACCGTCCTCGACGTGACGATCATGCTCCTCTGCGTCTCCGTGACCGTCGTCGCGCTCGGCGGCGCCGCCGACGACCCGTTCGACGATCACGGCGCTCCCGACGCCGACCGCGTCGGGGACCGGCTGACGACGGAGACCGCGACAGTGACCTACGAGGCCGCGTCCGACGACGGTCCCGGGGACCACGCACGGTCGACCGTCCACGCGACGCTCGCCGAGTTGCTCGTGCTCTCGGCGGCGGCCGACCGGGACGCCGACGTCGCCGGCGATCGGACGCCCGACCGCCCCGACGATTCGGATCCGGGCGAACGGTTCGCGTCGCGGGCGGTCGGAACGGCGTCGGCGGCGTTCGGGCCGCGAACGCGGATCGACGCGCGACCGACCGCAGTCCCGTCGATCGGGACCGAACCGCCGCGGGAGGCGACGGTCACGACCGCGGTCGTCACGGTTCCCGCGCCGTCGGCCGCGGCCGTCGACGCCGACCGCGTGCGATTCGTCATCAGGGTGTGGTGACCGTGACGGAACGACGGTGGTCTCCGGGACGCGCGTTCGTCGCCGACCGTCGAGCACGGGTTCCGTTCGCGCTGATCGGCGTGCTGCTGCTCGTCGCCGGCACGGCGTACGCGTCCGGCGTCGCGGACCAGGGCCTCGCTGGCGAGGACCGAAGCATCGAGCGATCGATGGAACGTGTCGACGCGGACACGACGGCGGCGCTCCGGACCGCGGCCCGTGAGGCGGCACACGGCGCGGCCGCCGAGCCGGTGACGAGCCCCCCGGACGGCTCCGGCGGCGCGACCGCCGCGATCCGCGAGGAGTCCGCGTTCGAGGACGCGTTCCGCGTTCGGCTCGCGATCGCGGGCGCGGAGGCGCTGTCGGCGGTCGACGCCGAGGTCGGTGACGTCACCGCCACCGCGTCGATGCCGGTCGTCGAGGAGCCGGCTGATCTCGTCGATGCGCGGGACCGCGTGACCGTGGAGCCGGTCGCGAACGGGACGGCTACCCGCGTCACGTTCGCGGCGGTCACGACGAGGGCCGTTCGCGACGGCGACGTCGTCGCCGAACGGACGGCCGATCGGACCGTCGTGGTCGCCGTTCCGACCCTTGCGGCCCACGAACGCACCGACCGATTCGAGACGCGACTCGATCGCGGTCCGACCGAGGGTGCGGGGCTGGGACGACAGATCACGGCGAGCCTCTATCCGATGACGTGGGCGCGTGGGTACGCCCAGTACGCCGGCGCCCCGGTCGAGAACGTCCTCGCGAACCGGCACGTCGAGCTGTCGACGAACGCCGGGATCGTCCGCACGCAGCGCGACGTGTTCGGCGCGGCCGATCCGGCGGCCAGAGGTGGCGTCGCTCGAGCGACCGCCCGGACGGGGCTGACGGATCTGCTCGAACCGACCGGCGTCGACGAGGACGACTGGAGCGAGCGTGTGCTCGACGCGCCCGCTCCCGGCGCGAGCGGATCCGGGGGCGACTCCGTCACGGACGACGGCGTCGACGAGGCGTTCCCCGACGAGAGCCACACCGACGAGGAGACGTCGGTCGCCGTCGGTCACGCTGCCGACGTCGGCGCGAGCGACGTGTACGAGGATCTCGACGGGATCGCCCGCGGCGCGTATCGCGTCGAGTCGACGGTCGAGGCGGACGCGACGCGAACGCGCTACGGCGGTCCCGCACGACCGTCCTCGCCGGGCGGAAGTTGGAGTCGCGTCGACCGGTCGAGGAGTCGATCCGCGTCGGTCGTCGGCGGTTCCGACGTCCCGCAGGCCGCTCCGTCCGGTCGCGTCCGTCCGGACCGTTCCCTCGAGTTCGGCGCCGCGAGCCGGGAGGTGGCGCTCGAACGAACGGTCGTTGCCACCTGGGAGCGAACGGTCACCCGACGGGTCGGCAACGAGACCGTCCGCGAGACGCAGCGAACGACGACGTCCGCGAGCGCGACGGACCGGTACCGCGTACGGATCGACGTCACCGGTCGCTACGCCCCGACCGGCGACGCCCCGACTCGCGGGACGGCGACCTTCGGCGCGGGCGAGTGGGCGGCCGGCCCGGATCTGACCGACACTCCCGACGCCGCCCGGTCCGACCTCGACGTCGCGACCGCCGGCGGCGTCGACCGGATCGCTCGCGACGCCGTTCACGCCGGACGCGTCTCCCGATCGACGACCGTCGTGGGTGAGCGTCCTGACGGGCTCACGGACGCCGTCGCCGCCGACGTCGACGAGCTTCGCCGCGAGGTGCGCGCGATGGAGACGGAGCTGGAACTGGAGGCCGCCGCGGCGGCCGACGCCGATCCGTACGACGAGCTGATCGACGACGTCGAGGACGACCGGTCGTCGCTCGTCGACGCGCCGCGTACGTACGACGGCGCCGCGGATCGCGCTCGCGTCTCCGCCCGCGAGGCGTACCTCGACGCGGTCGTCCGCGAGCTCGGCCGAGCCGATCGCGGGGAGACGACCGCCAGCGAGGGCATCGTCGATCGGATCGAGGGGGCGCTCGACGGTCCGTCCGTCGGCGACGTCATCGAGAGCCGGGAGGCCGCACGCGAGTCCGATCCGTACGCAGTCGGCCGGACCGGCCCCGGCGAGTCGGTGACGTTCACCCCCGAGGGATCGCCCGGGTACCTCCCGCGGACGGCGGTCGATGAGGCGACCGTCGACGCCGTCAACGGGACGACGACGCGGCCGCTGACGACTCGCAATCTCAACTACGTCACGGTGCCGTACGAGGACGTCGCGAGCGGCATCGTCGACCGGATCCTCGGATCGGAGGACTCGGTCCGGATCGGCACCGCCGGTCGGGCGCTGCTCGCGGCCGACGACAGCCTCGCCGAACGCGAGGACTCCGACCTGCGGGCCGACCGCGACGCGCTCGAGAGTCGGGTCGAACGTTCACTTGCCGAGGTCGACCGCGATCTGGTCGACGCACTCGGCGCGCGGACGGAGCTGTCGCCAGGCGATCGTCGGGCGGCGGTGCGGGCGGCGGCGCGGACGTACGACACGCCCGGTGACCGCGCCGTCGCCGTCGAGGAGGGAACGTACGCCGACCGCGTCGCCGAACACGCCGCGGCGCGTGGCGGGCGCTCCACGGACGCGGAGTGCCGGCTCGCGGCCCACCTCCGGGTCACGATGCGAGCGACCGCCGACCGCGACGCGGTGACCGTCCCGGCTCGATTCGTCGACGGACCGGTCGAGAAGGTTCGCGGGGAGTTCAGGGACCGTCTTGAGGACGCGGTCGAGGACAGTGCCGAACGGGCCGGTGAGGAGGCCGCCGAGCGATGGGCACCGAAGCCGGCACGGAGCGTGGGCGCGGGACTGCCGGTCGCGCCGCTTCCCGGCTACTGGGTCGCGACGGTCAACGGGTGGCGCGTGGAGGTCCGGGGGGAGTATCCGCGATTCACACTCCGCGCGGACGTCGGACCGCCCGAGGAGCGGTTCGCGTACGTGCGAACCGACGACGACGTGACCGTCGACGTCGACGGGGAGACGATCGATCTCGGTTCGACCGACCCCGTTCGGTTCGAGACCGGGACGGTCGTGGCCGTCGCGGTACCGGCCGGGCCGCCCGGGGTCGGCGACGTCGACGGCACCCGCGACGAGACGTCTCCGGGATGGCCGTGTCCTGGCGACGCGGCCGTCGATCCGGACGCCAACGAACCGGCTGACGCGTGTTGGTGAGATCGATCGTCCCACGACGGCTGTCGACCGTCGTCGTGATGCCGGTCGGGCGCCGCCGTGATGGAGATCGGCCGCTGCCGTGACGGACGTCGACCGTCGCCGTGGGGGCCCGACCGGAGACGTTTTGGGACGGACGCCCCCAGTATAGGCATGCTCCACGAGGTAGTCGACGACGCGGACGATCCGGGCGACCCGGAGTCGCTCGCGTCCGCGCTTGCGTCGCTGCTCGCCGAGACGATCGACGACGTCGGTATGGACCGGGCCGTCGCCGAGACGGAACTTGACGCGGCGGTCCTCGCGGCGGTGGTCGACGGGGACGAGGATCCGCTGGCCGCCATCACGCTCGAGGACGCCGCGGCGCTGCTCGCGTTGCCCGACGATCGCGGCGCGGACGATGTCGTCTTCGAGATTCGCGATCACCTCCTGATGGGCATGACGACCGCGGTGCTCGACGTCGACACGCTCGCGGCCGGGGTCGACGCGGACCTCACCGGCCAGGAGATCCAGCAGGCGATCGAGGGGCGTGCGACGATGACCGCCGCGGAGCTCGCCGCGATCGCGGCAGTGATCGAGGACCGCAAACCATGAGGGTCGTCATCGTCGGCTGCGGCTACGTCGGACTGGAGCTCGCGCGGGGGCTCGCCGCGAACGGCCACGAGGTGACGGGCGTTCGGCGTTCCGACGCCGGACTCGACGCCGTCGACTCGGTCGGCGACGGGGTGCGTGCGGTCCGCGCGGACGCGACCGACGAGGCATCGCTGTCGGCGCTGCCCGACGCCGACGCGGTCGTGTTCGCGGCCAGCTCCGGCGGTCGCGGCGCGGCCGCCGCCCGCGAGGTGTACGTCGAGGGGCTCCGGAACGTCATCGAGGCGTACGGCGCCCGCGCCGACCCGCCCGATCGGCTCGTGTACACCTCCTCGACGGGGGTGTACGGCGACCACGACGGCGCGTGGGTCGACGAGGAGACGCCGATCGAACCGACGACGGAGAAGACGCGGGTGCTGGCGGACGCCGAGGAGCTGGCGCTGTCCGGCGTGGCGGATCACGACATCGACGGAACCGTGACACGGTTCGCCGGGCTGTACGGACTGGACCGGTATCGCCTGGAGCGGTACCTCGAGGGGCCGGTGACCGCCGGATACCTCAACATGGTGCATCGAGACGACGCCGCGGGAGCGATCCGCCACCTGCTCGAGACGGACCGCGCCCGCGGTGAGCCCGTGGTCGTCGTCGACGACGAGCCGGTCGAAAAACACGCGTTCGCCGACTGGCTCGCCGACGAGTGCGGCGTTCCCCGTCCGGAGAAACGGTCCAAGGCGGAGCGGATCGCCGCGGGAGCGCTCTCGGAGGCGGCTCGCCGACGGATCCGGACGAGCAAACGCTGTGTGAACGACCGACTCCGGGCGCTCGGCTACGAGTTCGCGTACCCGACATACAGAGCGGGCTATCGCGACGCGATCGAGGCGTACCGACCGGAGCGGGCGTAGCGGTCCGACCGACTACGTCGCGATCGCGAGGTCAGAAATTCCACGAAGCTTCTTGTGTCGTCGGTGACTCCGGGGGGACGTATGGTGTCAGCGGGAGCCGGGGTGTCGTTCTCCGAAGTGGAGGCGTTCGCCAGGCAGAACCCGGAACTGACCGCCGCCGCGACGCTGGCGCTGGTGGTCGTGCTCGTGAGCACGTACGCCTTCGTTCGGCTCCGCCGCGCGCCCGGCATTCGGTTTCGCCGGACGCTGGCGGACCACGAGGAGGTCGCGGTGTTGATGCACCCGAATCCGGATCCGGACGCGATGGCTGCCGCGGTCGGCGTCGCGTCGCTCGCGAACCAGCTCGACGTCGACGCCACGATCCAGTTTCCGGGACAGATCAGACATCAGGAGAACCGTGCCTTCCGAACCGTGCTCGACCTCGATCTGGAGAACATCGACCACGTGAGCGACCTCGCCGCGGAGTCCGTGGTACTCGTCGATCACAACGAGGCGCGGGGCTTCGGCGGTGCCGACGGCGTGCTCCCGACGGCGGTCGTCGATCACCATCCCGGCGAGGGGTCCGGCGAGGCGTTCACCGACGTGCGGACGGACTACGGGGCGACCGCCTCGATCGTCGCGGAGTATTTCCGGGACAACGACGCGGTTCCGGTGCCGCCCGACAAACACGCGAGCGAGGCCGACGGCGACTTCGCGCTGTCGACGCCGGCGGCGACCGGGCTGTTGTACGGGATCCTCGCCGACACCAAACACCTCACCGTCGGCGCGAGCGAACCCGACTTCGCGGCGGCCGCGTACGTGTACCCTGGGGTCGACCAGGACCGGCTGGACCGCATCGCCAACCCCGCGGTCGACGCGGAGGTGCTCGAGGTGAAGGCGCGTGCGATCGCCGGCCGACAGATCGAGGGGTCGTTCGCGGTCGCCGACGTCGGCGGCGTGAACAACGTCGACGCGATCCCGCAGGCGGCCGACGAACTGATCCAGCTCGAGGGCGTCAGCGCGGTCGTCGTCATCGGCGAGCGCGACGGCACCGTCCACCTCTCGGGCCGGTCACGCGACGACCGGGTACACATGGGCAACGCCATCGACGCGGTGCTCGACGACGTCGCCAACGGTGACGGCGGCGGCCACTCCCGAATGGGCGGCGGGACGATCACGCCCGAGGTCGACCCGACCGGCGAGGAGGAACGGGAGACGGTCGACCGGGACGTGCTCGTCGACGGGCTGTTCCGTGCGATGGCCGGCGACGTGTGACTCGCGCGACGACTGTCGAACCGCCGGGGCACTCGCCGGGCCCCGTTCGGACTCCTCGACACACCGGCACGCACGCCGGTTCCGTGCCCGTCCCGACCGGAGGTCACGCCAACCTTTATCAAGCGGCCGCGGAAACTCGGCGTATGAACGTCGACCGATTCACCGGGAACGGCTGGCCCGCGCTCGCGGGCGTCGGGATCGGCTACGGACTGGCGCTGTTGCTGATCTTCGCCGCCTTCTTCCTGCTGCCGTATCTGGTCGTCAGCGCGCTGTGAGTCCGCTTCGGATGTACCCCCGTCCGGTCCCGACCGGCTGACCAACGAGAGAACGGATGCAGCCGATCGTTCTCCCCGTCGTCGGCTACCGCTGTTACGACGCCGTGGCTCGAGCCGGTCGGTCTCCTCGCGCGTGTGGCGCTGGTGGGCCGACGGCTGCTCGGGGCGTGAGACGCTCCGTCGACAGTGGGCGAACCGCTGACGTCAGGCGAACGCCAGCGAGTCGTCGGCGTCGAACTCCTCCTCCTGGCTGAGCTTCTCGTACGCCTCCCGGAAGTCCGTCATCGTCACCTCGGTCCGGTCGTCGCGGATGGCGAACATGCCGGCCTCGGTACAGATCGCCTTGACGTCGGCGCCGGAGGCGTCGGCGGCGAGCTCGGCGAGTTCGTCGAAATCCACGTCGCCGGCGAGGTTCATCTTCCGCGTGTGGATCCGGAAGATGATCTCGCGGCCCGCCGTGTCCGGCTTGGGTACCTCGATGAGGCGGTCGAACCGTCCGGGACGCAGGATCGCGGGATCGAGCATGTCGAACCGGTTGGTGGCGGCGATGATCCGGACCTCGCCCCGCTCGTCGAAGCCGTCCATCTCGGAGAGCAGCTGCATCATCGTGCGCTGGACCTCGGCGTCGCCGGACGTCTTCGAGTCGGTCCGCTTCGAGGCGATCGCGTCGATCTCGTCGATGAAGAGGACGGCCGGCTGGTTCTCGCGGGCGACCTCGAACAGGTCGCGGACGAGCTTCGCGCCCTCGCCGATGAACTTGTGGACCAGTTCGGAGCCGGCCATCTTGATGAACGTCGCGTCGGTCTCGTTGGCGACCGCCTTCGCCAGCATCGTCTTGCCGGTTCCCGGCGGGCCGTACAGTAACACACCGCTCGGCGGCTGGATGCCGACGTCCTCGAACATCTCGGGGTGTTCGAGTGGCATCTCGACGGTTTCGCGCACCTCCTGCATCTGCTCGTCGAGGCCGCCGATGTCGGCGTAGGTGACGTCCGGGGAGTGTTCGACCTGCATCACGCGGGCGCGGACGTCGGTCTCCTTCTCGAGCTTCTTGACCACCGACAACGAGTTGTTCACGGCGACGCGATCGTCCGGATCGATCCGCTCGCGCATCTCGTCGGTGACCTCGGTGAGCGCCTCCTGGTTGTTGCCGTGCTGTTTGATGACGGCGCCGTCCTCGGTGAGTTCCTGAACCGTCGCGACGAACAGCGGCGACTGTTTGAGCTTCTTGTTCTCGTGGGTGAGCCGTTCGAGCTTCTGTTGGTACTTGTTGTTCTCGGCGTTCGCGTCGAGGAGCTTGTCGCGCATCTCCTCGTTTTGCGATTCGAGGACCTCGAGCCGTTCCTGTAACGACTCGATCTTCTCCTGTCTCGACGCCGACCCCTCGTCGTACGGCATGTCGACGTCCTCGACCGTGTCACTCATTGTGCGCTTTTAGGCGACTCCCGGATAAGAGGCTTCGGGTCGGGGATATCAGCGGATGAAAAGCTTGCGCTTCGAACGACGTCGCCGACGCCTGCGCGCCGGGGGATGCTCTGTAGTAATCAAACAGGATAGTAAATATTATCTGCTAGCATGAGCAACGGTGGTGTACGCATGAGCACGACCGAGGCAGTCACCGCGGACGAAGAAGTCACGGATCGCTGGACGGCCGTTCGCGATCTCCCGCCGAGCGCGAAGCTCGTCGCGAAGGTACTCGACTACAACGACACGCTCACTCAGAGCGAACTGGCCGAGGAGACGCTGTTACCGCCCCGAACGGTCCGGTACGCGCTCTCCCGGCTCGAGGAGGAGGGCGTCGTCGACGCCAGGTTCTCCTTTACGGACGCCCGCAAGCGGATCTACTCGCTGGCCGTCTGAGGCGACCGAACGGACAGCCCTTTCAGTTCTCCACGCCGACCGTCGAGGGATGCCGACGATCGAGTGTGACCCGTCCGTTGCCCGCTCGCGACTCGAGGACGCCGGGGTGCGGATCGAGTCGGGGAACACCGCCCACGAGCGCTGGCGAGCGACGCGTGACGGCGCGGTCGCCGTCGCGTACGACGACAAGGTAGTCGTGCAGGGGGCCGACCCCACGCGCATCACGAATCTCATCGCCGACGGCGGCGGCCGAGCACACGTGTACTTCGACGGTGCGAGTCGTGGCAATCCGGGACCGGCGTCCGTCGGCTGGTGTCTCGTCACCAGCGACGGGGTCGTCGCCGAGGGAAGCGAGCGGATCGGAACGACGACGAACAACGACGCGGAGTATGCGGCGCTGATCCGCGCGCTGGAGGCGGCCGAGGAGTACGGCTTCGACGCGATCGACGTCCGCGGTGACTCCGAACTGGTGGTCAACCAGGTCCGTGGCGAGTGGAACGCGAACGATCCGAACCTCCGGGAACGACGCGTCCGGGTCCGGGAACTGCTGGACCGCTTCGGTCGCTGGTCGCTCGCACACGTTCCGCGGGAAATAAACGCACGCGCCGACGAACTGGCGAACGACGCATTCGATGAGCCACGATAACGATCCGACGGAACGGACGGCGTCCCCGACCCCGAGCGACGAGGAGTCGACGGCGGACCCACCCGAGTGGGCGAAGCGACGGGCACGCGAGCTGGCGGCCACGATCGACGATCCGGACGCCCCCGACGGTGCTGGCGGCGTGGCGGGCGATCGCGCTCCCGACGCCACGGACGGTGCGTCCGACGACCGTGCTCCCGACGTTCCCGCCGACGCCGTCGACGAGGCGGAGCGGCTCACGCGGCTGGCACGGAACGCGACGGACGAGAGCGCCGCGAGCGCCTACCGCGCGCGCCGCGAGGCGATCGCCGACGACCACGGCTACACGAGTCGGGTTCGCGACGAGGACGACACGCTCGTGTTGTACCCGGACGAGTGGGTCGCGGACGGAACGGTCCGGATCGACCGCATCGAGGACACCGACCGCGCGGTCGAGGTGTCGCTGTCGGGGCCGGGTGACCCCGACCGCTACCGCGAGGTCGCCGCGTACAACGACGCCGTCGTCGACGCGATCGAGGCGACCGCCCCCGACGAGACCGTCGACGCCCACGCGGCGACCGCCCGGAGCCTCGCGGCGTTCGCCAGCAACCACTACGTGCGTCGGGTCGACGATCTCACCCCCGACATGCGAACCGAATTTCGCGAGGAGTACCTCCCGCGGAACGGCTGGCCGACCGACGAACAGCGGGCGCTGCTGTCGGCGACGCTCGAGTTGGTCGACCGGGTCGCGGCCGACGTCGACGACCCCGTCCAGTAGCGCCGTTCGCGGACCGCCGCGCGTGGCTCGATTCCGATGGCTCGACCGGCAGGAGACGCGCCCGTCGACCGACCCCGGGAGCAGATCGCGCAAACGGTGTTTGTGTGACTTATAAGGGGTACGTTGGTGGTTTCGTCGTCGGTTTATAAGGGATTGCTCGGTGAGTCGCTCCTGCTGGGATCGACATCACCGCCTCCAAAGCCCCAGCCGCTCCGTTTATAAGTGGTTGCTTAGTGAGACGCTGCTGGGATCGACATCACCGCCTCCAAAGCCCCAGCCGCGACGGCTCGCGCGCCTTGTTGCGCTCCTCGCTCTCCGCACCGCCCGCTGCGGTGCTTACTGCGGCGTGCTTCGCCCTCGCGGCTGCCCCTTTGAGTCCCACCCCGAACCGCACGGCACAGCAGCCTCACGCCTCCCCAGCCTCGTCGGCGGGCCGCCGCGGAACCGCACCGCATCGCGGCG
>LFFM01002035.1_pt1 | contig 13569 bp, 16 predicted proteins | sample 643131 | NCBI WGS metagenome assembly LFFM01 (sample SAMN03777445, study PRJNA286221) | soda lake metagenome | biome: soda lake; feature: Kulunda steppe; material: water; isolation source: sample Tc-Br brine of Tanatar trona crystallizer | place: Russia: Kulunda steppe | collected 2011-07
CCCATGCAGACGATAACGTCGTGTCCGGTGAGGTCGACCCCACCTTCCAACTGGTCGTACTCCTCGACGGTGATGTGGAACCAGTCATCGGGCAGGTCGATGTCGTGTTCGATACTCTCACCTTCTCGCTCGTGGTCCGGTTCCGGCAGGTCAAAGGTCCCGGGAATGACGCTTGCGCCCTGCGGATGGAAATCACGGAACGGCTTGTCGATACACAAAATTGTGGAGTACTCGAAGCCGGAGAAATCAGGCCGTGGCATGTGGAGAACTCGGTCAAACTCGATGCTATCACCCGGTTTTCCTGTCTTGGCTGGGTTCGAAATCATCGCCTCGTCGATATAGAGGTCGGAACAATCGGAGGCCAGCCCGGAATCGAGTTCACCCTGGACGAGTGCCGAAAGGTCACGGCCGTTGTTCGTCGCCGGGAAGATTGTGTATCGCGGCTCGTAGTAATCGCGGAACTCGACATCCCAGTCACGGCACATGTGACAGAAGATTTCAGTATACGGTTTGTGTCGGAACCGTTCGAGTTCGTCATCTTCGTGATAGAGGACGTAATCTGCGCCGTAGGCGATTGCTTCCTCAGCGAGGTCTGCTACGTCATCGCCGATGATGACCGCCACGACATCCTCAGGGTTGCCGTCCTCGTCACCACCGTATTTGTCGTTGTAGTCATCCATCAGCTCACGGGCTTTCCCAAGCATCTCCTTCGAGACGTCGATAAGTTCGTTTTGCTGGGTCTCACAGTAGACCCACATATCCCGATAGTGCTCGCCTTTGACGCCCTCGATATACTGTTTGTCCGCTGTTGGATGGTCGAGATTCGGATATTTTTCCTCCGGCGGGACGTACTCGAGTTCTTCGCCATCGCCGTCACCGCTTCCTTCGATAGATTCGATGCGACTTTCGAGCTGTGAGATAGCACCGCTTCGTTCCTTTCCGGTTTTTTCCTGCTCGATAAGCTCGCGCAGAAGGTCCGCATCGTCGACGCCACGGATGGCGTTTGCCAGCTCTGCAATCGTCATATCGCCAATATCGGCCTCGGAAAGGTCGACTTCCTCGTCTTCTTCTTCAAGCGTTTCGATACGACTCTCGATGAGCGTCTTGACTGGAGCGCGGTCCTCACCGTCTTCTTCCAGCGCAAGCATCTCTTTCAGTTCATCGACGTCGTCAATCTGGTTGACTTTCGGGCCAAGGTCGGCGATTTCGTGTTCAGTGGGGTCAAGTTCAACCATTGTTAGTCACCTGCCGCATACGGTTTGAGTTCTTCAAACACCGCTTCCATTCCCTCGTCGTCGTTCGGCGTAACCATCCTGGCCTCGCGTTCGGAGGGCCCCTTCGGAATCGGGTCCACGCCTGCGACAATCGTCGGTGAGCCATCCAGACCGATGAAATCAGGGTCAAGATTGAGCGCCTCGTGATTCCAGACCGTCACATCCTCGTCATAATCCAAGTTGGCCGCCCGCTCCTGTGTTTCCGTGCGAAGGTCCTTATATCGGAGACGGTGTTCCGCACGGTGGTAGTTCGCCTCGAACTCGGGGTCGGTGACGATAAACGCCGGCAGGTCAGCCTCGATTGTCTCAATTTCCTCGATATCACCCTCGACGAGTCGCTTTGCCCGGACTTTGCGGTTTTCCTCGTCGACTTCGAGCGAGATGACATGTGTAATGAGCGGTCTGTCCTCCATCTCGTCGTTGATGTCGATACACCAGTTGGTCTGCGGGCCAGTGTGACCGGTTTCCCCATCGGCCGTTTTGAATCCGGCAAATATTAGATCGACATCAGAGTCGAGTTTCTCGAGTCCAGTGGCAACGGTCATTGCTGTCGCCCACGTATCAGCAGCACCCATCTCCCGGTCGGAGAGCAAATAGAGGTCATCAGCGTAAATATCTGACATCCCTTCTTCAAGAATCTCCTTGTAGCCGGGCGGTCCCATGCTCATCAGCGAGACCGTGCCACCGTGTTTCACCTTCGTCTGTAACGCTGCGCGAAGCGCTATCTTGTCGTTGGGATTCATCACTGTCGGCGTCTTTCCACGTTCGAGATGTCCGTCTTCGTCGAAGGATACCTTTCCTTCGCGAAAGTCGGGGACTCCCTTGGTCAATGTAACCATGTGCATTTCTATCACTACCCTAGGTGACATGGGGTCGGTATAACCCCTAAACCTTTCGGCGAGAGTGATTTTCATACTACCGGACGTAAGCGTTTAAACCATCTCGCCACCCCGGGGTGGCGAGTATGTTTACGAAGTTACGTCCGGCAGTATCAGTAGACGAAAGAAGTGCCAGAATCAGATACGGCCCGCACGGCTTGGGTCGACGTCGATAGCATCGACCGGACACACATCAACGCAAAGCATGCAGTCGATACACTGTTCTTCGTGTGTTGGGTGTGCTTTGATTTCACTTTCCGGGTGACCGGGCGTGTCAACCCACTCGAAGACATCGACAGGGCAGTCTTCGAGACAGGCACCGTCGGCCAGACAGATGTCGAAATCCACAGCAACGTGCGTTCCGTGGATGCCCTGTTTTTCTTCGGTCAGGTCGTCGCCGTCGGGCGACCAGATTGCAACGCCGTCGTTATCTCCGATCTTTTCGTAATTTTGCTCAAACTCCGGGTCGATTGCCATTGGTATTATGTCTCACTCAGGGCGGCTACTTAAATCTTTGACCGGACACGATGACAGCAGTCCGTTTGACCGGAAATGGAGGATATCCAGAGTGGTGTCTCTCGCCGGAGGCTTTTCCTTCATAGAGACCCTTACCCAACTATGTCCTCTGACCCAGGCGGTTTCGACCAGGAGTTCACGCGATACGGTGACACACTGTTGGCCGTGTTATTCGCCGCTGCCATCCTCGTCGTGATTGTCGGCGTTCCACTATTCGGTATCGACCTCCAGATTAGTCCCGGTGCAATCGTTGCGCTGTTGTTCGTCGGCTTTGCCATCGTAACCGTCTTTTCGTCGGTGAAGATTGTCGAAGCGTATGACCAGAAAGCGCTAACCATCTTCGGGAAGTTCCGCGGTCTGCTTGACCCCGGAATCCACTTCGTCGTGCCGTTTGTCAACCGAACCTACCGGTTCGATATGCGAACGCAGACGCTTGATGTCCCCCGACAGGAAGCAATCACACGAGATAACTCGCCAGTGACTGCGGATGCCGTGGTGTATATCAAAGTGATGGACGCCGAGAAAGCGTTCCTTGAGGTTGATAACTACAAAAAGGCGGTCTCCAACCTCGCGCAGACTACCCTCCGTGCCGTGCTGGGTGATATGGAGCTTGACGATACGCTGAGCAAACGCCAACAAATCAACGCAAAAATTCGCAAGGAACTCGACGAGCCGACTGACGAGTGGGGAATCCGCGTCGAGAGCGTGGAGGTTCGAGAGGTTAATCCAAGTCAGGATGTCCAGCGCGCGATGGAGCAACAGACCTCTGCGGAGCGTCGTCGCCGTGCGATGATTCTCGAAGCACAGGGAGAGCGCCGCAGTGCCATCGAGACGGCACAGGGAGACAAACAGAGTAACATTATCCGCGCACAGGGAGAAAAGCAGAGTCAGATTCTCGAAGCGCAGGGTGATGCGCTGTCGACAGTGTTGCGAGCGAACGCTGCCGAATCGATGGGCGAGCGCGCTGTCATCGAGAAGGGAATGGATACGCTCGAGGCGATTGGTCAGGGCGAGTCCAACACCTTCGTCCTGCCACAGGAGTTGACGTCCCTTGTGAGTCGCTACGGTAAACACCTGCAGGGAAGCGACAGCAAAACGAACGGCCACGTGCTTGAAGCGCTTGATTTCGACGACGAAGCACGAAGCCTGCTTGGACTCGACAACATCGAGGAGATACTCGCACAGTTCGAGGATGAAACCCTCGATGCACCCGCGACAAGCGAGGGCGGTGAAGGCGAATCGGAGCTAAAGAGCGCAGAAGAAGTGTTGTCCGAAATCGACGAAGAAGAGCTTTGAAATCCTCCCCCGCGTGAACGGCGAGCCTTTCCCCTCGAATTCTCCGTAATACCCAGATAGCATCCGCACCTCTGGTGCGGTTCACTGAACGCGAGGCGAAGCCGAGCGTTCAGCCTTTTTAGCGTAGATTTTTGCCGCGAGTGGTGCCTCCGGCACCCGAGCGGCAAAAAGGTACTAACCAAGTGGTTTTTACCCGTTCACGCTGAACGCAGGAATATGAGCTTTGAAAAAGGAGACACAGTGTTGTTTTCGGACAAACACAGCGAATACGATGGCGAAGTTGGCGAGATTACACAGGTCGCAGAGACGATGTTCGGCGACGAAACCTATACCGTGAGTTTCGAGGATGGACAGGAAGCGGGGATTCCAGCGGATGCGCTGGAGGAAGCGCCGGACGAGGAAACTAACGAGGCGGAAGACGCTGAGGCGGAGTAAGACAGATGTCCTCGATTCCGTTTCATTATATCGACCTCCGGGCGTTTAGTTACGTCACGGAAGACGAACAGCGGGTCGAGGACGCACTCAGGCAGTTTCTCCCCGAAGAGTTCGAACTCGACCGCGCGACATCCGAAGGCCACTACGGCGACCGCATCCTGATTCTCTCCGCCCGTGTCGAAAAGGCACGAGGGATTCGAACCGTCCTCGAAGCGATTGGAGACCTCGCAGATGAGGAGTTTGCTCGTATCGAACGCGAACTTGAAGAGCGCGTCACCGAGAACTGCGAATTTTTCCTGACGCTTGATAAACAGGCCGCCTACGGTGGAGAGATTGCGCTGGGAGACGGTATTACCCTCCGCGGAAAGGTCGAAGCCTATCCCGCGAAAAAAGAACACGCACTCGATAACATCGAAGAAACGCTTTCGGACGTGAGTTAGATGTACGAGGGGGTCCACGCCCGGCCGGATGGCGATAGCACGGTCTCGCGGATGGCACTGGCCGCCAGCGAATACGGCTTTTCCGGTATCGTGGTTCGCAATCACGGCGACAATCCAGCCTCCTATGACCCCACCCAGATTGGTGAGAAATACGGCATCGACGTCGTTCCTGCCGTTGAGATTCGGGCATCAGACCCCTCGCGCGCCGGTGGGTTTGTTGGTGCACACCGTGACTCCCAGACCGTTGTCGTAGTCCATGGCGGAACCGCCGAACTCAACCGGTTTGCAGTTGAGCAACCTGCTGTCGACGTGCTCGCTCACCCGATGAAAGGAGAAGGCGATTTCAATCACGTGCTGGCCCAGCGCGCGGTCGAAAACGGCGTCCGTATCGAGTTTAACCTCGCACCAGCGCTCCGCTGGCAGGGTGGTCGTCGCGTGCAGGCGCTCCAGAAACTGCGAAAGCTCCACGAGATTGTCGAAACCTACGAGACACCGTATGTCGTGAGTGCAGACCCTCGCAATCATCTGCAACTGCGGTCGCCACGAGCGTTACAAGCAGTCGGCGAAACCATCGGCTTTACTGCTGTAGAGATTGCTGACGGGCTGGCCGAGTGGGGCGAGATTGCAGAGCGAAATCGCAAGCGACAGGACGATTCGTTCATCCAGCCGGGTGTCAAGCGGGTCGATTGCGAGGACGGAGTTACTCGTTGACGCGTTCCAGATACTCGTTAACGACAATCTGTCCTTTCGCGGTCAGTACCGGACCGTGCTGGCCTGATTCGATGAGGGCCTTGCTGTGTAAGGCCTGGAGAAGTTGTTTGGCGCGTTTGGGGTCGGTCTGGAGGACACTCGGCAACGAGACTTCCGTATCGCCGACGGTGTAAATTGTCGTCAGCGCCTCCGTTTCCTGCTCCGAGAGCGTGAGTTGGCGAAGCGAATCCAGAAGTGGCTGGTACTGCTGTCTGAGATAGCGACCCAGCAAAGAGAGTTTTCGCGCGGATTCGACAGCCGCAGCGGTCGTCATCGCCTCGCCATCGTTCATATGGCTGACGACGATAGCTGGCCGGTCAGTCCCATCGATTGGGCGCTGCTCGCGGCTGAAATCGATGACCGAATCGAGCGAAATGATGACAGGACCTTCTTCAGTATCAATTTTCACACAGTCGGTTTCCAGCGAGAGTAATCCCGCACAAAAGTCGGTATTGAGAACCCGACCACCGACTTTCTCTGGATGTTTGAGTTTGGTGTAGGTCCCGTTCAGGATTGCTTTGAATAGTACCGTCTGGAATTTATGTGCGGTACGTTCCGGTGCGGCAATGACAGCTGTCGTCCGTCGGCCCTGTTGCTCGTATGCAACCGTTACCGGTGTCCCCGGGAGCGGGTCGACAAACGGTGGGAGGGTATCGAGCGTGATGTCGAAAATCTGGTCGTGGGCGAGGATGATTTTGTCGTCTTCACTCTTGGCAATGACGAGCTGTGCCTCGTTGAGAAGAATGCGTGCTTTCGTCGGGTGCTCCCACTCGGTTTGTTCGACAGAAACGTGTGCAACGAAATCAGCAAGGACGGATGGCATGTCGGTCTGGTATCTACAAAAGAGGCGAGAAGCCTCTTGATACTGTCGACTGAATAACGAGTTCGCCGAGAAAAAGAGCCAAACACCTGCCGGACTCCGAAGCCTTTTGCTCGTCACCGACATAGAAAGAGCTAACAATGGGTATCGGTGGCTCAGACCTTTACAGACAACAGATTCTCGACCACTATCGAAACCCCCGGAACTACGGTGAAATCGAAGAGCCAACGCTCTCTCATACCGGGGAAAATCCGATGTGTGGCGACACCATCACGATGGATATCGTTCTTGATGATGACGAACAGCAAATCGAGCACGTGGCCTTCAGCGGCGACGGCTGTGCCATCTCACAGGCTTCCGCGTCGATGCTCTCCGAGAAGTTACAGGGCATGGATATCGACGAGTTGCAAGCAATGGACCGCGATACGGTCATCGACATGCTCGGCGTCGATATCTCGCCGATGCGAGTGAAATGTGCGGTACTCGCTGAAAAAGTCGCACAGGATGGCGTCGATATCTATCTCGGCGAGAAGGATATCGACAAGACAACGACTGAAGACTGACGATTCGTTTATTGCGGTAATTTTCGTGTCCCTATCACAGCGACTGCTGTCTCATAGCGTGTCTCATGCAGCTTGCTTTCCCATTGCGGTACAGACTCGCTCTCAGTGACTTCGCCCCAGCACGGAGTCTTCGGTGTTCGCGAAGACAACAAGTGCGGTAATCTCGTCTTCAACGTCGAAAAAGTCGTGTTCGAGCCCTTGCTCGACATAGAGCACGTCACCTTCCTCGATGGAGTACCGTTCGCTTCCGACGTGTGCCTTTCCAGAGCCGGAGATAATGTAGTACAGTTCGTCAGTTTTGTGCGGGGTTTTCGGTTCGGGGTTAGGATATCGAGCTAACTCCACGCTCAGTGAATCCTTGCTCAACACTTCCAGATAGTCCGTTTCTCCTGCTTCGAGTTCCTCAGCCAGGTCAGTTGTCGAGATGTGCGTCATTGCTTATATGACCATTCTCGCTCCAGGTCGAAGAACACGTTGATTTCTCACAAGCGTGCTAGCCATCCAGCCGTTCGATAACTTCCCGAATATCCGCATGCTCTTCGACAATATCCTTTATTTTCTCGCGTTCGCGGACGTCAGCAGCGGTCGCATCGTAGGCACGGACGTACTCTGCACGCGAGTGTTCGTCGAACGCATGCTTGATTGCAAAGTAGCCGTCGGGAACGACCGTCCCACAGACCTTACACTCGACGCGATTATGGTCGCGGGCCTGATGAACGATGAGGTCCTCAACGCGCTCGAACGGTTCGTTATCGTCGCCTTTGATATCGCACTCCCAGGGGGCCATTACCGAGAGGTGTCTCCCTGTGAATAAAACTGTTCTGTCGCTGTCTCCCGACGAAAGGCTGTCTGGGTCAATCGACCAACGGCCGATGTGCATTCGCTGCAACCAGCCCACAGGCAAGCACTGCCCCAGCCATGGTCACCGGCGGACCAAGCAATCCAAGCAGGGCAAACGGGGCAACAATCGCGTTGTACGACAGCGACAGCGCCGTATTCTGCCTGACACGACGGGTTGCTGCCCGAGAGAGTGCAAACGTCTCTGTGACCGCCGAGAGGTCATTAGTTACGAGCGCGATATCCGCGGCATCGGATGCAAGCGCCGTTCCGCTGCCCAGCGCAATCCCGAGGTCCGCAGTCGCCAGCGCCGGGGCGTCATTTGTCCCATCTCCCACCATCGTCACGTGGCCATCCGTCTGTAACTGCTCGATTGTCTCGATTTTCCCCTCCGGAGAGATATCAGCAAACACCTTATCTACTGCCTCGTGTGCGCCAAACCGCCGTGCTGCACGCTCATCATCGCCTGTCAAGATGATTAGTTCGACCCCTGTCTCGTCCAGCGTCGAAAAAACGGGTTCCCATTTCGGCCGGGATTCATCACCGAGGATAATGACACCATCAGCCGACCCATCCCGCCCGACGACGACCGGTAACTGTCCCGCCTCGCGCGCCCGCTGGACGTGCTGTTGCAGCGATGGACTGACATCCCAGCCATGGTCGGTAAACAGCGAGGGATGGCCAACAAGATGTAACTCCCCATCAAGCGTGCCACTAACGCCACGGGGATGGGTCTTGAACTCGCTTACTGCAGGCATCAGTGAATCGACCGGTTGATCTTCGACTGCGTTCTCACCGCCAGTTTGGTCCTGGTGGACAGCCCCAGTGGGTTGTGCACGAACAGCCTCGACAATCGCTGCGCCAGCAGGGTGACTTGCTCGTTGCTCTAGCGTTGCCGCAGCAAGCAACAACTCGTCGGAAATGTTCGCCTCAACAACCTGCATCTCCCCCGTTGTGAGCGTTCCCGTCTTGTCAAACACCACTGTATCCGTCTCAATCAGGCGTTCGAAGACCGTCTCATCGAAGACAACAATGCCGCGGCGGAGCGCCGCCTGTAGATTCGTCGCCACAGAAAGCGGCGTCGACAGCCCAAGGACCCACGGCGCAGTGACGAGGACGACCCCCAGCGAACCGAAGATGCCGGCAAGCAAACCACTCCCAGTAAGCACCTGCCACAGTCCAACAAGGACCGCAAGCAGACCAATTGCTGGGAGGAGAACGCCCGCAAGTCGGTCGGTCCGTCGTTGCAGACCGTGCGTTGCGCTCTGAAGTTGCCAGACGGCTGTCGTCAACCGGTCGATGCTGCTCGTCGGCGGGTCGCCAACCTCAACGATTGCTGCATCGGCGGTGACGACAGAGCCGCCGACGAGTTCATCCCCTGCGTTCTTTTCGACAGGGAGCGACTCACCTGTGATGATTGATTCGTCGACGGTACAGACACCCTCGGAAAGCGTGCCGTCGACCGGTACCCGTTCGCCCTGTTTGACAAGAATTTGGTCGCCAGGGAGCAGGTCCGACACCGCAACATCGAGCGTCCCACTGGGCAAGCACACGCGAGCGGATTCCGTCTGTGAGACCGTCAGCTCCGTCAGCGCATCCATCGCTCGCCGCTTGACTAGCGACTCGTAGAAAATTGCAGCGACAACACTCGCCGAAATAACGATAGCGAGGTCGAAATACAGGTCGATTCGACTGGCTCCAAGCGCGAGCGTGCTGTAGGCAAAGGCAACCAGAATCGTCACGGTCACGAGCAGGTCGCTCGTTACCTCCTGCGTCGCCAGACTCACATACGCACCCCGTAACAGCGGAAGCCCAGTGAAAAACACGACAACACCGGTCGTCAACAAAAACAAGGGTGCGAGCAAAATCCCACCGCCCTCAATGAATCCGCCGGCAAACAGCTCGGATGGCCGGCCGAGCAGTTCGAGAACCTGCTGAGGATAGAGGACTATCACGTAAGGTAACAGCAGAAACGTCCCAAAGAGCACCCCTGCGATATACCGATAGCCGAGTAAATCCTCCAGCACGCGGGTTTCTGGCGTTTCTCCAGCGTTCACCGTCGCTGTCGATTCGCCGCTTGTCTCCTCCCGAGAGAGCACCCGATAGCCAACAACCGCGAGCGCCGAGGTTATGATTTCCTCGTCGCAGACCGTTGGGTCGTATTCCACCCGGATGCTCTCAGTGACGTAGCTGGCGTTAGCCACGCTCACCCCATCTGTCGCCAGCGCTCGTTGTTCAAGAAAGGTCTCGCAGGTTGCGTTGTGCATCCCCGAGACGTGAAAGAACGCTTCCTCCAGTTTCCCGCTGGCCGTCTCGTCTTCCGGTTCGTTCACAACCCCGTCGGTCGATTCCTTCACAGCCTCGCCAGTCGTTCCTGTCGAACCCGTTCGGTTCTCATCTGGGAACTCGACCATTGCTGGGACTGTTCTGTGTCTTGTTTTGAAAGGAGCGACGAGCGTCGGAATCAACGACGATGCCACAGCATTACATCTGTCACTCCTGTTTACCGTACATATACACTCGCACGCGGCGTACAAATCAGGTTTGGATACGAGCGAGTCAGGTTGCGGACGAACGAGTGTATATGCCACAAAGACAGTCCCGAAAGCATTTGCCCACAGATACGAAAGCAACTGGTATGCGCGCAAAGCTTGATGTCGAAGACCTCCTGAAAATCGTCCTCGCCCTGGTGGCTGTCTGGCTCGTGTTGGGAATTCTTGGCCGGACACTCGACCTGTTGGGGACGTTGTTTAGCTCGCTGCTCGGTATCATGGGTGTCCTGATTATCGTTCTTGTCGTCCTCTGGTTCCTCGATTATATCTAAACGAAAGTCCGGTTCACGGAACGCTTATCCCGCTCCTTTTCATTTATTCGCGCGTGTACAGCCTGAACGTCCCCGTTCCAACACGTGTCGCTGCGCTGGCAAGCGACATCGCTCGGGAGATACCCGCCGCGAGGGCACGCGTGCGGGGCGAGCATACACTCAATATCAAACGCCTCAGCAACGGCGAGGGGCCAGCGTACAATCGACTCGAAACACAGGCACGGGAGATTATCGCCGGCCAGCCACCCTTCGAAGTTCGGATTGACGGTATCGAGTATTTCCCCAATGCCATCATCGGAACGACGCCAGTACTCTATCTCAGCGTCGAGTCGCCGGAACTGGTTGCCCTCCACCAACGACTTGCCGAGGTGTTCGAACCCATCGAAGGCATCGAAGGAGACGGATACACCCCACACGTCACCATCTCCCGTGGTGGTCCACAGGAAGCGGTTGAGCGCCTCACCGAACGAGAAATCGAACCAATCGAGTGGGTTGTCGACGAGTTAATCTTCTGGGATGCGACCCGGAGTCAGCCGGTGAGTTCGGTGTCGTTGCCAGCCTAGGCTGGTCATTCCCCAACGGTGTGAAATTTCGAAAGAACGTCATCGGGGACTGGATTTCGATACGTGAACGGCTCATCCTCACAGAGCTTTTCAAAGTCGCGGTCGGTCGTCAAAAGCACATCAGCGTCTGCTGTACGGGCAATGGCGAGATAAAAACAATCGTAGACGTCATGGTTTTTTTCGGCACTGATTTCGTACGCCTGCAGCACGGTATCTGGGGTAACTGTGATTGGTTCCATTGGGTACTGGAGCAACGAAGTCACTGCGTTTCGTGCATCGACCGTCGAGAAATCGAGGTCTTCGAGAATCCACTGGACGCGGAGCGGAAGATAGCCAAACATCAATAGCGTTTGTTCTCCCCGAAGCGCAGGAACAAGCTCATCGGCGATATATGGGTGGCCCGGATGGTCGTCGATGAGCTGAATCGCCAGCGCATTCACGTCTGGCAGCACCCGCATCAGTTCCCTCCGAAAGTCGCTTCGCCTGCATCCCGAAAGGCCTTATTCTCCCATTCCTCGGTGGATTTCCCGGATGAAACTGTCGTGAGTTCCGGAAGCTTTCGGACGAGCCGAATGTCCCCACCGTCTCTGACGACAGTGAAACTGGTTCCCCCCTCTATCTGTAGCTCCTCACGAAGCTCTTTTGGGATAGTTAATCGACCCCGCTCGTTGACCTCCACCTCGCCGTAATCCGTGTCTGTGTCTGTCTCGCTCATATTCACCACAGTATAGTCAAACGTAGTCTATCACCAAATATTTTGGTGATTGGAAAAGTTCGCTGTAGTAATTCACCGCCGACTGCACGAGCCTTTTATTCCGAATGCAACCAAACAGACAAATATGATTACAGGCTCGGAGATGGCGGTCGTGGATGCGAACGCCGAAGCGCTCGGTGTCCCGCGAAAACAGCTGATGGAATCGAGCGGGAACGCCATTGCACGGGTCGTCCGTGAACTGGCCGACCCCGGTGAGACCGTCACGGTTGTCGCTGGCCGCGGAAACAACGGCGGCGATGCGTTCGTTGCCGCCCGATTCCTCGATGAGTACAACCTGCGGATACAGCTCCTTGGCCGCGCCGAGACAATCACAACCGACATTGCTCGGGAGAACTGGAAGGCGCTTCAGCAGGCTGAGTATCCGACCGAGGAGATTCGTGACTCGACACAGGCCGGCTTCGACGACCCGGACCTCATCGTCGATGCGATGCTCGGGACCGGAATTACGGGGGCACTCAGAGAACCTGCCGCGACAGTAGCCCGCGAAATGAACGCCGCAGACGCGTCTGTGCTTGCCGTCGATGTGCCCTCGGGCCTGGATGCCGAAACGGGGACGCTCGCAGAGACAGCCGTGGATGCCGACCACGTTGTCACCTTCCACGACACGAAACCGGGACTCTCCGACCTCGGCATCCCAGTGACGGTCGCAGAGATTGGAATTCCGGCTGCCGCGGAGACATTCGTCGAATCGGGCGACTTGCAGCGACTCGACAGAGACCACGACTCACACAAGGGAGAAAACGGCGAAGTGCTGGTTCTCGGTGGTGGCCCCTACACCGGCGCACCGGCGCTTTCCGCACAGGCTGCCTTGCGTGCCGGCGCTGACCTCGTCCGCGTTGCGTGCCCCAGCAGTGTCGCCCGAGAGATTCAGGGCTACAGCGAGAACCTCATCCTCCGGCCCTTTGACGGGCCACAGTTCGCACCAGCCCACGTCGAACAGATGCTTACACTCGCCGAATCCAACGACGTGCTGGTATTTGGGCCAGGGTTGGGTGCAAGCGATGCCAGCCTTGATGCGGCAGTCTCATTGCTCGAACGGTTCGAGGGTATCGCTGTCGTGGATGCCGACCCACTCCAGCGTGTCCCCGATATCGAGACGGATGCAACGCTCATCTGTACGCCTCATCAGGGCGAACTCCAGAAGATGGGCGGACCACAGGCAACGGAGTGGCGCGAGCGCCAAAAAGCGGTCGAGACATTTGCTGCGGACCTCGGTCAGACGCTGCTGGTCAAAGGCCCATACGACGTCATTTCGAATGGCGACCGAACACGGGTTAACCGCACCGGCAATCCCGGCATGACCGTCGGCGGCACCGGTGATGTGCTTGCTGGCGTCACCGGCGCACTGGCCGCGCAACTGTCGCCAGTTCATGCTGCATCGGTTGGGGCGTACGTGACTGGTCGCGCTGGGGATTTCGCTGCGGAACAGAACGGAAACGGACTCGTTGCGACTGATTTACTGGCGTTGATTCCTCACGCAATGCAACGGCCGTAATCAGTTTGCTCCGTTAGTCAGGAGCAACCCTACCTCGTTGCCGGTTGGCCCACCCGTCTCAAAGACGAACCGTGCACCGCCATCCTCACTGTCTTCAATCCGG
>LFFM01002036.1_pt1 | contig 13563 bp, 14 predicted proteins | sample 643131 | NCBI WGS metagenome assembly LFFM01 (sample SAMN03777445, study PRJNA286221) | soda lake metagenome | biome: soda lake; feature: Kulunda steppe; material: water; isolation source: sample Tc-Br brine of Tanatar trona crystallizer | place: Russia: Kulunda steppe | collected 2011-07
CCGCAAGCTACGAGGTCGTGAGACCCGGACCCCGCAAGCTACGAGGTCGTGAGATCCGGAGCCCGCGGACACGACAACCTCCTTAATAACTCATGGCAAGCCGCTATCCCGACACATGCCGTCGGATCCCGCGGAGGGTCGTCGTCACACGCTCCCTCCCCTTTCGTTCGGTTTCGTATCGCTCCGGACCGTCGTCCTCGCCGGGCGGGACGGACAACGATAAACCTCGTCCCGGCGTGGCAGCCGTATGACTGGCTCGCGGACGACGATCGGTACTCGCCTCGCTGTCGCGTTCCTGATCGCCGTCGCGCTCGTCGTCGGGGGCGCTGCGGCCGTCGCCGAGGGCGGGGATCCGGGGAGCGAGACGTTCGCCTTCGCGGGCGTCGAGGAACACGACCGGCTCGGGGCCGAACCGACCCACGCCACCGCCGACGCCGAGACCATCGAGCTCCGGAACGAGCTGTTCCGCACCGAGGAGCGCGGCACCGTCGGCGTCACGGCGCGCCTGTCGATCCCCGACCGCGTCACGGAGCTCCGGATCACGCTTCTGAGCGAGCGGACGGGTCCGGCCGAGGCCGACGGGTTCGAACGCGACCCGGACGCGGAGGAGGGACGGGACGCGTGGGTGTGGGACGGCGAGACCGATCGCCCGTCGATCACGTACGCGATGGTGGCCAACGACACCGTCGACGGGACGGGACCGCTCGCCGCCGGCGGCACGTATCGGTTCGTCGATGCCGGCGACTGGGCGCTCGTCCGCACGCCCCGCGCCGACGTCACCGGCCGGTTCACCGGGGGCGGGCAGGTTCGGATCGAGCGCGAGAACGTCGTCGAGGGGGAGGGAGTCGCCTCGCGGGCGATCGCGTTCCTCGGCCCCCACGAGGAGCACGTTCACGAGGCCGCCGGCCAGCGGTTCCGGCTGGTCGTCCCGCACGCCGCCGATCCCGCGGCCTCGTCGGACGAGGTGTTCGAGGCGTTCGAGGGCACGGCGACGGCGCTCCAGGTCGGCGCGCGCGACGACGAGGTGTTCGCGGTGGCCGCACCAGGGGACGTGTCGTGGGCGGTTCGCGGGCTCCAGACCGGTGACGCGGACCTCTGGGTGCGCGACGAGGAGCCGGCGGCGACGGCCGACGACATCTGGTCCCACGAGTACGTCCACACGCGCCAGTCGTACGAGGCCGATCCCAGCGTGGCCTGGTTCACCGAGGGGAGCGCGACGTACTACGCCGCGCTGTTCGCGCTCGAGCGAGGAGCGACGGACTTCGACGGGTTCGAGCGCACGCTGGCCCGCGGCGAGCGCGAGCCGGCCGCCTCGTCGGTCCTCTCGGACCCCGACGCGTGGGAGGACAACGCCGACTACACCAAGGGGTCGCTCGTGGCCGGCGAGATCGACCGCCGGATCCGACTGGCCACGGACGGCGAGGCGTCGCTCGCGACGGTCTTCCGTGACCTGAACGACGCCGACGGGCCGGTCACGGGCGCGACGTTCCTCGACGGGGTCGAGTCGGCGGCCGCGGCCGGCGGCGACGCCGAGTCCGCCGCCGCGGTCCGGGACGAGGCGGAACGGCTGACGACGACGAACGCGACCCCCGACACGTGGGACATGGAGGCCCACGAGGCGGCGTTCGGCGCGACCCCCGCACAGGTCGGGTACGGGCTCGACGCCGACGGCGTCCGTGCGACCGGCGAGCACCGGAACCGGACGGTCGCTCGCGATCCGGTCCAGCTCGTCACGGGCGAGACGCTCGACCTGACGCTTCTCGCGCAAAACACGGGCGGCGTCGACGGGAGCTACGAGCTGTCGCTGACGATCGACGGGGAGGCGGTCGATGCCCGATCGGGGACGGTCGCCGCCGGCGGCGAGTCGACGGAGCGCTTCGAGCACGCCTTCACGGAACCCGGCGAGTACGCGGTTCGGGTCGGGAGCGAGACGCTCACCGTCGTCGTCTCCGAGCCCGCGCCCGTGGCCGTCCGCGACGTCGCCGCCAGCCCGGACCGTGTGTCGGTGGGGGACGCCGCCGTCGTCTCCGCGACCGTCGGCAACGACGACGCCATCCCCGCTGGCGGCGACGTGACGTTCCGTGTCGACGGGGAGGCGATCGCGACGGAGCCCGTCAGGCTGGATGCCGACACGGCGGCGACCGTCGAGCGGGAGGTCGTCTTCGAGGACCCCGGAACCGCGACCGTCAGCGTCGTCGCCCCGGACAGCGAGGCGTCGACGACCGTAACCGTCGCGGACGACGCTTCAGCCGACGGGATCGATGACGGGATCGTCGACGAGACGGTCGGCGACGTCCCCGGCTTCGGGCCGGCCGTCGCCGTCGTCGCCCTGCTTTCGGTGACCGCGCTCCTCGCCCGTCGGGACGGCCGCTGACGGCGATCGCGTTGTCGTTCGTGTTCGTGATCGCGTCTGTCGTTCGTACTCGTGATCACGTCTGTCGTTCGTACTCGTGATCACGTCTGTCGCTCGTGCTCGTGATCGCGTCCGTCGTTCGTGTTCGTGTCCGCTGCTGTGGGGCGGAGGGTAGCCGGAGTACGGGTGCGGGCTAGCCGACTCCCAGGTGACCGGTTAGAAGGGTGCGGTGGGCCCCTCGTCGTCGGAGCCCTCGTGGGTCGCGTTTCGGGACGCGCCGTCGTCCGCCTCCGCCGCCTCCAGCTGGCCGACATCGCGCTCCCACGCTTCGATCCCGCCGCGGAGGCTCTCGACGCGGGCGCCGGCGGCTCCGGCGTAGCTCCCGACGAGCTCGGCCGCCTGCCGGCTGGCGATCCCGTGCGGGCAGACGGTCACGATCCGGTCGGCCCCGTCGAGCTCGGCGACCCGGGTCGTCAGCTCCGGGAACGGGATCGACTCGCTGTCCGGGATGTGGCCGCGATCGAACGCGCGTCGGTCGCGGATGTCGACGATCCGAAGGTCGCCGTCGGGGTCGTCGAGCAGGGCCGCCAGCTCGTCGACGTCGATCTCGCCGTCCATCAGGGAAGCGGGCAGAGGCTCGCCGTGATGACGGCGCGCTCGTCGGTTTCGTTGCGGGCCCCGTGGACCGCGCCGCGCTCGTTCAACACGACCGCGGGCGGTGAGAGCGTCTCCGTCGTCCCGTCGCGGACGATCGTGGGCTCCCCCTCGACGACGTGGAAGACGTTCGTCGCGTCGGCGTGTTCGTGCGGGTCGAGTTCGGCTCCCGGACCGAGGACGAACGCTTTCACGAGGACGTCGTCGGTGACGACGAGCTCCGCGCTCTCGATCGTTCCCGGCTCCGGGTCGAGGTCGCCGACGGCGTCGGCGTACCGGTCGAGCGTCATACGCGGACGATCGTCACGCGCACGTAAAAGTTGTCGGCGAACGGTCGCGGCTCGATCGACGGATCGAACGGCCACGATCCCCAGCGATGGGACGACCCCCTGCGCCGTCGAGCCGGGCGGCCGGACGGCACGGGCGGGTCGTGTGCCTCGTCGCGGGACGACCGCGCACGCGGCGTTCCCCCTTCCGTTTCCCTTTCCCCCTCTCCCCGATTCCCGGGACGAACCCAGCCCTAACCCCGGAGCCGCGAACGAGGCGGCCCCAACGGGGGACGAGGGGGATCGATCACACGCGAGGTCGATCAGGTGGTTCGCGTCGGTCGATTCGCGTCAAACGGGTCGTCCCGGACGGGTCGCGTCAAACGGGTCGTCCCGGACGGGTCGCGTCAAACGGGTCGTCCCGGACGGGTCGCGTCACGCAGGGCACCGTGGCGCTCCGGGCCGCTGGCGGATCCACTCACGCGATCGCCCCCACAGAACCGCCGGCGATCCCGCTGACTGCGTCGCCGAGGTCGTCGAGCGCGCCGGACAGGAACCCGTCGATGGCGTCGAGCAGGTCACCGACGAACTCCGGGACGGGCCCGGGGAGCTCATCGGGCGGCCCCGCGTCGTCGCTGGCGTCCCCGTCCGGCCCCGCGTCGGCGAGCGTTTCAACGCCCCCGTCGGCGGGAGCGATACCGGTCGATGAGCCGGCCGCGACCGCACCCGCGGCCGCGCCGGTCGCGATCAGTACCGTCGCGGCGAGCGCGACGAGCAGCGTCGTTCGAATGGCGTGCATCGTGGATCCCGCTCGGTGCGCGACTCCCTTCAATATCGACGACCGTTTAGCCGATTGGTTCCGGATCAAACCGGATCAACGCTCGTTCGGGAGTCGTTCGTCGTCGACGCCCGGTGTCGTGTCCCGTCATCACTTGACGTGGATCGGTCGTCCCCCGATCGGTGTCACAGGTGTGGATGATCCATGGTTGTGTATCTATCCACCGAACGGACGCGGCGGATAACCACGATCCCGGTCCTTTTTACCCGTCCCGACGCCTCCTTCGGGTATGACAGAGGTCATCGACGGCGAGGCGGTCGCGGCCGACGTTCGAGCGGACGTCGCCGACAGGGTCGAACTGCTCGAGCACGCGGGCGTGACCCCGGGCCTCGCGACCGTCCTGATGAGCGATGACGCGGCGAGCGAGACGTACGTCTCGATGAAACAGCGCGACTGCGAGGAGGTCGGCATCGAGGGGATCCACGTCGAGATCGACCCGGACGCCCCCGCGTCGGAGCTGTACGGGACGATCGACGACCTCAACGACCGCGACGACGTGCATGGGATCCTGGTCCAGCTTCCGGTCCCCGAGCACGTCGACACGCGGCAGGTGCTCCGGCGGATCGACCCCGAGAAGGACGTCGACGGGTTCCATCCCGAGAACGTCGGTCGGCTCGTCGCCGGCGACGCGCGATTCAAACCGTGTACGCCCCACGGCGTCCAGAAGCTCCTCGAGGCGTACGACGTCGAGACGGAGGGGGCCGACGCGGTCGTCGTCGGCCGTTCGGACATCGTCGGGAAGCCGATGGCGAACCTCCTGATCCAGAAGGGGCCGGGCGGGAACGCGACGACGACGGTGTGTCACTCCCGGACGCGGGACCTCGAGGCGAAGCTCTCGAACGCGGACATCGTGGTCGCGGCGGCCGGGATCCCCGAGTTCGTCGACGGCTCGATGCTCAAACCGGGCGCGACCGTCATCGACGTCGGGATCAACAAGGTCGACGCGGAGACGGAGAAGGGGTACGCGCTCGTCGGCGACGTCGACTACGACTCCGCGAGCGAGGTCGCGGGCGCTATCACGCCCGTCCCCGGCGGCGTCGGGCCGATGACGCGCGCGATGCTGCTGTACAACACCGTGAAAGCGGCGGGGATCCGGCACGACGTCGACGTCGGCCTTCGCTGATCCGGACGCAGTTCAGTCGGCCCGGACGCAGTTCCGCCGATGCGGACTCACTCCCCACGATTACGGATCTCGATCCGGCCCTCGATCGCGGGGTCGATTCCGTGCTCGTGCGCGTAGTCGGCGAGCACCTCGTACTGGATGTCTGCTTCGCCGATCCGGTGTCGGCTCTCCAGGGTGGGGAACTCGTGATCGGAGTGGAGCAGGTACTCCGACGTCGCGACGGTGTAGCGGCGCTCGGGGTCGATCGGCTCCCCGCCGACGGTCGCCGCCGCGACGACGGTCGCCTCGTCGTCCCAGACGACGCGCGCGTTCGAGACGTGCCCGTGCCACCAGTCGTCCTCCCCGAAGTCGACGTCCGGGGCCGCCATCTCCCGGAACACCGCGGCGAGTTCCGTCCCCGTGACCGACGTCAACACGACCGGCTCCTCGAACGGGATGAGGCTGATGAGGTCCGCCTTCGTCACGTCGCCCTCGAACGGGTCGCCCTGGCGGAGCCCGCCGGCGTTCGAGAGCCCGACGTCGGCGTCGTGGACCCAGCGGAACGCGTCGGCGACGAAGTTCCCGACGCGGCACTCCCCGCCGTGGACCACGTCGCCGTCGCGGGAGATCGGCCCCGCGACCCGCCCGACGACCTCGTCGAGGTCGGCGACCTCCATCCGCCGGGCGAGGGACCCTTCGAGCTCGGCGTGTGGGGTCGCGCCGTCCGGCTCGTGGAGGGTCGCCGTGGGGCGATCGCCCGAGAGGTCGATCTCGACGACGGCTTCGCCGTTCACGCCCGGCCTGACGACGAGCGTCCCGTCCACGTACTCGTTTCGCCGGCTGTGGACGTGGCCGCCGAGAACGGCGTCCACGTCGAGCTCGCGGGCGATCTCGTCGTCGCCGCCGCCCAGGTGCGAGAGGACGACGACGTGGTCGACGCCGGTGTCGTGGTCGACTTCGCCACCGTCGGAGTCGACCTCGCCACCGTCGGCCTCGACCTCGCCGCCGTCGGCCTCGACCCCCGCTCTCGCCGCTCGCATCGCCCGGATCGCTTCCCTCCCGGCGTCGATCGGGTCGTCGAACGAGAGGGGCGCGGCCATCGGGTTCAGCGAGTCGGTCGCGGGGTCCGTGAGGCCGACGAACCCGACGGTCGCGTCGTCGACCCGCCGGACCGTCCACGGGAGGACGCCCTCGGCCCGGCCGAACGGCTCGCCCGCCTCGTCGCGGACGTTCGCCGACACGAACTCGACGGGGGCGTCGGCGACGAGCCCGCGGAGGGAGTCGGGACCGTAGTCGAACTCGTGGTTGCCGAACGTGTCGAGGACGGTGTCGGTGGCGGCGTAGAAGTCGTGTATCTGTCGACCCTTCGCGACGAGCGAGAGGACGCCGGGGGCCGTCGTGTCGCCGGTGGCGACGACGGCCGCGTCGGGGCCGTCGAGCGCGCGGATCCGCCCGGCGAGCCGAGCGGCCCGCTCGGGGGTATCGAAGACGTTCTCGATGTCTGAGTAGTGGACCAACCTCGCCATCTACCCGACGGGAGTCGCCGGACGGGGTAAAAGGGCTCGGAGGGGTACGGAACCGCATGCGCCCCGCTCGCATGCCCGGATCGCATTGAAAGCGCTTTTATGATGGCCGAGCCAACCCGGTGGTACAGCCTCTTCGGGGTTGATGATGTGCCGTTCCGATAGGGACCGACCACGGGACGGACACGCGAGCCCACGGGGAGGATAGGTGAACAACTATGGCAGTTTACGTAGACTACGAAACCCCAGCCGACCTCGCCGAGCGAGCCCTCGAGGCTCTCGAGGTCGCCCGAGACACCGGTACCGTAAAGAAAGGCACGAACGAGACCACGAAGTCCGTCGAGCGCGGCAACGCCAAGCTCGTCTTCGTCGCCGAGGACGTCTCCCCCGAGGAGATCGTGATGCACCTCCCCGAACTCGCAGAGGAGAAGGGCATCCCGGTCGTTTTCGTCGACACCCAGGACGAGGTCGGCCACGCCGCGGGCCTCGAGGTCGGCTCGGCCGCCGCCGCCGTCGTCGACGCCGGCGACGCCGCCGACGACGTCGAGGACATCGCGGAGAAGGTCGAGGAGCTCCGGTAATCCACCATGAGCGCAGAAGAGGGCATCGGCGACTCGACCACCGCCGAGGTGATCGAGGTCGTCGGCAAGACCGGGATGCACGGCGAGGCCATGCAGGTCAAATGCCGCATCCAGGAGGGATCGAACCAGGGGCGAATAATCACCCGAAACGTCCTGGGACCCGTCCGACTGGGCGACGTGTTACAGCTCCGCGAGACCCAGCGTGACGCCGACTCCATCGGAGGGCGATAACGATGGTCGAGCGACGCACCTGCGATTTCAGCGGCGAGGAGATCGAGCCCGGTACGGGCACGATGTACGTCAAGACCGACGGCACCATCCTCCACTTCGTCGACTCGAAGGCCGAGAAGAACTACTTCCTCGGGCGCGAGTCGCGTGACCTCGAGTGGACCGAGGAGGGGCGAAAGGGAGGCGGTGAGCGGTGAGCCACCACGACGAGCGCACGTTCGTGATGGTCAAGCCCGACGGCGTCCAGCGCGGCCTCATCGGGGAGATCGTCTCCCGCTTCGAGGACCGCGGTCTGAAGCTCGTCGGCGGCAAGCTCATGCGGATCGACGAGGAGCTCGCTCACGAGCACTACGGCGAGCACGCCGACAAGCCGTTCTTCGACGGCCTCGTCGAGTTCATCACCTCCGGCCCCGTCTTCGCGATGGTGTGGGAGGGCGCTGACGCCACCCGACAGGTCCGGAGCATGGTCGGCGAGACCGACCCCGCCGAGTCCGCGCCGGGCACGATCCGCGGCGACTTCGGGCTCGACCTCGGCCACAACGTGATCCACGCGTCGGACCACGAGGACGAGGGCGCGAACGAGCGCGAGATCGGCCTCTTCTTCGACGAGGACGAGCTCGCCGACTACGACCTCGACACCGCGGCGTGGGTGTACGAGGACGCCGAACACTAACCCGCAACCCAACCCGAAACCCACGCCGACCGGTCACGGCGACGTGCCGTACCGACGTCGGCGACCCGGTCATCGACCGGGACCTCCGACCGCGAACGGTTCCGTTCTCCCGTTACGACGGCCGCGAGCGGCCGTACCGTTGACACACCTCGTTTCCGATGAAACCACGGCTCGGAGGCGCTCGTGTCGCTCGGTTTTCGTTTTCAGGCGTTTATAAAGTGCACCGAACCCACGGCGGCCACGGCGTCGCACGTGCCGAACGGGGACGCTACGCCACCAGCGCGATCACGGTCCCGGACGGGGACGCTACACCGCCAGCGCGATCACGGTCCCGTCCTCGGCGACGACGAGGACCTCCGCGGTCCCGTCGCCGGTCACGTCGGCGAAGAGCGGGGGCGCGTACACGACGGCGTCGCCGGCGGACCCCCGGGCGACCGCCTCGCCGTTGCGGTTCATCGCGAGGACGCCCCCACCGCGGTTCACGACGACCACCTCCGCGGTCCCGTCGCCGGTCACGTCGGCGACGCCGGGCGCGTTCACGCGGGTCTCGCCGCCGTACTGCTGTTTCCAGACGACCTCCCCGTCGAGGAGGTCGACCGCCCACACGTCGCCGGTGCCGCCGGCGTGGATCCGCCCCGCATCGGCGTCGCCGACGTCGATCGGCACGTCCTGAAGCCCGACCTCGTAGCGAAGCGACCCGTCGAGCGCCTCCAAGGCAGTCAGCGTTCCGTCCGCGTTCCCGAGCGCGACGATCCCACCGCGCCGGGTGTCGGCGGCGTTCCAGCTCAGGGCGGTCGCGTCCGTCGGCTCCGACCAGACGATCCCGCCGTTCGCGTCGACGACGGAGACCGTTTGCCCCGCGGTCGTCTCGGTGAGGACCGCGAGCCCGCCGTCGGAGCGCGTATCGGAGTCGTCGGGGTCCGCCCCCTCCGTGGCGTCCGTTCCCTCGACCGCGAGCGGCCGGAGCACCGGATCGCCGTCGAGTTCGGTCTCGAGGACGACCGTGCCGCTCGCGTCGACCGCGAGGACGTGCCCTCCCTCGGAGACGGCCGCGAGTTCCGTGGTCCCGTCGCCACGCAGGTCGCCGAAGGCGGGGTCGATCCCGCCAGTCCCGTCGAGCGGGACGACGAACCGCTCGGCACCGTCCGCCGCGTTCACCGCGATCAGCTCACCGTCGGGGCTGGTGTACGCGACGACGGGGTCGCCCCCGAGCGTCCCGGCGACGAGCCCGCCGATCCCGCCGGGGTCGGTTCCGTCGGGGAGAGGGGTCGTCCATGCCGGATTCCCGTCGGCATCGATCGCGCGGATGACGGGGTCGTCGCCGTCGGTCGCCGGCTGGATCACGCGCGGGTCGCCGTCGACGGTGGCGACGACCGCGCCGGTGCCGTCGTCGCCGCCGGCGGGGTCGGATTCCCAGACGATCTCGGTGTCGACGGTCGCGTCGTCGAGGCCGACGAACGCGAAGACGGCGACGCCGACGCCCGCGGTGCCGCCGGCGAACAGGATCAGGGTCGCAAAGAGGACGCGACGGTCCATTGCCGGAGGTTAGTGGGTCGCGGGGATACCGCTGTCGGATGCGGCTACCAGCCCACGCCGTCCCGGGGCGACCTATAAGAGGCTGCCGACGTGGTCGGCGTGGTTCGGGCCGGCGGCCGCTCGGAGCGTCTCGGGGTCGCGCTCGCCGTTCAGGTTCACGAGGTAGACGGCCCCGTCGCGGTCGCCGTACGCGCGGTGAAAGTCGTAGACGAAACCGTACACGTCGGCGGCGGCGGCCTCGTCGCTCCCCCGGACGAACGCGACCTGCTCGTGGACGTTGTACTCGACGAGCTGGTCGTGGGCACAGTCTTCGGGATCGGTCACGTCGACGGCGGGATGGTCGAGCCCCGATTCGACGACCGGAACGAGCTCCGCGACGTCGGCTCGAACGCCCGGCTCATCGGGGTACTCGCCCGTTTGGGCCGCCACGAGCGCCGCGCCGATCGCGCCACAGCCGGTGTGGCCGACGACGACGACGACCCCGGTGTCGGTGTGCGCGAGCGGGTACGCGACGCTCCCGGAAAGCACGCGGTCGCCGTCGACGACGTCGACCGCGCGGTTGCCGATGTTGCCGACGGTAAAGAGGAAGCCGGGACGGTCGGCGGCCCACATCCCCTCCTGTGGAACGCGGGAGTCCGAACAACAGACGGAGACGACCGGCGGCCGCTGAGCGTCACGGCAGTCGTCGAAGGCGGCCCGATCCAGCGCGGCGACGTGGGCGTCGTTGCGCTCGATCAGCTCGGCGAGCAGACGACGGGTCATGGGCGACTGTTCCGGCGAGCGGCCTAAAAGGGATCCGCCCCGCCGACCGTGTTCTACCGACCGCGTCCCGACGAACGGCTGCACGGGCGTGAGCCCGTCGCGGGCGCGCCCTTTTATAAGACGAGGCCGATCGCCTGATACAGGAGGCCGACGACGAAGACGCCGATGAGGGCGACCGTCGCGACGACGACGGCCGGCGCGAGGACCTCGTCGTCCTCGTCGAGGATGAACTCTTCCATGTCGGAGTCGTCGTCGTCGCGACGTTTGAAGGCTTCGCTCGGGGGACGCCGAGACGGCCGAGGCACTCGCGTACGTCCGGCGTCACCCGTCCTCGTGGCTCCCGTGAGGGGATCCCGGCGGACGCGTTCGTCTCCCACTACGATCGCGGCGGGGGCCGAACGGCTCCCGCAGTCACTCGAGGGGCGTCCGCCGGTTCCGGAGGTCGCCGTCACAGTTCGGACAGCGATCGGGAGCGCCGTCCGACAGGACGACGGTCCCACATTCGAAACACTCGTACGGGCTTTCCCCCTCGTGGGCGAGGTCGACGTCTATCATAGTGGGATCGGGGAGCGTCGGCGATCGGTGCCGAACGCCCTACCAACGCGTAATAGGTGTATAAGGGAATATGTGGTCGTTCGATATCGAACGGTTCACGACGGATCGAGGTTTGATAACGAACCCTACGACGTCACGCCTCGCTACGAGTCGGTCGCGGCCGCGGGGTTCCCCTCGTCGAACAGCGTCGCGAACAGCTTCCGCTGGACGGTCCTGGCGTGCTGATAGAACGCGGTCGGCGAGATCCCGAGCGTCTCGGCGACCTGCTCGCCGGTGTGCTCGCGCGGCGATTCGAAGTAGCCGCTGTAGTAGGCGGTCTGGATGACTTCGAGTTGGCGGTCGGTGAGTCGCTCGAGAAACGTCGCGTAGAGGTCGTGGTCGGCCGTCTGATCGACCGTCCGCTTGGCGCGCAGCTCCACGTCGGAGAAGGTCCCCCGCACGAGCCGGGCGATGTGTCGGACGTCGATGCCCTCGGAGACGTCGATCACGAGCGTCGTCTCTCCCGGGGCGGCGGTCGCCTCCCGGACGAGCGCACCGTGATCGGCGAGCTCGAGCGCGAGGAACGGTTGGGTCAGCCGCAGGCGGAGGACGCCGCCGTCTCCGTCCGCGCTGATCCGCCGAACGTCGTCGACGGCGACCAACGCGTTGGCGGCCGCTTCGACCGCGTCCATGGGTGCGTCCGAGACGGCGACGAACACGTATCGGCCGTCCGCCGTCTGTTGGACTCCCCCGTGATACGAGAGGGTACACCCGGCGTCCCGGGCGAGCCGTGACAGCACGAACGCGGGGTCGTCGACGGCGAACTCGACGCGAGTCACGGACGTCGTGAGGAGCGCGTTCTTTCGCTCGATGGCGCTGAGGGCGGACGCGATCGTTTCGCCGAGCTCGGAGAGGACCGCCCGAGCGGTCCCGTCGAACGCGTCCCGGGTCGTCGCGTACACCGTCAAGACCCCGTGGGTCAGGTCGTTGTACACGAGCGGGACGCTCACCACGGACAGGAAGTCGCGAGCGAGCGCGTCCCGTCGCCACGGCTCCTCGTGAAGCCCGTCGGCGACGTCGGCGATCAGCGTCGTCTCCCCGGTCGCCGCGGTCCGCCCCGCGGGCTCGACCCCCTCCGCCGCCACCACGAAGGGCCGGCTGTCCAGGTACCCGCCCCCGTCGCCGCCCCACGCCCGCGGTTCGACCGTCCCCCTCGCCGGGTCGGCCGTCCCGATCCACGCGAAGGCGAACCGGTCGTCCGCGGTCAATCGTTCACACACCGCCCGGTCGATCCCCTCGCGCGTCTCCGCCCTGACGACCGCCCGGTCGATCTCGCGGATCGTTTCGTTGACGCGGTTCAGCCGCGTGAGCTGCTCGTTCTGTTCCTGGAGCCGACGGTCCTGTTCCCGGAGCGTCGACTCCCGCCTCACCCGATCGAGCGCCGCCTCCGCGGTCGCCGCGAGCAGGTCCGTCAGCTCGCGGGCCACCCCGTCGAAGACGCCGACCTCGTCCGAGCCGGCGACGAGCACGCCGTGGTCCCCGAGCGGGACGTACGCCGCGCTCCTGAGGCCGGTCGCCGGGTTCTCGAGCCGGTCGGCTTCGTGGACGTCGTCGAAGAACAGCGGCTCGTTCTCGACGAAGCTGAAGCCGGGAAGCGTTCCCCCGTCCGCGTGGACGGTCGGAAGGGGGCCGTTCAGGTCGCGCATGGCCGTCGAGCGGGCGACCGGCCGGAGGTCGTTCGCGTCGGCGTCGAAGAGGTACACCGCGCTCGCGTCCATGTCGAGGACTCCCGCCGTGTCGTCGACGACGTGTCCGGCGATCTCCGCGAGCGTCTCGGCGTACAGGAACTCCCGGGCGGTCCCCTGTAGCGTCGCGAGCGCCTCCTCGCGCTGTTTCCGTTTCGTGACGTCACGACAGCTGTAGAGGACGGTCCCGTCCTGGATCGACACCTCCCGCACGTTGACCAACAGCGTGTGCTCCCGGCCGGCCTTGTCGGTCGCCGTACACTCGATGTTCTTGAGGACGCCGGCATCCGCGAGCTCGTCGCGGTCGAAGAGGTCCGCACCGAGGAGGTCGTCGATCGTTCCCAGCTCGCGGATCTCCGCGGCGGTGTAGCCGAACACGAAGTGGACGTTGGGACAGACGTACGTGTACTCGCCCGCCTCGTCGGTCATGAGCACGGTGTCGGTCATGTTGTTCAGCGTGACCCGGTGGAGCTCCTCGGACCGACGGAGGTCCCGCTCGAGGTCGACGCGATCGGTGATGTCGACGCTCTCGACGACTATCGAGGCGAGGTCGCCACGTCCGTCCTCGACCGGGTGGACCGAGAGGTCGACGACGCGACGCGCGCCGACGGTCGACGGACGGCGGACGACCGCGTTACCGAACCGCCCGTCGATCGCCCGCTCGACGAGCGACTTGACGTCCGCACGCGTACCGGGCGGCGGCGCGGTCGCCCCGTCGATCCCGTTCCCTCCATCGTCCCACCACGGAAGCGTCCAGAACGGCTCCCC
>LFFM01002037.1_pt1 | contig 13562 bp, 12 predicted proteins | sample 643131 | NCBI WGS metagenome assembly LFFM01 (sample SAMN03777445, study PRJNA286221) | soda lake metagenome | biome: soda lake; feature: Kulunda steppe; material: water; isolation source: sample Tc-Br brine of Tanatar trona crystallizer | place: Russia: Kulunda steppe | collected 2011-07
CCCGCCACAGAACAAAGTGGGAGATTGCCGGTTCTAGCTCACAACGCTTATTCCCCGATAGCACAAGGCATATCGGGGCCTATTCTGACAGCGTCGGGAGGTAAACCTCAGCTCCCCTCCAACAAAAAACCCGCCAGGTCTCGAGGACCTGACGGGTCTTTGTTGAAAGTGGAGGCGGCGGGAATCGAACCCGCGTCCGCGAACCTTCGACTGGACGCTTCTACGTGCCTAGTTCGCAGGTTGGGCTTAACCTCCAAAAGACGCTGCCTGCGAACGCGCTACGCTTATGGAGGGTCCTTCGAAAGGTCGCGTTCGACCGAAGGACGAAGCTTCGAACGCCATTTAGCCTGCTGTGCGTCGTTATATAAGGCCCGCAGACAAAGCCTTATACAACGGGCTACCGTCAAAGGGTAGCATCATGCAACGGCTAGCTTATGCAGCCGCCATTGCAAACTGCGCATCATCGTTGGCAGTTATAACGTTCTCGGTGGTTAATAACGGAGTCACAGAGAAACCTCCGGCACGCTACGTCCGCCTCATTGCTCACGTCGAAGCCAGTGCGCCCCCAGAAAGGACGATGACAGACCGAGGCGGACTGTCATTGCACTTGTTGTAACGGCCGGCGGGCAAACTTCATTCCCGAACGGCCTGGCCGATCGACGCCAGTGAACAGCGCTCGACCGGGCCACAAATAGTAAGCACTTGAGCTGCGCGGTCAAGGGCGCACAACAGATTTTGCCGCCGGCGCCGGTCATACCCTCCATGATGCCGAGGGCCCTCCGCGGCCCGGGGACGTCATTTCTGCCAGTTTCGGGCCGACTTTTCGCGGGCGATCTCGCGGGCGTGCTGGCGCTTTTTGAGATCCCGGCGTTTGTCGTGTTGCTTTTTGCCGCGGCACAGGCCGAGCTGACATTTGACGTGGCTGCCCTTGAAGTACAGCGACAGAGGGATGAGCGTGTAGCCGTCCTGTTCGACCTTGGTGCGCAATTTATTGAGTTCGTGGCGGTGAAGCAACAGCTTGCGGGGACGCTCCGGGTCGTGATTTTTCTGGGTTGCGTGGTCGTAGGGGCTGATGTGGGCATTGACCAGATACAGCTCGTTGTTGCGAAACCGGGCGTAGGAGTCCTTGAGATGGACACTGCCCTCTCGAAGACTCTTGACCTCGGATCCGACGAGTCGCATCCCGGCCTCAAAATCGTCGTCGACGAAGTAGTTGTGGTAGGCCTTGCGATTTTTCGTGATATGCTTGGTCGATTCACCCATCGTTAACCACCTCAATAAAAACTGGTTGCGGCTCAGTGTATGAAAGAAACGAGCGAGCCGGAGCGCTTATTTCACCGCCCAAAAATAGACCGGACCCTCATCCATCACGGCGATGAGAGCCCGGCCGATTGCGCGGATTGGAACCTCAACGGATCCCGATGGTAGCCATCAGGCGTCGATATTGCACGCCAGCTTGCGGAGTCCGTCCTCAAAGAGGACTTCGATCTTTTTGGAGTTGATCAACTTGACGACGAAGCCGATGCCGAATTTCGGGTGGTCGATGACGTCGCTGGCGTGGATTTCGGCGGTAATATCAAATTCGACGGGGTGATCGGTACCGAATTTATCCTCGAGTTTCTCCCAGGCCTCTTGTTGGCCGTCGGGGTCGGTGAGTTGAGCCTCCTCGATTTCGCCTTCGATAATGGCGCTGGCCTTCTCGCGCTGCGCAGCGCTGAGCCGCTTGGGATTGGCGCGCACCGCATCTTCGCAGCTCTCTTCGGTCAGATCGACATCGCTGTCGGAATCGCCGACCGGTCCGTCGTCCGTCGACTTCTGGTCACCAAATTTGCTTCCAGAATCGAAGTCATTCGATTTGAGTTTATTGTCGAGTTCATCAACTCGGTTGCCGTTGGCCATGTACTCCTCGTTGTGCTTGCAGACTCATCGTGAAAAGGGTTCCCCGATGCGGTCGGTACGTCGACCGGGCCGACACCGGCATCTAGGTCCATCTATAAGAGGGAATTACCGCAATTGTAAAAATGTCAAGGGCCAACATCATCTCCCCCCCGGTGGCGATCGGCAAGAATAGAAGATTCACCGATCAGGGGGCGTCGTCATCGACGGCGGAGGTATCGAGATTGATGGCACCATCATCGACGTTGAATTGCCCGACACCGGCGCCGGCACTCGATTCGCCATTGTCGGCCTGTCGAATCCCCTCGGCCATCTCAAAGGCCATATCCACCAGTCCCGACAATTCCAGGGCGACGGTCATTTCGTAGTGCCCCGGTCCAAAATCCTCGTCTTCGACGGTCAGCTCCGGCAATTCGATATCTGCGGGGTCGACGTGGTCGGGGTCGAGGTCACCGATATCGATGGCATACTGGGTCAGCGTGGGAGCCACGGTCTGGACGGCCGTGTTGCGGGCCTGGGTGACGGCGTCGTCATCGTCGGGGTCGAAGCGGCTATCCGGGGGCTGCTCGATGGTCATACGCAGTTTCTCGGCCTGTGGATCGTAGGCCTCGGTGTCGACGAGTTCCGATTGGAGCTCCGCTTCAAAGCGCTGGCGGGCGTCGTCACCAAAGGCCTGGCGCCGGAGCTGGCGCGCTCGCTGGCGCGATTCACGGCGCGTATCCGGAAAGCGATGGAGGTCGTCGATGCGCTCGAGCAACTCGGCGGCGCGAATGGGCTCACCGCGCTCGACGAATCGATTGGCCCGCGTCTCATAGAAGTCAGCGAGCATTTGATTGAGGGTTCCGTCGCGACTGTTGCGCTCCAGCCCGCGGCGAACGACGTCCTCGAAGTGCTCCGGTTGATCCTCGTCGTCGATGGCCTGGCCCCAGGAGCGATACAATTCGCTGAAGTGCTCGTTCATCAATTGCCGCGTCTGGCGCTCGTCGGCCGACAGGTCGGCTTCATTGTCGAAGTCTTCATCGTCCCAGAGTGCACGGAGCGTCTCCTCTGCCGATTCATATTCGCCATCGCGAATCAAGGTGGCCGCCAGCAGGCGGCGGGCTTCGACGAGTTCCGGTTCGGCATCGAGGGCAGCTTCAAAGCGCTCCTGGGCGACATCGAGGTCGCGGTCGGCGAGGGCCCGCTTTCCGTCGGCCAGATTGTCTTCGGGCGTGTCCTCACAGCCGGCGACAGCGACTGCGAACACCATCAGGGCCACGAACAGCCCGCCCGTAGTCCGCTGCCAGAATCGATGGATCATCAATGACTCCACATCATAGAGGTATACCGAGCGCCGGGCGCTCCGTGCGATCGCAAACGGATGCGGGAGTGGAAATGAAACCCGTACGCATCGCTGTTTATATCGAGCGCTGCAGCCGGTGACAAGCACGTCGGCCAGCGCAATTGGGTTGATTCAACATCATCATCGACGCCCTACATTCCCCGCCGGCAAACCGGGTGCCCGTCGATGCAACCCACAGACGACGGTGACGGCCCCCGGCCATCGGCGCACTGGGACATCGATGCAATTGACAGCCCCCGCCGAGGTGTCTACGTTGCCCACGACCTGACCTTCGGGCGCCTACGTTGCGCTACCCATCGGAACCGCTCACGCCCGTCTTCCTCCCCCTTCGCTTTTCCGGGTGACCGGCGACGCGACACGTCGCAAAGATGACCCCGGAACCGGTGCATCGACGGCCTTGTCGGGCCGTCTCGACAACTACACGAGTGCGTTCAAACCAGATTGGAACCAAGAGGATGTGACCCATGGCCATGTTCGACGTAGTCGCCGAAGGCTTTCGCGACGTCCGCAGGCGCTTCGAAGGCAAACGCGAAATCACCGAAGACAACATCGAGGATGCCCTAAAAGACATCCGGATGAGCCTTTTGGAGGCCGATGTCAATTTTCGGATCGCCAAGCAATTTATCAAGCGCGTCAAAGAAAAGGCTCTCGGCGAAATCGTCAAGGTCAAAGCCAAGGGCAGCGACGAGGGCAAAGTCGAGGTCTCGCCCGGTGATCACTTCATCCGGATTTGCCACGACGAACTCGAAGCGTTGATGGGCCCTGTCGACAACTCGATTGTCTTTTCGGAATCCGAAGACCAGCCGACGATCATCATGATGGTCGGCCTGCAGGGTTCCGGTAAGACGACGACCACCGCCAAGCTGGCGAAGTTTTTGATGGACCAGCACGACAAGGCCCCGATGCTCGTCGGTGCCGACGTCTATCGACCGGCAGCGATCCAACAACTCCGGGTTCTGGGCGAAGAACTCGACGTTCCGGTCCACGCCGTCGAAGGCGGCGATCCCGTCGAAGTCTGCAACGATGCACTGGACGAGGCCAAACACCGCGACCGCGACGTCGTCATCTTCGATACCGCCGGTCGCCTGGCCGTCGACGATGTGCTGATGGAAGAGCTCGAACAGATCATCGGCACCACCACGCCGCACAACATCTTTCTTATCGCCGATGCCATGATCGGTCAGGACGCCGTCAACACCGCCAAGGAGTTCAACAATCGGCTCGAACTCGATGGCTTTATCATGACCAAGCTCGACGGCGACGCCCGAGGCGGCGCCGCCCTGTCGATCAAAGAGGTCACCGGCAAGCCCATCAAATTTATCGGTGTCGGCGAAAAAGTGGACGACCTGGAGGTATTTCGCCCCGAGGGATTGGCGAATCGAATCCTCGGATTCGGCGACGTCATGGGCCTGATGAACCGCTTTGAGCGGTCGCTCTCCGAGGAGGAAGCCGAGCAGGCCGAAGAAGACGCCATGCGGATGCTTTCGGGCGACTTCGATTTCAATGACTTCTACAACCAGCTCGAGCAGATCACCAAGATGGGCTCCATGAACGAGCTGATGGAGATGATGCCCTTTTTCGGCGGCGGAATGCCGGAGACGCCGGACGTCGACGACAGCGAATTGGGCCGCATTCGAGCCATCATTCAATCGATGACCGAAAAGGAGCGCACCGATCCCGATGTGTTGACCCGTCAGCCCAACCGGGTCCGGCGCATCGCCCGCGGTTCCGGGACCCAGCAAGAAAAGGTCGAGCAGGTCATCCAGCAATTCAATATGATGCGCAATATGATGCAGCAATTCGGCGACATGGATGGCGGTGGCGGGCTGTTAAGCAAGATTCCGGGCATGGACAAGCTCAGCCAACTCAAGAATATGAAAGACATGGATATGGAGTCGCTGATGGGCGATATGCTCGGCGGAGACGCCGGCGGCGGTGGCGGAGGCGGCCTTCCGGGACTGGGCGGTGGCGGAGCGAATCTGCCCCCCGGCTACACTCCTCCCGGCGGTCAGCGCCAGGGCCAGCAGTCGAACTCCAAGTCGATGTCGCGCAAAAAGAAAAAGCGCAAGCGCCGCAAGGTCAAAAAGGCCCGGCGAAGGCGCAAACGCAAACGTCGTCGCAAAAAGAAGGACGACGGCAGCAATAATAGCGACGACGAATAGTGCTGATCGCCGGAAGTACATGGGTGGTCCCGGTGAGGACTGGGCGGCGAGGTCGAGGCGCGGTGATGAGGCGACGCCGTAGCATCGTTGAGGAGCCGCAACACAGCCATCGTCGTCCAGCACCGCCTTAAGCCCCGGCGTAGTTTCGAAGATCAGCAATAGTCAGCCACGCCACAGGCCCCCATGCAACGACGCTGTAACTACCACGACGGTGTCCCCGCCATTGCCGTTTGCACGGAGTGCAGCGAGGATATCTGCGGGCGCTGCCACGGAGCAAACGGCCACGGTCTGGCCGTCTGCGCCGCCTGCCGGCGCGATGCCGGGCCACCGTCAGTCCCCTGGGAATCCGAGGAGCACGGGGCGACGGCAGCCGGCTTTATCCAGACCGTGCTCGTCGCCCTCACGGATCCCCGCAATTTCTTTCGGCGCTTTCGCCACCACGCAACGTCATGGGGGATGCCCGCTGTTTTTGCGATCATCTGTGTCGTCATCGGCACCGCCGTCGACACCCTGTGGCGCAAGGCGTTTTCGGTGGACTACAGCGAACCGCTTCAGACCTACAGCGAACAATTAGGACTGAGCGTCGACGTCGTCGAGCTCCTCCAATTTGCGGCGATAGCACCGGGAGCCGTCGCCATCTACTTTGCCCACACCGCCCTGGTATATCTGGCCCTTCAGGCCTTTGGGATCGAAGAGGCGCAATGGCCAAAGGTGGCCCGAATCACGGGCTACGCCATGGCCTCCTACCTACTGCTGGTCTTCCCGCCGATCGGTGAATTCCCACTGGGGCAATTTTTGATGATTCTGTGGCTCTTCAACCTGGAAGTCGGGGCCCTGCGCTCCCTCTTTGGGCTGGGATTTTGGAAGTCCATCGGTGTCATCTTGCCGCCGTTTCTGGTCTTTTTGCTGCTGATTGGCTGACAGATCTCGCCGGCCGAATGCTCCCGAGCCACTCTTATCGAACCTGGGCGGCCACAAAGGTCAATCCCCGGTATTCCTCCATCCCCGGTGGCACCGGATGATCCGGGGGCTGGGCCCCGCGATAGACGATATCACCGCATCGAGCCTCGCGCCGACAGCAGGCTCCGAAGACAGACTCCAGATCATCGGCACCGAGATGCCGACTGGACGCTCCCAGCCCGATAATGCCCCCGGAGTCGACGACGCGCGTCAGTTGCACCACCAGCGACTCGTAGATCGATAACGCCTTGGAGACGTAGCGCTTGCGAGCGGCCAAATTGGGGGGATCGACAACGGCGATATCGAACTTACGATTGCGATCACTGGCAGAGCGAAGAAAATCGCCGAGGTCAGCATTGACGGTGTCGACAACCTCGGCGATGCCGTTTCGCTGAGCATTGGCCTCGATGCCTGAAACCGCCACATTCGAGGGCTCGATGCAGGTCACCGACGCCGCGTCGCGAAGGCCTGCACACAACCCAAAACCACCGGTATACGAATATCCGTCGAGGACGCGCCGTCCGCGGCACCGCCGGGCAATCCAACGCCGATGCGGCCGCATGGTGGCGTCGAACCCCGTCTTTCGGAACTCGGCGAGTTCGGCGGCGAAGCGAATTCCGTTTTCTCGAAATTCAACGGGTCCCGCCGGTTGCTCGGTATACCACCGGACTTCCTCATCAAAGCCCTCGCGCCGCCTCCAGGAACGAGGTAACATCACCTCTGCAATATGCCAGGGGCTGCCGCCCTCTTCTTTCAGGACCTTTCGCAGGGCGTCGACCAACAGCTGGCGCCGATGGACGAGAGCCCGCGTCATCAAGTGAAATAAAATGAACCGGCCCCGGCGCTCGACGGTGGCTCCCGGCAGGCCGTCACCGGCGCCGTTGATCAGCCGGTAGGCATTGGTCTGGTCCGAGGGCAGTCCCAGTCGCCGCCTCCGCTCGACGGCAGAGGCGATACGGCGGCAAAAAAACGAAGCATCCAGCGCCTCGAGCGCAGGTTGGCTCGTGCGCCGGTGGACCCGAACCCGGATGTGACTGTCCGGAGAGTAAAAGCCGTGGCCCAGCACGCGGCCGTGGCCGTCGCGGACCAGAACCTGGTCGCAGCGTTCATCGACGTATTTGGTCTTCTCGATACTGCCAGAATAAATCCAGGGATGGCCCCGAAGAACGGGTCCGACACTGGCCTGCGCGATATAGACGGTGGGTTCACTGGACATGCTGGACCTCCCGGGGAGATAACGCCTGACGACGCCGGGTCAACGACGCAGTCAAAATTCGACATCAGAGGCCGCAGACCAAATGATTGAGGACAAGAACCACAAAAAGCTCGCCGATACAGACGGCGAGCTCTTCGGGGCCTCCCCAAAGGACGGGAGGAGGGTGTCGGTAGTGCTGGTATGACGCTTAGCGCTTCGAGAACTGGAAGCTGGCACGGGCGCCGCGGCGACCGTACTTTTTACGCTCTTTGACGCGGGCATCGCGCGTCAGATAACCGGCTTCTTTGAGGACATCGCGGAGATCGGGTTCGGCCATCTCCAGCGCCCGGGCAATACCGAGTTGAACGGCATCGGCCTGACCGCTTTTGCCGCCGCCTTGGGTGGTGCAGAAGACGTCGTACTGACCGGCCTTCTCCGTTTTCTGAAGCGGCTTGCGAAGGACCATATTGAGCGTGGCCCGCGCAAAGTAGTCGTCGGCTTCTTTGCCGTTGACGGTGACCGTGCCGTTGCCGGGGCGCAAAAATACGCGCGCGCTGGCTTCTTTTCGGCGTCCGATTGCGTGAAACTGTTCCGGTTGTGCCATGGAAAACTATCTCCCTTCGTCGTTCGTGTCGGTGTCGGTTTGGCCAGCGCTCACAGCTCGAGCGGCTGGGGTTGTTGAGCCTGGTGGGGATGCTCTTCGCCGGGATAGGGCTTGAGCTTTTTGAGAATTTTCTTGCCGAGCGAGTTGTTGGGCAGCATCCCCTGGACGGCGTATTTGATGACCAGTTCCGGTTTACGCTCCAGCAATTTTTCGGCGCTGATCGACTTGAGTCCGCCGGGATAGCCGCTGTGGCGGTCGTAGATCTTGTCGCGCATCTTATTGCCCGAGAATTCGACCTTGTCGGCATTGATGCAGACGACAAAGTCGCCGCAGTCGACGTGGGGCGTATAAATGGGCTTGTCCTTGCCCCGGAGGATCTTGGCGATTTCGGAGGCCGCACGTCCGACCGTCTTGCCTTCCAGATCGACGACGTGCCAGTCTCGCTCGATATCTGCTTCTTTGGCGCTGAACGTTTTCATCTCAAATCCATGCGTTGACCCGGTGTAGCACCGGCATCTCGTGTGGTTCTGCTAACTCGATCCATACTTTCGGCCCGGGGCGCAGTCGACGATATCGCCATATCATTCGTCGATATCCTCACCACGACCGGCGGGTCCGCAAAGGGGGCTTCGTATAGCGCTCGGACCGCGCCGTGTCAAACCGTGGCCATCGATTGCGACGGCGGTGATCTTATTGTTGCATCAGCTGGGCTTCGGCGTCGGCGGCTCGCGGGTGATCGGGGTGGTACTCGATCAGATCATTCCAGACGGTCTGTGCTGTCTCCCAGTCACCGAGTTGGAGGTAGGCCTCGCCGAGCAAAAAGAGGGCCTCGGCATCGAGTCCGAGTCCGGTGAAATTATCGAGCAAATACTGCAGCCGTTGGATGGCGGCCACCGGATTCTCCTCGCCCATGTAGTGATCGGCGACGTAGTACTCGTGGTTGGCCAGTCGCCGCATCGACTCCCGCCACTTCAGCTGCGCCCGTTCGGCATACTGGGACTCATCGAATTCGCGCAAAAAGATCTGGAGTTCGCGCACCGCATCGCGGGTCGTCGACAAGTCCCGTTCGTGTGGCGGCGGGAAAATAAAGAAATCAGAGGGCATCTGTTCGTAGAACGCGAGCGCCACGCGCCAGCGAGCGTATTCGACGTCCTCGTGATTTGGATATAGCTGGACGAAGCCCCGGTATTGCTGGACGGCGCTGGCGAATTGCTCCTGCTCGAAGTAGGCGTCGGCAATGCCCAGATTGGCCATCGACGCCCATCGGCTGTAGGGGTACTCGTTGCGCACCGTATTGAATTGTTCGGTGGCCTCAATATACCGCCCCCGCTCGAGGGCCTCCTCGCCCTGGCGGTACAAATACTCGGCCTGGTCGGCGTACTCCATCTCCTCGAGGTCCGGACCGCTGGCGCATCCGAGCGGTACACTGAGGGTCAATGCAGCAATGAGCATTACAACCCAGGTTCCGGGCGTCGAATTCTGTCGTCTCATAGTCACTCCTACAAAAGTGCGGCGAACCACGCGGACCATAAACATCTGAATCGGCGTTGGCAATCCGGCCAATTGAGATGGTCCTGTAGAGTGGGTGCTGATGTCGCGCTACACTGCCGAGGGCGAGGACGCCCCCGTCACCGGCGTGTCCGAGTACTAGCGGCGATCACCGGCGGCGCTCGAAGCCCACAAATTTGCATTCCTGGCCCGTCTTCTGCATACCTAAGGGTGTGGCTGTGGCAATGCTCCGCGCGCTTGCAACTGAGCGGAGAACGCGTACACCACAACCGGAATATAGATGCCCCGATTTCGGTGACTTCCATACTGCTCGAAGCAACCCATGAACAACACCACCCCGATTATTCTCGCAGCGGCGGCCGCTCTCGCGATCGCCATCGCCACCCTGGGGGGATGCGACGACGCGTTGATTTTCGACTGCACCTACGATTCCGACTGCTTTGGCGATGAATACTGCATCAACAATCAGTGCACTCCGGAGTGCGACCGAGACGATGAATGCAGTCCATCGCGCTACTGCGGGGCCTACCAACGACAAAGTGAATCGGACCCGCTGCAGGTGTGTCTGGATCCGGACGACGAAGAGACCGGTTGCTCGACTGACGAGGAGTGTCGCGACCGCCTAGATGACCAGTCGGCTCGCTGCGGCATCCACAACAGCTGCGTACTGACCCCGCCGGAGGCCGGCAACTCCGACGAAGCCTCTGAAAATGACGCCGCCAACGGCGCCAATGATGACAACGACGCCGATGTCGAGTCCACGAACTCACTGCTGGTTGTCGAACAATTGGATTCCGACGGCGAGGTCGTCGACTCCGACACCGAATTGACCGAAACCCCCGGGATTGCATCGGTTCGAATCGGCGCTGTGGTGGTGCGCAACGCCGAGGAAAGCGCCGTCGGATTCGGGGAGACCGTCGATGTCGACATCGCCGTTGAGCCCGACACCTCGCCCGCCCTGTCGTACCCCGTCGACGAGGAAGGCACGTGCATCGACGACCCCGATTCCGCCGCCTACACGCCACTGGGCGGCCCCGGCGGTCAAGCCTTTATCGAATTGCTCGACGATCCCGGTGTGCCCCTGGTGCCCGGAGATGGATGGTCGATTCAAATTGTGGCCGATGGCCCCTATTGTCCACTGGGCGGAATCAACTACGACGACGCCGATCAGGGCACATACCGCGCCCTGCTCTGCAGTACCGACGCCCTCGCCTTTGGGTTCGATGAGGGTCAGCATTGCCGCCAAATCTTTGACGGTCCGCACTCCAGTTTTGCGGAGTTGGAGGTGACAGAATCGGATTGATCGGTTATACATTCAGGCCATGAATAATTTCGCTTTCGGCACGTCTTCTGTTGCGATGGTGGGTTGACTCTGGCTGGAGTATCGCCTGAGCTTCTCGGTCGATGGTACCCATCTTGCGAATTGATAACGATGCGTGCGACGGGCATCGACGAAGCGCAACAGACCGCCGACGAACGACTGGCAAGAAGGTTGCATCCGCTCAACCCTGAATTCACTGTCGGGATGACGCCAACGGCGCTCCCGTAACCTAGCGACGAGAGAGGAGTATCATGACTACACTGAAGCGAATGACTGGATTGCTCTTGGTCGGGCTCTGTACCGCATTGGCCCTGACCGGGTGCCCCGACGAGGCCTTCGAACAAAACGACGATGAAGCCGATTGCTTTAACGACGACGAATGCGCCGAAGACGCCGAAATTTGCTACGGCGAAGGCGGTGAATCGGACTTCTACGACGCCCAGACCTGTGTCGAGACCTGTGAGAGCACGGAAGACTGCTTCGATGGTGAGGTCTGCCGCGACCGCGACGACATCGACGGCGACGAAACGATCTGCCTCGCTCCGCCCACCGAGTGCACCGACAGCGATCAGTGCCCGACGGGTTGGTTCTGTGACGGAACCGAAGACGAACCGGGTGAGTGCATCGACGACGACGAACCCTCCTACAACACCGTCCTCATCGAAGATGCCACCCGCGAGCACGGCGAAGAAGACCGATGCCCAGACAGCACCTATGGTTTTGATACATCGGGTGCCAAAATCTACGACGTCATCCTCTTTGACGAGGACACCGGCGAGGAGTACGCCGTCGCCGCCGACTTCCACCCCGGCGACGACACCAATTTTGGCGACGCATTCAGCATTTTTGACGGCACGGCTCCCGACTTTGAGACGAGTTGTCCCGATATGGAGACCTTCAACCGCCTCGACGACGGTGAAGAGTACACCTCGACATTTAGCGAAGACTCCGTCTTGGCCCTGGGCTGTGATGGAATGCTCTACCTTCAATTCCAGGATGAAGATGGCGATCTCATCGAATTGGAAAACGGACAACAGCTCGAGGTCTACTCCTATGGCCAGCAGTGCAGCGATGAATACCAGCAAGAACACGGCGGCGGCTACTCGCCGCAGTCGGCCGACGATCCGTACTTCGTCGATCTCTGCTACGATATCGCGCCCAACGGTCCCGTCGACGACGACGAGAATTGTGACCGTACGCTGACCATGGACCCGGCGTTTGGCATCACGTTCCACGACGTCGAGCTGTAAGCTGAAACCACCTGTGCGACGAGCACAGCGCCGTCCGGTGCGCTGACGCGCCGGACGGCGACAGGCCGCCATCTTCGCGATGGCGGCCTTTTTTCGTACGCCCCAGACATTTCTACCGACGGTCAACCGCCATGAGACGACTTCCCCATCTCGCATTGATGCTGTGTTTGTGCGGCCTCTTCGGCCTTTCAGTGGCTGGCTGCGGGGGCGACGAGGGCTGCCAGAGCGACCACGATTGTTCTGAAGAGGACGACCGAGAGTACGTCTGCGAACCGGAGGGCTGCAAACGAGCCTGCAGCGACGACACCGACTGCCGAGCCACCGATGAGTGCACGGATCGACGCGTGGAGCCCGAACGGGTCTGTACGACGGCGCGAGACACTTTTAGCTGACAAAGCTCATTCCCCGGCGGCTCAAGGCGCGCCGGGGCCTTCTCTTACGACGTCTCTTCCTTTTCCCGACGACTCAAGGCGCGCCGAGGCCTTCCTTTACGCCGGTTTTCGACCCCACCCGACCTTGTGTCGGGGGTGAGCGAGCTTTGTCGGCTACACGGCATATCGCCCGAAACCCCATGCTCCCACGACCCCGCCCGACCTTGTGTCGGGGGTGAGCGAGCTTTGTCGGCTAAACTGATTACTCTGCGTCAAATAACTTCTGGACGCGCTCCAGAATCGACTCCCCTCCCCCGCGCAGCGTCTCCCCGATATCCTCTGCGCTGCGGGTCCAGAACTCCGGCTCCAACAGCCCCACTTTCGTGCCCAGAAGTCCCTGCTCGAGCAATTGGCGACACTGGTGGCGCCGAACCTTGCCAGTCGGCGTCTTGGGAATGCTTCGGACCGGAAGTGCAAGCAGTCGATGCGGGCTCAAGTCCAGGTGGGCCCGAAGGACGGATTCGATAATCTCCGTCAATTCCTCGTCGTCAGCCCCGGACTGCACCTCGAATGCAACGACGACCCGATCGCCGTTGGTCGACGGTTCGACCTCTGGGTCGGCAAAGACGGCAGTGCTTCCGGCGCGCACGCCATCGACGGCATCGACAAAGAGCTCGACTTCGTCGGGAAATACAGTGCGCCCGTCACTCAACACCAATCGGTCCGATTCACGGGTCACCACAAAGAGCTCTCCATCGGCGCGATATCCCAGATCGCCGGTCAACAGCCAGCCATCGTCGATGCGCGTCGGTGCCGGCTGCTCGTCGCGGATTGTCGATGTCACGTAGCCGGCCATCACATTGGGACCGCGAATGGCGATTTCGCCGAGTCGACGGTCGTCGACGGGTTGGTTGTCGTCGTCGACAATGCGCACTTCGACGCCGTCGAGCGG
>LFFM01002039.1_pt1 | contig 13560 bp, 12 predicted proteins | sample 643131 | NCBI WGS metagenome assembly LFFM01 (sample SAMN03777445, study PRJNA286221) | soda lake metagenome | biome: soda lake; feature: Kulunda steppe; material: water; isolation source: sample Tc-Br brine of Tanatar trona crystallizer | place: Russia: Kulunda steppe | collected 2011-07
CACCTGCTTCCCGGGATGATTGATGTCCACGTTCATTTTCGACAGCCGGGCTTCGGCCACAAAGAGACGTGGGAATCCGGGTCGAAAAGCGCAGCAGCGGGTGGTGTTACAACCGTTGTCGACCAGCCGAACACCGAACCACCGACAATCGACCGTGAAGCATTCGAACAAAAGGCCGAACTCGCGTCGGAATCGGTCATCGACTTTGGCATCAACGGCGGCGTCACGGCTGACTGGGACCCTGAATCGCTCCTTTCCTGTCCGCTCTTTGCCCTTGGCGAGGTCTTCTTGGCCGATTCCACTGGCGAAATGGGTATCGAGACGGAGCTCTTTGCTGATGCACTCTCTGAAGCCGACGCACACGACGTTCCTGTGACGGTCCATGCGGAGGATGCAACGCTGTTCGACGAGAGTGCAAAAGAGCGAGAGGACGCGGATGCGTGGAGTGCATTCCGTGCGGCCGAGGCGGAGGCTGCAGCGGTTGAGCTTGCCTGTGAACTTGCTCAAGAGCAGGAGACCACGATTCACATCGCGCACACGAGTACGCCGGAGGCGGTCGAGATTGCAGCAGAAACCGGGATGACCTGTGAGGTGACACCGCATCATCTGTTTCTCTCACGCGATGACCTCGACGAACTGGGAACACACGGCCGGATGAACCCGCCGCTACGCAGCGAAGCCCGTCGCGAGAAACTCTTTGAGCAGGTTGCAGACGGAACAGTCGATATGATTGCGACTGACCATGCACCCCACACGCTGGCTGAAAAGGACGCAAGCATCTGGGAGGCCCCGAGTGGCGTTCCCGGTGTCGAGACAGTGTTACCCTTGCTGCTTGCCGAAGTAACGCAAGGAAATCTGACGCTTGAGCGGGTCGTTGAGCTAACCGCGACAAACCCAGCGGACGCCTTCGGTATCGAGGGGAAAGGAGCAATTGCAGAAGGGTACGATGCAGACCTCGTTCTTGTTGACCTTGACACGACTGAACCAATCGAGGCTGATTCGCTCCATACCAACTGTGAATGGACGCCATTTGAGGGCTGGGATGCAGTGTTCCCCGAGCGGACGTTACTCCGCGGTGAAATCGTCTACGACCGTGACACCGATTCCTTTGGTGACGCCAGCGGCGAGAACGTCCGTTCGTAGTTCGGTTAAGCGGTAGTTTATTGTATTGGGCGATAAAAACAATACTGTCTTATGACCACTGGCTCTGACGCCATCGAACACCTTGGTATCGTCCTCGAAACGAACGACCCGGAACGCGCGTGGAATGCGTTTCGGCTGGGGATTACCGCCCTCGATGACGGCCATGAGGTGTCGGTGTTCTTGTTGGGGGCGGGTGTCGAGACAGAACAGATTCGAGATGAGGAGTTTCCGGTGCGTGACCGTATGGAGGCCTTTGAGGCAGCTGGTGGCGAACTGTTGGCCTGTGGGACTTGTCTTGAGATGCGCCAGGAAGAAAACGAAGTCTGCCCAATCTCGACGATGTCCGACTTACTTGAGGTTGTCACCACGGCAGACCGCGTGCTGACAATCGGATAAGCCGTGTTCTGTTGGCGTGGGCCGTTACTGCAACCCGTCCAGTCGCAACTCGAAGGCAGAAACCGGCACTTCGAGGTCGTGTTCGACGAGTACGCTTGGATGTAGTTCACCAATCACACCAACGCTCTTACCGTCGAGGACGACTTCGGCAGCACGCCCTGAAATAAACGACGGATGTTCAGTCGGTGGAGTTTCGAGGTCTTTCTCGAACGAGCGTGCAAGGATTTGCAGGCGCGCACGTGCCTCCTCATAGGAGGCCTCGGGTTCAGCGATTGCTGCCGCAATCGTTCGGTGTTCTGCAACGTTCGTGTTCTCGTTTTCATCAACCACGGCAGCCAGCCCAATCTCGGCAAGCTGTTGTGGGTACTGACGGTGCGTGTTGTTTTCGAGCACCTGCATAAGCGACGGGAGGCCCCACGTCCGGAGAATTGTGTACTCCTCGCTGTAGGCTTCGAGGATTGTAACTGGGTCGCCACCACCGACGACCTCATCGTCGGGAGCAACGTTCATCCGCTCGAAGTTCTCTGCCTCGTTGGTCATGTAGAAGTTGAGCAGGTCCTCGAAACCGAGGCCAACAAGGGTGTCGCGTGCGGCATCTTCGAGCCGTGAGCGGTCGTGACGGCCACCGACGGTCGAAACGTCCGGGTAGCGTGGCTCGAGTTCGTTAAAGCCGTAGGCCCGCCCAATGTCGTCGATGATATCGATTGGGTGCAGGACATCAACGCGATACGGTGGGACCTCGACCTCGTAGACCTCGCCCGCTGTGGTCTCCTCATCCTGTGTCGAGAGGCCGGAGCGCTCGATGCAGTCGATGGCTTCTGCATCGCTGAGGGAGATGCCGAGAATCGTCTCGATCCGGTCGTGTGTGATGGTTTTCGTTTTGACGGCAAAATCCGGTCGGTCAAGCGTCTCGCCAGCCAACTCGCCGGGTGCATCAGCTGCGTATTCGACGTTGACGCGTTCGACCTGACCGCCCCGGGCGGCGAGCGAGTAACAGACGATGGCACACATCCGGTCGAGCGTCCACTGGTCTGTGCCGGTCATCTCGATAAACAGGTCACGGGAGTTTTCGGTTACTTCCGTTCGCTTGCCGTTGATAATCGGCGGGAACGAAAACAGCCCGATGTCGTCGTAAATCGCAGGGTACCGGTCCATCCCATCGACGAGCTCTGCATAGACCGAGCCCATATGGTGGGACTCGGTCACCTCCCGTGGGCTCATCTCGTCGTTGCTTTCGAGGGGGACGAACCGCTCGTCGTCGGGATCCATCGAGGTGTAGGTGATCGATTTCTGGGCGCCATCTTTCGCTGGCGCGCCTTTGAGCATCGTCAGGTCATGGACACCGATTGCACCCTTGGCGCGCTGGCGGCCCATCGTCGCGTGGAGTTTCTCCTGTAACTGGATGAGCGAATCGAGGGCATCCTCACTTAGGTCAAGTCCACGGACGATTGCACCCGTCACATAGGGGCGCTCGGGTGGCGTTTCTTCGACGTTGATGGTCCACTCGGCGCTGTTTGTATCCGGAATTGCCAGGCCGCGGTCAGTGCCATACTGATACCGAAGCGAGCGGGCAATTCCCTCGACAGAGAGACGGTCGAGCCTATCAGGTGCAAACTCCAGTTGGAACTCGTCGTCTTCGGTCCAGCCCTCGAATTCGAGGCCCAGCGCAAAGAGGTCCTCGCGCAGTTCGTCATCATCTTTGTTCGTGTCGACGAGCGTCCGGAGTTCGTCGGGGTCGACATCAACAACAGGCATCAGTACAACACCTCCTCGGTTCGCAGATACTCAAGGTCAACCAGTGTGCCATGGACATCGCGGATATCCTCGGCTCCGGTTGCGAGCATCATCAGTCGTTCGAGTGCCAGCCCCCAGGCCATCACGTCACAGTCGACGCCGAGCGGTTCGAGCATCTCCGGACGGAAGATACCGGAGTTCCCAATCTCGATGAGTTCGCCCGTTTCGGGATGGCGGCCGAAGAGTTCGAAACTCGGCTCCGTGTAGGGATTGTAGTGAGGCTTGAACTGGATATCGGTAATTCCGAACTGCTCGTAGAACTCGGTGAACGTGCCAAAGAGGTCACGGACGGAGAGGTTCTCGGCCATCACCCAACCCTCAATCTGGAAGAACTCAAGCAGGTGCGTGGCATCGAGGGTGTCGTTTCGGTAGGCTTTCTCGACGCTAAAAAATCGCTGTGGTGGTTCGAGGTCGCCGAGTGCTTCCCCGGAAAGGTGGCGGGCAGTCAGTGAGGTTGTGTGCCCGCGGAGGGCAAGCTGTCGGGCAAAGTCCTCGTCCCATGGGGAGTGATAGCCCTCGCTGTCCTCGCCAACGCCTTCGAGGTGGGCTGTCCGGACGCGGTCGACGAGGTCGGCTGGTATCTCGTCAATTTTCTCTGGTGATTCGAGCGCGAATCGGTCCCAGTGAGTTCGGGCTGGGTGGTCCTGTGGCATGAACAGACAGTCGTTAATCCAGAAATCGGCATCGACTGTCGGCCCCTGCATCTCCTCGAATCCCATCCCGATGAGGACATCCTTGACGCGGTCGGCCATCTGTCTAAGGGGATGTTTCCGTCCGGCCTGCAGTTCGGGTGCGTCGGCTTCGACGTTATAGGACGTGAATTCGACATCTTCCCAGTCGCCGCTCGTGAGCAGTTCCGGCGTGAGTTTGTCGACAGTTTCAGCGGCTTCGACACCTTCCATGAGTGCTGTAATGCCGTCGTCGGTGAGTTTGACGAGTCGTTCAGTTGATTCCGTCACCGAGACGAGTCCGCGGTCGGTGAGTCGGTCGAGGGTTTCGTCGTCAATTTCCCCGGAAACTGATTCACGGGTCGCGTCCTCACCCTGTTCGGCGAGTACGGCGAGCGCCTGTTGCTCAGGGTCGGCGTCTGGGTTGACATCCGCTGCCGAAAGCTGCCCGCTGTCGAGTTCGCCGTAGCCTTTCCGCGCAAAGTTCGCAAGTGCGATATCGACTGCGCTGCCACCGAGGTCGGCTTGGCCGAGCACTTCACCCATCGAGACTGGCTCGGCATCCGCGCCGGCAGACAGCGCGGCGCGATAGAGTCGAATTTCGGGGAGTTGCCCCTTCACGTAGCTTTCCCCTTCGTCGGTGAGGCCGATGAGTTCAGTGGTCTGTTCGGAAATAGTGAGCAAGTCCTCCTCTTCGAGTGCAAACGCAGCCTGTGTTGCTGTCTCTGGTTTGAGGTCGGCTTCCTCGGCAATGTCAGTTATCGGGCGATTCTCCCCGCCGTCTGCGGCTTTTAATACCGCAACCTGTGCGTCTGGCAGTTGCATCGTCGTTGTTGATGGATACACCGTCGGTCGGTCAGTTAACGGTTCTTATGTGGCTGGACGGCTTGCAATATGCCTGACCAGCCTGCCCGAACGAACAGTTTCGCCGGCAGCGGACGTTTCCGCCCGCGTCCGGGTTCACTGCTCACTGGGCAGCAAAAAAGGCGAACCCCTGCGCTCGGTCGTTCCAGTCGATACCACGGCGTGGGGGTTCGTATGCCATGTGTGTGCGATTGTATTGGCGGTATATAATTTCTATGGTACGCCAAATTCGACAAAAGCGTGTCTCACGGGACTGCTGACGATTGACTGATAAAACCTGTCCATTAGCTAACTGATGCTACCGTCGCCGTACAGACCTGTTCGATTGGGATTTTTCGCATTCTCGGCCCTTGGTAATGCTATGCGCTCGTATCTCTCTCACGTTGCACGACCGGTCGAACAACCCTCTCGGGAACGCCGTGAACAGGCACTCGAAGCAGCGGGATACAACCTATTCAACATTGCAGCTGCAGACGTTGCTATCGACTTGCTGACCGACAGCGGGACGGGCACGATGAGCACTGACCAGTGGGCGGCGATGCTTCAGGGGGATGAGGCCTATGCCGGAAGTCGGAGCTTCGAGCGGTTTCAGGAAGCGGTTTCCGAGGTGACTGGTTTCGAGCACGTCGTTCCTGTCCATCAGGGACGGGGTGGCGAGAACGTCCTCTACGGCGCACTGATTACCGAGGGTGAGTACGTCCTCAACAACACCCATTTTGACACGACGCGTGCACACGTGGCGAACAACGGCGGGCATGCGATTGACTGTCCAATCGATGCCGCCGTCGGCGGTGCTTCTGACTACCCGTTCAAGGGAAATTTCGATATCGCAACTGCACGCGAACACGTCGAGGAAGTGGGTGCTGAAAACGTCTCAGTCGTCATTCTGACTATCACGAACAACTCTGCTGCAGGCCAGCCTGTCAGTGTGACGAACACGCGTGAGGTGGCTGCATTTGCGGCCGATATCGACGCCACGTTCGTCATCGACGCCTGTCGGTTTGCGGAAAATGCCTTCTTTGTCCAAGAGCGCGAATCGGACTATGCCGACGCGTCGATTCGAGAGATTGCCCGCGAGCAACTGAGCTATGCGGATGCTATCGTGGTGAGCGGAAAGAAAGACGGGCTCTCGAACATCGGCGGGTTCGTTGCGGTGGCCGATGACCCCGAGCTCTTTGCACGGGTGAAACAGCGGACCATCATGTATGAAGGCTTTCCAACCTATGGAGGGTTGGCGGGCCGAGACCTCGATGCGATGGCGACGGGCCTGCGTGAAGCCGTCGAACGGCCGTATCTGGAGCATCGTATCGGACAGGTGCGTGAACTGGCGGAGAAACTGTCTGCGGCTGGTCTTCCAGTTGTCGAACCGGTCGGTGGTCATGCGGTCTACGTCAAGGCGGACCAGTTGCTCTCACACATCCCCGACGAGGAGTTTCCGGGACAGGCATTGGTCTGTGCCCTGTATGAGGAAGGCGGTGTTCGCGGGGTTGAAATCGGGAGTTTTGCGTTTCCCGACACCGACCGACCGGAGTACGTCCGTCTGGCAGTCCCGCGGCGCACCTATCACCGCGAACATTTTGACCACGTCGCGGAAACGGCTGCCGCTGTGGTCGAGCGTCACGAGGAGCTGACCGGGTTCGAAATCATCGGTGAGCCGCCAATTCCCGAACTCCGTCATTTCTCGGCTGAGTTGCGGCCGGTCGAATAACTCTGGGCTGTTCTAGACGACGCCCTGTAGAATTTCGAGCGCTTCCTTGCGTTTGTCCCAGTCGACAAAAACAGAAAGAGAGGTTGCGCTCGTCACCACATCGTGGACGAAAATGTGTTCTTCGGCAAGCGGCGTCAGCACGTCGTTCACTGCACCAATCTGGCTGTGGAAGTCGCCACTCGTAACGCGAACGACGGCAATGCCATCGTCGATGGTGACGCTCGACAGGGCATCCTCATCGATGACTCGTTCGTGTAGCAGCGTCTCTGCTTCCTTTGCATCCCCGCTATCGACGTAGAACGTGATGGAATCCAGTCCACTCGAGTTAGTCTCAATATTGATGTCCGCATCAGCGAGTGCTCCCGAGAGGCCGGCCAGAATCCCTGGGCGATTTCGAATTGACCGGCCGGCAATCGTCACGCACGCGAGTCGTCGCTCTTGAAGGTCGACCAGACTGTCGAACTCGCCTTCGATGTTCGTGCCGCCGGTCATCAGGTCAGCGTGCTGATGATGGACGACGCGAACTTCAAAATTCTCCGTTTTGTATGTCAGTGCGGATGGTGCAACGACCTCCGCGCCGCGGAACGAAAGGTTGCGGAGTTCGTCGACCGTAATCTGGCTGACGTTCCGTGCGCCCTCGACGACGTTCGGGTCGCCGGTCATGACGCCTTCGACATCAGTGACGATGACGACCTCGTCGGCATCCATGTAATTTCCGAGCATGACCGCCGTCGTGTCGCTGCCACCACGGCCCAGCGTGGTGATGCTTCCATCGTGGTCCTGTGCGAGAAAGCCAGTGATGACAGGAACTGTTCCGTTTGCCATCGCTTCGGCAATCTTAGCTGCCCGCGATTTGGTCTCATCTACATCGACTTCGCCGTACTCGTCGGTGATAATCGGCCAATCGTCGCGGCCGGGTTCAAGAAAGACTGAATCGATGCCGCGGGCTTCGAGTGCTCCTTTGAGCATCCGGACGGAGGTCCGTTCGCCCATGCTGACGATTTCGGCCCGGTCCTGTTCGCTCGCATCAAATTTCATCTCGCTCAGGAGTTTGTCGGTGGTCCCTCCCATCGCGCTGACGACGACTGCAACTTCGTGACCGTTCTCGACGGCTTTCGCAATTGAGTCGGCCGCTCGACCGACGCGGTCACCGTCTCCGACGCTCGTCCCGCCGAACTTTGCCACTACGCGCATCGAATCACCTGACTTATGTGAATCGCTCTCATTTCCCGGCCATTTGTCGCCACCGCGAATAACTGCTTTCATCTTGGCGCCGCAGTAGCGGGGAAACGCATCCCCGACCACAACTGGTTGGGCATTACTGATATCCTGTTGTAGACCAAACGTTCAACAAATGAATCGGTTTTTGGTCCTAACTGCTTTCGTTCTCTGTTTGGGACTCGTTGCGTTCTCGACTGCGGCGGCGGTTCCCGACGCCCGCCTGAGTATCGATGCTGTCGATGTCGACCCTGAAACGCCCACCGCTGGTTCGCCGGTGACACTCACGCCGACGATTGAAAGCTCCGCTGGGAGTACGGAACCAGTCGATATTGAGTCAGTAACGCTCGAAGACGGCGATGAAACGCTTGTCAACGTCACTAACAGCGGCGCGCTCTCCCCCACTGATGCCGTTTCGGTTCCGTTGACGACCACGTTCGATGACCCCGGAACATACGACCTGATGGTCAACGTGACTGGGACCGACGCCGAAGGGGAGACAACGACAGTCCAGCGACCAGTGACCCTTGTCGTCGAGCCCGGCGGGCCACAGCTTGAAATCAATACAGTGGACGCCGTCAACGAAACTGTAACCACTATTGAGGGGCTCGTAACTAACCCGACTGAGGCGACGCTCCGTGATATCGAACTCTCGGTTGCCGGCGACGGCTTCGAGGGAATGACTGACCGCCGAACCATCTCTTCGCTCGAAGCTGGCGAGGAACGCGAAGTGACGTTTGAACTCAGGCCCGAGGCAATCGGGTCCCTTTCTGTCGAAACGACCGCAACCTATCGAACTGGCTCGGGCACCGAGGACACCGTTTCGCGGATTGATTCTCTGACGGTCGAGGAATCCCAGTATGATGTCTCCATTGAGGTAACAGCTTTTGATTCGACCGAGCAAGACGATGATGACCTTGAGGAGGTTGGTGATATTGGCATTGATATTCCTGGCATCGGTGGCACCTCCGGTATCGACAGCGAGTCATCTTCAGTCAATAGCGATGTTGGGATTATTGTCAGCAATGTCGGAAATGCCCCTGTCACTGATGTCATGCTTGACAGCCAGGCGGATGGTGAGTCATTCTCAGTTCGACCCGTTAGCACTGAACTGTTGCCTGGCGAAGAACAAACACTCCCAATTAGCCTGGCCGAGCGAAGTGCGAGTAACCTGACCTTCGAAGCCGGCTATGATGCTGGTGGCGTCCGAGAGACGGTGGTAACCGGGATTGACCGCAGTACAGAACAGGGTTCCGTAACGGTCACCAGTGCTGATCTCGCTATTGATGGCGACCAGGCTACGATTACCGGTGATCTCGGGAACACCGGCAGCGGAGCGGTCACTGGTGTTGTGGTCGGTGTCGGGGAAGGGGATGCTGTCTCACCGGCATACCCCGCTCGTGATTTCTTCCTTGGTGAGATAGAAGGCGACGGCTTTGCTCCGTTCGAGTTGACCGCAACTGTCGGTGAAAACGCCACACAGGTACCGCTCGAAGTGCAGTATACCGTGGATGGAGAGGAACGCACCGAGACAGTGTCGCTTCCGGTAGAAGAGCAACCGGAGACCGAAGATGATGGGTTACCGTCGTTCGTCATCATCGGTGGACTTGCTGCGACGCTTGTTGGACTTGCACTCCTGCTCATCGTGTTGTATCTTAGAAAGCGATGACGACACAGAATACGCCACTGGAAGCTGACGCTCACGGGGACACCGACAGCCATTCGGAGCGTCCTCCCGCGGCGGAGCTGGTTACGGTGACAAAGCAGTATGAGGGTGCGGAAACGGTTACTGCCCTTGATGCGGTCGACCTCTCGATTGCACGCGGTGAGTTTGTCGCCGTTGTCGGGCCAAGCGGTAGCGGAAAGAGTACGATGTTGAACTTGCTTGGATTGCTTGATGTCCCTACCGAGGGGCTGGTTCGGCTTGCCGGCCGGGACGTAACTGACCTCTCTGAAGCGGCGCTCACGGATGCCCGCCGGGAGCGAATCGGCTTCATATTTCAGGATTTTCACCTGCTTCCGACGCTGACCGCAGTGGAGAACGTCACCCTTCCGACTGCGTTCGAATCCGGCCAGTCTGGCGACCGTGCGGTGACGTTGCTGGAACGGGTTGGTCTCGGCGACCGGTTGACGCATACCCCTGATGAACTCTCGGGGGGACAGAAACAGCGAGTGGCGATTGCACGGTCGCTCATCAACGAACCGGCGCTGTTGCTAGCGGATGAGCCGACTGGTAATCTGGACCGTGATACGGGGACGAACATTCTGGAGGAGTTCGCCCGGATTTGCGACCGTGGTGTCGGTGTCGTCGCCGTAACCCATGACGAATTGGTAACCGAGTACGCAGACCGGACCGTTCGGATTGTCGACGGTCGGTTACGGCGTGGTGACCGTGGAGGTGACGGGTTTGCAACCTGAAGGAAACGGCGAGTCACACGCCGAGTCAGAAACGCCACAAAACGGCCTCACTGGCTGGATATGGCGACTCCCGACAGTTGCACTGGCGTGGCGAAACCTGAGACGAAACCGGCTCCGCTCTGGACTTGCCGCAGTTGGTATCGCTATTGGTATCTTCACTGTCGTCGTACTCGGGGTCTTTGGAACGGTGTTGCAGCTTTCGGCCGCGGACGAACTCGGAGGCATCGGTAATCAGGTTATCATCTCGCCTGCGGATGAACTTGAGGAGGAATCACTTGCGACGCGTGATATACAGGAACTGGAACGAATTGCAAGCGGTCGCGGTGACCTGGTTCCATTATACAGCGATAACGTGGTCGTTGATGGAAGCGGTGAGAGCGCCGCCGTCCAGCTGTATGGCACGAATACACCGGGGTTGCTGTTTGATGGGGCTGACGGTGAGTTACCCGTTCAACACCGCGACGGAGCGATTGTCGGGCCTGAAGTCGCGTCTCAACTCGATTTGCAACTCGGTAGCCCTCTCGACGTCGCTGGTGAGCAGTACCGTGTCGTCGATATCGCAGCGGCAGGTGAGGATATCACGCCGGTTCAGCCCGATAATGCGGTTATCCTCCCGGAGCGCGAGTTCTCGGGTGAGTTCGACCAGGCAATTATCGTCGCCGATTCGCCGGCTGACGCGACAGCAGTCGCTGAGGAGACGGATGCAACGCTCAACGTCCGTGTCGAGCGTGTCGATATCTTCGAGCTTTCGGATATCCTCGAAACGATTGATGAGTTTTTCACCCTGCTCAATCGGTTTCTGCTTGGCCTGGGAAGCGTCTCGCTTGTCGTTGCCGGCGTCAGTATCTTCAACCTCATGTTGATGTCGACGAACGAGCGTCGCGGTGAGATTGGGGTGATGCGGGCCGTTGGGATTCACAAACCGGATGTCCTGAAACTCCTCCTGGTGGAGGCAACGCTACTCGGGTTGCTTGGCGGTGTCATCGGTGCGTTTCTCTCGGGGGTGGCCGTGATGGCACTCTGGGCCGTGTCCCCAATCGGGCTTGATGTCATCTTCGTTCCGCGTAATGGGGCGTTTCTGCTCGGCGGCATCCTCTTTGGGATGTTCGTTGCGCTTGCGAGCGGGCTCTATCCAGCCTGGAAAGCTGCAAGCGAACGCCCGGTGGAGGCATTGCGTGGCTAACTGTGTGATGTCTGGAGGGAAAAGCAGTTTCTTGAGCGTTCAGCGGGGGTTAGCTTCGTAGTCTGTGGACGACAACCGCGAGCGTTGCGGTTGCTATCACAACAGCGAGAAGCGCCTTTTTGTTCTGGAGTGCCATTGCAGTCGTTGCTTTCTTTTCCAGTATAAGAAAGGGACAGGCACAGTTTCCGATGCTGAAACTCGTCGCTGACACGAAGGATTCCCCGACACGAACGTTTAGGCCCCTCGCGGTCGTTGACCAGTCTAATGAGTTCGAACCGCGTTGTTGAGGGGCGGATGGTCACTGCCAAGAGTCTTGCCGAACAGCTAGAGGGAGCGGATGTGATGGATGCAGAGCCAATTGAGGATGCTGACCGCGAGTGTCCAGAATGCGGCGGAAACGTGCTTACTGTTGGATATATGCCGTCTGCACTTTCGTTTGTCACTGGATACAAATGTCAGGACTGTCCGTGGCAAGAAACTGAGAGCGAGTAATCGAAATCCCTTTAGGCCGAATCGACAAAGTAGGGGTGAGGGCTCGTGGCCTAGTCCGGGAAGGCGGCTGACTCCAGAGGCTACGTGCTCGGTGACGACACTCCAGCTGATATACTGAGCGGGCGGCTGATCACTGCCCGTGTTGATGACCCTCTGGAGTACCGAGGCACACCGGAGATATCAGCCGATCGGGGGTTCAAATCCCTCCGAGCCCATTTTCTTTCGGCGAACCACTTGGTGAGCCGTAAGTCAATCACGTGAGAGGGATTTGAACCAGACGAGACGCGCACAACGGAGTGAGCACGTCTCGGCGTGGTTCATAATCCACTCCGAGCCCATACTAGCAACTCAGTCTTTGTGCAAGAACTAAAACAGAGTACCGACACCGAATACTGCGAATTTTGCGGTCGGTATATCGGAAAAGATGCCGACTTTGAACCTGCCAGTTGTCCAGCGTTCAAGTCTGACCGGAGGTGCCAGCCATGAGCACCACCCAGGACTGGACACCTTCGGAAGCCCTTGATACCCGTCTCGGTCAACCCGACCGGCTACAATTTCCCGACGATTGGGAATACTCACGGAGCTGGGAGCGAGTGCAGACCGAGCACTCCGTTGTAGTACAGGTCATCGCGCGGAGCTACCCAATTTCCCCGAAATACTGATATTTGTGGGTATCCCTGAACTCCATTTCAAAATATGATAATAGTGTGGGCAATTCAAAATCTTGTTGCCAAACACAGAACAAAATCCATGGAAGCTGTCTATGAACGGTCTGTGTGTTGTTTTTCAGCAAGTTCAAAGCGAGCATAGGTGTATTCGAAGTGCGAAAATACCCTTTCCAATGAGTACAAATTCTCTATTCTGATAATCAATCTCCTACCTTTATACTAACTGGTGAATCAGTCGAGAGCGCAATGTTTGACAAACTACCGCTGTTCAGAACAGACGAAGAGGGGGAGCGTGCAGTAAGTCCAGTCATCGGGGTTATCCTGATGGTCGCTATTACGGTCATTCTTGCGGCCGTGATTGCATCATTCGTGCTTGGGCTTGGAGATACCGACGACCCAGCGCCGTCGATTTCATTCAGTACGGATGAAGGTGATTACGAATTTGAGATGAGCATCACAAGTGGGGATTCAGATGCTGATGCCTCTAATTTAGAAGTCATTGCGGTTGACGGAGATGATGAAGAATCAGAAATATGGGATGAAGCGGGTGACTTAGGAGCGGGCACTTCATTCGTGATTGGAAATGATTCTGATAACAACTTTAATGCTACTGAGGGTGAACTTAGCGGAATTGAAGATGTTGAAGAAATACTTTTGATTTGGGATGGTGACGACCAACTCCAGAGCTACGACATCGAAGGGACGTTCGATGACAACGACTGATTAACCGCCTCCGAACAAAGTTCATTCTTCATTATTTATACCAAATTCCACAGCTACGGTGAGTTTCATGGCATCGGTCGATAGAATCTCAGCCACTTCTCGCAAGTCGTTAGTTGATAACCGTTCACCGATAAACTCGACTGTCCCGTCCTTCACTCCCGTGAATACAGGAAGCACAAATCTGGCTGGTTTTTTTATTCCCTCCGAACTCGTCACAATGGCCCAGCTCGGCAAATACCAATTTTGTAGCTTAAACATCTTATCTGCCCGCTTCGGTTCTTAGCG